>Ga0308398_1000978_pt1 | contig 16509 bp, 14 predicted proteins | sample Hotspr20SampleT9_FD_202360 | JGI IMG/M metagenome (GOLD analysis project Ga0308398, IMG submission 202360) | Hot spring phototrophic mat microbial communities from Mushroom Spring, Yellowstone National Park, Wyoming, United States - 20051001_T9 ...
ATAAGTGAAGGTGATAATATAAAAATATCACTTAAAGAAGAGGTTATCCTACTTAAAGGTAAAACATTCCCTGATGCTGATATAAGCCTTATAAGTATAGATGAAAACAAGAAAGAAAAAACAATATTCAGTTCAAAAAGTGATATTGCAGGATATTTTGGTTCATTAATATTAACTCCAAGGGATGAGACAATAATTAAGATAAGACAGAAAGAAAATGAGGTTAAAATAAGGCTTATAGGAGTAACTAACTCCTATTCTTATCTAGATCTAACCCCTGACCTAACCAAAGAAAAATATATAAAACTTCTATTTAGACCAATATATATTAAAGATATTGCTGAAAAACTCAAGATAGAAGTAAAAGAAGAAGAAAAGAACCTAAACATAGACACTATAATAATTAACGAAAAAGGAAGTAATAAATATAAGATAGAGAACAATGCAGTCTATATTTACAGTAACCTGGAAAAAATAGAGATAGAGGGGTTAAAATTAGACATAAAAGAAAAAGGTGTCTATTATGTCTTCTAAAGAAAAAAAATGGGATATAGAAGACTTCATAAAGAAAGAAATAAAGAAACAGCTTAATGAGAGCATAGTAGAAAAAGAGATAAAAAAGTTTTTTAGAGAAGCTGAAAATATAAATTATGAAGAGTATTTAGACTATATAAAAAGTCTTAACATCCCAAACATAGACAATGACACATTGTCTTTTATATTAAAAAATATCTTGGAAGATAAGAATAAAGTTATAGAAAAGATAAAAAAATTAACAAAAGAACAAAAGGAAAAAATACTTTTATTAACCCCAGAAATAATAAGAGAACTTACTTTTATATATTCATACCTATTAAAGGAAAAAAATGAATAATACTTCTTTATCAAACATAATAAAAGAAAAAGCAAATCTACTATACTTAGAATTTTTAAAATCTGTGGAGAACATAAAAGTAATTGGTATTTTAAACATATTAGTATTACTAGCAGGTTCAATAGTCTTTTATATGCTATCATCCATAATTATCACAATTCTCTCAAAAAAATATAAATCTTTTAGAGAAGTCAAAAAACCAGTTAAAAAGTTTATATTCTATATACTCTTTTTCCTTTTGTGGGAAGAAATACCTGGTGGTTTCGCAGGATTTATGGCAAATATATCTCTTTTTATTGCACTTATTAAACTATGGAAAATACTTGACTACTTTATAGTTGATGTTCTAATGGTAAGACACTACAGAACAGATGTATTACAAATATTTAGAGACCTAATAAAAGCAATAATATGGATAGTAATGGGATTAATACTGCTTAAAACACTTTTTGGTTTTTCAATAAAAGATATAGCAGTAACATCAGCAGTACTAACAGCAGCAATAGGCTTTGCATTGCAAGATACGCTTGTAAACTTAATAGCTGGGATTTCTATAATAGCAGAAAAAAGTTTTAAAATAGGAGATGTTATCGAAATAAAAGATGGAGAAATAGGCTCTGTAACCCAAATAAACTGGAGGACAACCAGAATAAAAAATAGAAAAAATCAGATAATCATAATCCCTAATAAAGAACTGTCTTCAGCAAAAATAATTCATCATAGTTGTTTGGATCAAATAGGAAGGATATTTACAATAGGACTACCATACGATATTCCCCCAGCAATAGTTAAAAAAGAGATACTTGAACTGCTAAAAAACTTTGAAGAAGTATTAAAAGACCCTGAACCAGAAATATTGCTTGGAAACTTTAAAGACTTTTTCATTGAATACAATATAAGATTCTTTATAACTGATATAAAACAAGCACTATATATAGAAGATAAAATTAAGACAAGCATATGGTATATGCTAAAAAGAAATGGAATAAACATACCTTATCCTGTAGTAAATATTATAAAAGATCAACCAGCTTTAACACCACCAACAGAAATATATGTAAATGGAGAAAATCTTATAAACTATTTAAAAGAGCCTTTTAAAATATTAAAAGGTGAGATAATTATAGTAAACATAAATACAAGAAAAAAAATAGCAAGTATAAGTGAAGGAACTATACTACATATAGATGAAGAAATAAAAATGGAAATACAAAACCATATGCTCATGTTAACACCCAACCTTCAGGTAGAAATAGAAAAAATAAGAACTGAAGAATTAGACAAGGAAAAAATAAACTCTATTCAGGAAAATAAAAAGAAAATAATAGAGAAAATAAAATCAATATTCTATTCTGATATAGAAAAAGAAAAAATGCAAGTTTCACACTTTATGAACATAGACTGGGGCAAATGGAAATAAAATATAAGTTATATCAGTTGAAAACTTAAACTCAAGAAAGTTTATAAATATAAAGCTTTTTTAAAAAAATAAAAAAATTTTAGTTTAAAATTTTTTCTACAAGTTTTGGTAATATTTCTGTTTTCCAAACTATTATTTTCAAGTCTTCAAAGGTCAAATATTTATTCTCACTTTTGAAAATTATATTTCACTGTCCTCAATAAAAAAATCAGCAAAATTTTATAGCTAAAATTTTAAAGTTTTATACGTTTTAGTTATTATTGATTATATAAGGCTATTAAAAGGAGCAAAAGATGAAAAAGAAAATAATAATCTTATCACTAATTGCAACTGCTTTATTTCCCAATACTAAACAACTAACAATTCCTATGATAAATAATGAAATTGCCTTTAAATTATTTGAAAAACTTGATAAAGATAAAAACTTATTTTTTTCTCCATTTAGTATATACATGGCTGTATCTATGGCATATTTAGGTGCACAAAAAGAGACAAAACAAGAGTTTGAAAAAGTCTTAAAACTAAATGAAGAAAATGTGAAAGAGTTTAAAGAAATAATGGAAATAACTCAGTCAACAGAAAAAAATACAGGGTTTAGGATAGCAAACAAGATATGGCCTGCAATTACAGCTAAAATAAAAAAAGACTTTAGTAGTAAACTTGAAAAAATATTTAAAATAGATGTGGAACAGGTCGATTATTCCCAGCCAAAACAAGCTGCAGATATGATCAACTCTTGGACATCTAATCAAACAAATGGAAAAATAAAAGAAATAATATCTCCAAAAATATTAAATCCATTGATAAGACTTGTAATCACTAATGCTGTCTATTTTTATAATGAATGGGAAAAAAAGTTTGATGAGAAAAAAACTCATGAAGACTTCTTCTATGCATACAAAAAAGAAAAACAAAAAGTAAAGTTTATGTTAAAAGAAGAAAAGATTCACTTTTATTCTGATAAAAATGTAAAAATAGGTAAAATACCATATAAAGACTATAAAATGTCTTTATGGATAATAATGCCGGAAAATATTGAAAGTTTTAGTATTGATTACAAAAAAATCCAAGAATATATGAACAAAACGGATATCATGAATGTAGAAATACACCTACCAAAGTTTAAGATGGAGTATTTCAATGAGATGTCAGATGTCTTTAAGTCAATTGGATTAGTAAGTCCTTTTATGGAAAATAAGGCTGACTTTACAGGAATAATGGATGAGCCAACACTACATATAAAATATATATTACATAAAGCATTTATAGAAGTATCAGAAAAAGGGACAGAAGCAGCTGCAGCAACAGCGGTTGTGATGGGGATCAAGTCTGCTCCAATAGACTTTGAAAAAAAAGTGTTCAAAGTTGACAAACCTTTTATATTCTTTATAGTTAATGAAGCAACAAATACAATAATATTTTTGGGTAGATTGATGGAGATTTAAAACAAAGTTTTTAGACTTTAAAAACTATTTTTTATCATTTGAAACTACTCCTCACCTTTCTTGCTTAACGTAAAAGAAAGTAGAGTGAGTAGGTATAAGGTATTTTTATTTAGAGCAAAAACTCTATCACTCTTTTCTACAGGTTTAAGATCAAATATGTGCTTTTTCATTAAGAGTTTATTTATATCTATCTTGGGATTTAAAAGAATACAGTTTTTTAAAAAAACAAATTTTCTTTTCAAATTTTTATTAATCCCCTAATGTAGAACTAAATGGTTAAAATTATTAAATTATTTGAATATATTTTTTTTAAATTTTTTTATTCAATATTATATTTTTAATTTATACTATAAAACAAAAAGGCTTAATAGCATGAAAAAGATAATAATATTAACAATAACAATCTTATTAATAAGCTGTGGAAAAGATGAAATAAAGATAGGATTTATTGCTAACCTAACAGGGAAACAATCAACTCTTGGAATAGATGCAAGAGATGCTATAATTATGGGATTTGAAAAGATAAACAATGAGGGAGGGATAAAAGGTAAAAAAATAAAACTTATAATAAAAGATGATGGTTTTGATAAAAATAAGGCAATAGAAGGTGTAAAAGAACTAATAAAAGATGATGTAGTACTTATAATAGGGCATATAGTAAGTGCTATGTCTCTTGCAACAATACCAATAATAAATGAAAAAAAGATAATTATGATAAGCCCAACAACTGTAAGTAATGAAGTAAGTAGCAAGGACGACTATTTTATAAGAGTTTCGCCCCCTGCAGGTTATGTTATATCTTTATTTGCTCAGAATATTTACAAAAAGAATATAAAAGAAGTAAGTATAGCATATGACTTATCAAATAAGACATATACAGAAGATTGGTATAACTGGTTTAAAAAAGAGTTTGAGGCTTTAGGGGGAAGAATTAATGCTTTTCCTTTTGACGCATCAAAAGAAAAAATTTCAAGAGAGTTTGCAAAAAAAATAGCAAATAAGGCAGTAATCCTGGTAACAAGCCCAATAAATGCAGGATTATTGACACAATACTTAAAACAGAGTGGTGTTAAAAACATATTCTGTGCAGGTTGGGCCCTTAGCCCTGAGTTTATAGAGACAGCAGGGGAATACAGTGAAGGTGTTATATTCTCATCTAATTTTGATGAGAACACAAAAAATGAAAACTATATAAAGTTTAAAGAAGAGTTTATGAAAAGATATAAAAGAAACCCAAGTTTCTCATCAACCCATGCCTATGAAACAATAATGATAATAAGAGAAGTGCTTTCCAATATTGATGACTACTCATCTGATTCAATAAAAAAATACATATTAACAAAAAAAGTTTTTGACAGTCTTCAGGATGATAAAATAGAGTTTGATGAGTTTGGAGACCCAAAACCAGTACCAATATTTATAAAGATAAAAAATAGTAATTTCATAACTGTAAGGAACCTATAATGCCTTTAAAAATATCTTTAAAGAGACTTTTACTTATAAACCTTATACTAGCATCAATAATACCACTAATAATTCTATTTAGTTTTTCCAATATATGGGTTAAAAAAGACATATCAGAAGAAGTTAAGGTTAAAAACGATATAATAGGAAAACTTGTACTAAATCACATAAGAGACTACCTTGACTTTTTTACAAGTATATTAAACTCTATACTTGAGAGAGTAGAAAGCAAAGATATAAATGAATATATACAAAAAATACAAAAAGACATAAGGCAGATAAATCAAATAATAATAACAGATGAAAATGGCCGTATTCTATATACTGCCCCATATGACAATGACTTGATCGGTATTGACCTTTCAAAAAAAGAATATTTTGTCAATGCAACCAAAGGAAAAGAATATTTTTCTAATGTAGACATAAATATAGCAACAGGTGAACCATCTGTATATATATCAAAGAAAAAAGAAAAAACACTAATAATAAACTTAGACTTAAAAGAACTAAAAAAAATATTCTGTAATAATGAGATAGAATATTTTATAACAGATAAAAATAATACAATACTTTTTAGTACTGACGAGGAAGATGTACTTCAGAGAAAAAATGTTTGGTTTATTAAAAATAAAGAAGAACCTTTCAGTATAGAAACATATTTTAAAGAAAAAGAGTTTATTACAACATATATACCATTAAAAAAAATGTCATGGGGATTAACAGTTCTATATGAAAAAGAAAAGGCATTACTACCTGTTGAGAGGATATCAAGGTCTTTGCTTTATATCCTTGTTGTAGTAATAATATTTTCAATCATAATCTCAGCTCTTATAGCCAAGAAGATTCTAAGACCACTTGAGCATATAAGAAATAAAATAAACTATATAGCAACAGGTAATTATACAACTGACATATCTCTAAATGGAATAATTGAGTTAAATGGCGTTATATACGATGTAAAAAACATGTCAGAGACAATAAAAGAAAGAGAAGAAGAACTAGAATATCTAAAAACAAAATATGAAAAGATAATGAATACTGTACCTGTAGCAGTAATGTTAGTTAGAGAAAATGGAGAAATAGTTGAGTGGAATGATTATTCAGAAAAATTATTTGGATTTAAAAGAGAAGAGGTCCTAGGCAAAAAAAGCCCTATAATACCAGAAGAACTTAGGGAAGAGACAGATAAACTTAGAAAAGAAATTATAAAAGGAAGAACAATTATAAACTATGAAACTAAAAGAAAAACAAAATGGGGTGATGAAAAATATCTTTTAGGTTTTTATTCTGCCATAAAAATTGCTGAAGAGATAAATATAGTAATAGCATATATTGACATAACTGAGAAAAGAATCCTTGAAGAAAAACTTAAAAACTCACTTGAAGAGTCTCAATCTCTATTAAAAGAGATCCACCACAGAATAAAAAACAATCTACAGATAATTTCAGGGTTATTATACTTACAATCAATATTCATAGAAGACAAGATAGCAATATCAGCCCTTAATGAAAGTCAGAAAAGAATAAAGACAATGATGCTAATCCATGACATGTTATACAAGACAAGAAAGTTATCTCATATTGAAATGGACGTTTATATAAAAAAGCTTGTAAAAACTTTCTTTGAAGAAATGATATCAAAAGACTACGACATAAAACATGAGTTAGACTTAGACAGAATAGTTCTTCCTTCAGAAAAGGCATCAAACTGTGGCTTGATAATAAATGAGGTAATAAATAATTCTATAAAATATGCATTCCCAAAAAATAAAGGAAAGATTCAGATCAAATTAAAGGATAACAAAGGAAAAATACTTTTAGAAATATCTGATAATGGGCAAGGATTTAACAAGGAAGAACATAGGAAAGGTATAGGGCTTGAACTTATCAATACACTTGTAAAAAGTTTAGATGGCACAATACAGATAAACACAGAAAAAGGTAAAGGTACAAAGTTTATAATAGAGTTCAGCTACTGATATAGACTAAAATAAGTAAAGTATTTTTAGTTTGTAAAATTACAAACCTTTAAACTGTCAATATTTAAGAATTTCTTTAAAGTTCTTTCTATTTTTTGGTAGTGTATAAGATTTTTTTATAAAATTTTTCTCATAAATTATTGCAAGTATTGAAAAATTAAATTTAATTAAGTTACACATCAAAAATCTTAACATATTTTAAATACAATCTTAACATGATCGTAAGCAATAACCTGTAAATATTAAATACACTTTTTAAAACAACTAGGAGGAAAAAGTATGAGTAGAAAAATATTATTAACTATTATGTTGCTTGCCTTTGTAAAGGTAAGTGCTCAAGAAGCAAAAAAAGAAGATACATTCAAGTTCTCAGGTCAGGCATATGTCTATACTGCAACATACAACCACATAATAAAAGATAGGTCTATGAGTTTTTCAGCATATAGATTTAGACCTTACTTTTCTTACAAAACAGAAAATGTTGAAGCAACTCTAAAACTAGAGCTTGACCAATACTTAGGTAGCAAAGTAGATGAAACTGATGCTTCAAACTATGTAAAAATTGGGGCTGATACTAAAAACGTACTTGAGGTTAAGGCTGCCTATGTAATGTTCAATAACATTTTTACAGAAGGTTTATATGCCAAAGGTGGAGTAGACGACTATAAAACCCCAGGTGGTTTTATAGTTGGAACAGATGTTGGCTTTGGAACACTAGGGTATAAATGGGACAAGAACAACATATCAGCAGTATTTATAAAGGTTGACGAAGGTAAGCCAGATCTTAAAAAAGATGACACTCAATTATATGGTATTGATGCTACTATAACACTCCCTATATTAACTATAAGACCTGCCTTTTATATGATACAAGGGGGAAAAGATATTACAAACAAGCCATGGTCCGACAATACAGCAATATTACCAGCAATAAGTATAACATCGAAAATAGAAAATATCGATATGGGAGTATCTTTCACATATGGAAGCGGTGAAGATAAAATAAGTAATAAAAAGTACTCTGGTTATGCAGTTGATGCAAACATAAATTATTTAATAAATAAAGATATAAAAATAGGTGTATTCTTCACCAATCTATCTGGTGATAAGGCCTCAACAACAGACAAGAAAGAAGGTTTTGCATCTTTCCAATTAAAACATGATGGTTTTGGTAGAATGTTCCTAATTGAAAACCAACAGACATTCTCAAACATAGCTCCTGATACTTTTGCTGACATAAGGGGTAAAGAACAAGGTTATATGTTAGTAGGGATTACAGGTAATGTAAAGTTTGATATTATAAGCATAAAGTTAAATGCTGGTTTTGCTCAGTTAATGCAGAAAGTATCGGACATTAAGCCAAAAAAAGACCTTGGTATTGAAATAGACCTTTCAACAAGTATAGAAGTTGCAAAAAATGCTAATATAGTATTAGAAGGTGCATATCTTGCAACAGGAAAGGGATTTGGACCTAATGGTTTAAGTACGACAAGTGAAGATGTCCAGTCTGCAATATATCTGGCAAGTGGACTACTTGTAAAGTTCTAAACAAACATGGGGCCAAAAGCCCCATATAGAAAAAGTTTAAAAATAGTCAATTCCCAAAAGTATTTATATTTTTAAACTCCAAAATATAAAGTTTTATCCTGAGTGTTTTTTATAATTCCAAAATAGTCTCTCGCTTTATTTCTTTAATATAAGTATGTATGACTAAAGACACAGCAACACCCTTTACTCAAAAAGTATTCATATCATGAAAAAGACTAAAAAAATTTTCTCTTAAAATTTTTAAACAAGGTTTTGTAAAACCTTTTTCTTATAAACTATTTTAAAGCCTTAAAAATTACCTAAAATAAAAAATTTTAAAAAATAAAATTTTAACTATTTTATAACCTTCCAGGTATAGCCATTTCCATCTAACTCCATCTTACCAATTACATTATCATTTAAAATGACTACATAATCATCAACAAAGTATTTTTTGCCATTTATTTCCAAGTCTGAGGCTAACCTAATACCCTTAATCTTTGAGTCTTCATAAAAAATAATAGCAGAGACTGGAACACTTCTATTTAAAAACTTTAAGTCCACTGGAAAATTAAATCCTATAATTTCTATAGAACCATTTCTATAAAAATAAACATAGGTTGTCTCAAAAACTCCAATACCTGTTCCTATTTTAGTAGTCTCGTTAAGAACCCCTCCCCTTATCTTACCATCATTATAAAACTCTAAGAATCCTAAAAACTTCAATCTTCCTAATTTTGTCTCAACAGACACAGGCTCTTCAAATCCAATCTTTCTTATATTCCCATTTTTATAAAAAGAAAGAGAGTTTGCAACAAAACTTATCCCATTAAAAACAAACTTTTTCTCAACAAACTCTATCTCAAATACCTGCCCCGTTTCATAAAAAGAGATACTGCTAACATCAAACTCATCTTCTAACTTTATCCTACTCCTGTCAGTATAAAATACAAAAACCTTACCTGAATTATAAAACTCTATCTGATAAACATTCAGGTTACCAAACTCTGTTTTAATACTTACAGGATTTGAAAGTTCAACAATTCTTAAAGACCCATCCTCATAAAAATATACATAGTTTATACAGTTAAAGTCACCTATTGGTGTATTTATGATTGTTGGTTTTAAGAGTCTCATCTTAACAATTATCGACTTTCCATCCTTGTCTATAGTCTGTATATCATCAGCAGTAATCTCTCTACCTTGAAAACTTATAGAATGAGAAACATTTAATAAAAACAAGAAATAAATAAAACTTTTTTTCATAAATCCACCTTACAAGTCTTTTAAATTAAAAATTATAAACTAATCTTAATAAATTTTAAACAACAATATTAATTTTTAAAATGGGGTTTAACTTGGAAGTAATAATTCTTGCATCTGGTTTAGGCTCAAGACTAAAAGAACTTACAAAAGACAGACCAAAAGCTATGGTGGAGGTTGCAGGTAAGCCACTTATTCAATACTGTTTAGACTTCATAGAACAAGAGCATGTAAATAAAATAAAAATAATAGCAGGGTATAAGATAGAAGTTTTAAAAAACTATATAGAGAAACTTAGAAACCCCAAGATAGAGATAATAGAAAATGATGACTATAAGAGGGGAAGTACTATAACACTCTCAAAAGGCATAGGTGAGCAAGACTTCCTAATCATGAATGCTGACCATATATACCCAAGAAAAATGTTTTCAAAAATGAAAAAAGAGTTTAAAGATAACAGTATACTTATTGCAACAGATAGAGACAGGACTCTAACAGATGATGACATGAAGGTTTCTTTAAATCCCGATGGTTCTTTAAAGTCTATTAGTAAGACTCTTAAAGACTTTTCTTTAGGATACATAGGTTCAACATACATAGGTAAAAATATGTTAGACATATACAAAAAAGAATTATACAAAGTGATAGAAGAAACTGATGGAAAAGCAAATGTTGAGGCAGTGTTAGATAGCCTTTGTAAAAAAATAAAAATATATCCAGTAGACTTAAGTAATATAGGATGGTATGAGGTGGATACTCCAGAAGAAAGAGAGTTAGCAGAAAAAAGTATATTAGAAAAAGGACTATAAATTTGAAGAGGAAAGCACTCAAATTACTAAGGTTTATATTTTTTGCTATCGGTATTTTTATAATATACTTTATAGGACAGAAAACAGGATGGGACAAGACTTTTAACGCCCTTATGTCAATAAATATATATCAGATATTATTTATAACACTTTTACCTATAACATGGATACTTTTACACTCTGGTGGATGGGCACTATTGTTTGATGAAAGAAAAATTTTTAATTTTAAGCACATATTAGGGGCACAAATATCATCAATGGCACTCTCTGAACTACTACCATTAGGACAAGCAGGGGGAGAGCCGTACAGGATATATTTTGTAAGAAAATATTATCCAAGAGAAAAAAGTCCAAACATAATAGCATCTGTAATACTCTATAACACAATACATACAGTTGCAACAATAATAATAATATTCATAGGTTTTATAACACTTATATCAAACATAAGTGTAAATCAAAAAAAGAAATATGCATTCTTAATTGCAATATGCTTAGGTGCACTAATGTTGTTTTTATTCATTCAAAAACAGAAAAAAGGTTTTATGGGGCCTTTATTTGAGTTTTTATCAAAAATAAAGCTTTTTAGAAACTTTGCTCAAAAGAAAAAAGAAAAGGCTTATATAGTTGATGAAAAACTTACCACATTCTATAGAAAACATAGACCATCATTTTATATCTCTTTATTCATTATTTTAATAGCAAAATTAATTGGGGTAATAGAGATATATGCAATAATGAGTTTTATATCTCAACCACTTGGTTTTGAGGATTCACTAATACTCTTTTCAGCAACATCTTTGGTCCAGATACTATTTTTTTTCTTCCCTTCTCAGGTTGGAGCATCTGAGGGTAGTATAGTATACATGGCGAAGGCTCTTGGACAATCAACAGCAGGTGGAATGGCACTAGCAATAATAAGGAGGGCAAGACTAATAGTCTGGACACTAATAGGTTGGATAATAGCCCATTTTTTTGGACCAAAATTACATGACTTCAAATAATTTTTCGAGAGAAGACATAAGGTTTATGAATCATGCACTTTATCTTGCATACCTTGTAAAGGGCACAACATCACCAAATCCAGCAGTTGGGGCAGTCCTGGTAAAAGATGGTAAGATAATATCTACAGGTTACACAAATCCACCAGGCGGATACCACGCTGAAAGAATGGCACTAATAAACCTAAAAGAAGAAGAGACAAGGGGAGCCACACTTTATGTTACTCTTGAGCCATGTTGTTTTTATGGCAGAACACCACCCTGTACTGACATAATAATAGAAAAAAAGATAAAGAGGGTAGTTGTTGCAATAAGGGACCCACACCCAAATGTGAATGGAAAAGGAATTGAAATTCTAAGAAAAAATGGTATAATAGTGGAAGAAGGCTTATTAAGAGATAAAGCTTTTTACATAAATCAAGACTTTTTTGTGTATGTACAAGAAAAAAGGCCACTAGTGGCTATAAAATATGCAATGAGCCTTGATGGAAAACTTGCTAACCTTGAAGGCTCATCAAAATGGATAACAAACGAAAGGTCAAGAAAAATAACACATATATTAAGATATAGGTCTGATGCAATACTTGTTGGAGCAAATACTGTCATAAACGACAACCCAAAATTAAACGCAAGATTATCAAAATACAGGACAAAAAATCTTACAAGAGTAGTGATAGACCTAGAAGGTAAGATAAAAACAGGTCATGTTCTTGAAGATGATATAAACACAATTTTTGTAATAAACAATCAAAAACATAGAGAAAAGGTAAAAAAACACAACAAAGAGTTTTTTATAAATGAGGCCCCTAATCTAGACATAAAAAGATTATTAGATTATCTCTACCAAAGAAATATAACTAGTCTTTTTGTTGAGGGAGGGGCATTTACAATATCCAGTTTTATAAAAGAGGGATTCCTAGACATTATTTTTTGCTTTATAGGGAACAGGATAATAGGTGAAGGACTTACAATAGGAGAGTCAATAAAAAAAGGTATTAATGAGCCTCCATTTTTAACCGATTTTAAGATAAAAAAAATCGGGGATAATGTATTAATATATGATAAGGTTAGATGGGAATAAAAGAGCCGAAAAAATTTTTAGTGAAGCAAGAAACCTATTAAAAAAGGGAAATTTCAAGAAAGCGAAAAAAAAACTTGAATTTTTATTAACCCAGAAGATAAATATCTCAAAAGTATTGCTAAACATTGGTATATTAGAGTTTTATAACCTTAATATAAGTGAGTCTTTTAGAAACTTTCAGAATGTTATAGGTCTTGGTAACCCCCCTGGAGATGTATATTTTTATTTAGGGAAGATTTTTAAACTTATAAACAATGAAACAGAATCAATAGAAAACTTTAAAAAAGGGGTTGCTTTTTCTCAATCAGAGGTAAATAAACTGCTATCATTTGAAGAGATAAAAGAAAAAGTATCTCCAACAGAAAGAGAAGAACTATTTAAAAAAGCAACAAACTTCTATGTTGTAAGAACTACTATAACAAATGATGAAGACCTGCTTACAAAAGCAATATATGATAGGATAACAGGAAATTATGAAGAAGCAATAAATAAACTTAATATTCTTATAGAAAACTATCCCGACTTTTTTCAAGGTTATCTGGAACTTGCAAAGACTTATGAACACATAAAAAAGCCACACCTGTCTTACAAGATACTTAAACAGGTAAAAAAGTCTTTTGGAGAGATACTGGTTTCACTTGATATGCCAAGGATTTCATTTAGACTTAGAAAGTACAGAGAAAGTCTATACTATAACTTAAAATACCAACTAAAAAAAATACCAGAAAACTATAAAATATACCTAAACATAGCAACATGTTTTTCATTGATAAACAACGACAACAAAGCAATAAACTTTTACAAAAAGGCAATAGCATACAACCCATTTGAGTTTTACCCTTATTATAACATAGGTGCAATATATCAAAAAAACGGTTTAATAGAAGAAGCACTAGAATACTACAAAGAAGCATATAACATAAACTCAAATAATGTTTATCTTAATTTTAACATAGGGTTAATATACTTTGAGAAAGGAAATTACTTTGAGGCATTATACTATTTCAATAAAGCATATGAAAATGACAACAAGTTTATAGATGCAAAGACAAACTTTGAATCAGTAAGGATAATAAAAACTGTTGAAAACAATTTCAGCCCCGACTTAGAGTTCTCTCTCCCATACAAATTAACAATAGGAATAAGTGTATTTATGATAGTATTAAGTTTCATATATATAATAAAATGGTTATAAGATAATGAATGAGAATATAATAGAAAAACTAAGAGAAATTAAGACAAATAATGAACTTGAGTTCAAATATCTTTTGAGAAACTTTATAAAAAGATGTGAAACAATAGAAGAAGTAATATCAATAATTGACTTTTTTAAAATTGAAATAAGCCAAGAGAGCTATTTTTATATAGATGAGATAAACAAGAAACTTTTTATATATCTTATAGAAAACTCTAAGAATATGACAAATGAAAAGTATCTAAAAATAATAAAAATACTTAAGTTTATATCTCCTATAGGGGACCAAGACACAAAAGATATACTTGGGCATATAATCAAAAAATGCCCCAAAGAAAGTAGCTTTTATCCACTACTTATGAATCTTTATGCAGACTTAGAGCATAGAATAATGATACTTGAAAAAAAACTCCCAAGCATTAAGATAATAGACCCTAAAAACATTATGGTTAAGTGGTATGAGTAATATAGAAATAATAAATACAGGAAAAGGAGTGCCAACTCTAAAGATCAACAATAGACTAATACACAGTGGTATTGACCCAATAAGAGAGGCACAGAAAATAACAGAGTCTATCTCAGGATACAAAATATATATTGTCTTTGGTTTAGGCCTTGGTTATCACATAAAGGCAATACTTGAAAAACTAAATCCACTTGCAGTAATAGTAATTGAGAACGAATCTGTTATAGAAGTCTTTAAAAATACAAACAACATATATGACGAAAGACTTAAAATATTCTCAACTAAAGAAAAAGACAAGATAATAAACTTCTTGGAAGAGTTTATAACAATAAAGACAATATCAAACATAAAGTTTTTTTATCTAAACAGTATATATCCATTATATGAAAGTGAATACAAAGAGGTTGAAAACAATATAAAAACATTTCTAGAATACTTTTTCCAGAGTTTGTTTACAGAAATAGAGTTTTCAGTCCTATGGCATAAAAATGCAATACTTAACATATACAATATAAACAAGGCATTATCATATGCAATAGAGGGTGACGTAGTACTAATAGGGGCTGGCCCAAGCTTAACAAAAAATATAGAACTTATAAAAAGACTTAGTAAAACCACACCAATAATATGTGTAGATACAGCATTAAAGCCATTAATATATTCAGGAATAATACCTGATATGATAGTATCTCTTGACTCCCAAATACACAACTACAACGACTTTCTTGGTATAAATGCAAAAATCTTGGAAAAGACAATATTAGCCTTTGACATAACATCTTATAATAAAATACCAGAGAAGTTTGATAATCTTTTAATATTCAAGACAGAAAACATATTAAAAGAGTTTTTCGAGATATTTGAGGAAAGAATAAAAATAGAAGAAGTATTACCTGGTGGTTCAGTCTCAGCCTCTGCCTTGTCTCTAATTTATAAGCTTGGTGCAAGGTCAATAACTTTGATCGGCCACGATTTTGAATATAATAAAATAACTCATAGTGTTAGTACCCCTTCATATCTTAAAATGCTTTTTACATCAGATAAAAAAGATACATTATACGACAAGTTCAACAGAATAATAACAAAAAGAGGAAAGAGAGACCTTTTTATGAAAAACCTAAAAAAGTGGTTTGAAGAGTTTATAGAGAACTATAAAATAGAAGTATATCATATAGGAAGTGAAAACAGATTAAAAAACGCAAAATATGTAATAGATAGAGAAATAGAGGGCCGTATATATAGTTTCAAAAAAATACCAAAAGACCTAAACTTTATAAAGTACAAACTTAATACACTATACAAAAAACTTGATGATATAAGATGCTCAGAGAACTTGGAAGACTTTAATAGAAAAATAGAAACTCTAGATGAAATAACAAAAAATTTTATAAACAAAATTTTAATAAAACAGTTTTTATACCTTGAGAGAAAAGACTATAACCCCCTCCTATTCCTAGGTGGTGTATTTGGTGTAATAGACAGGATAAAACGAGCAATAAAAATATCAATGGGAAAACTATGATAAAATGTGCAATAGTAGGTCTTGGAAGGATAGGCTGGGCATTAGGTAAAGACCCAAAAAGAGAAAAACCTGCAAGTCATGTATACTGTATAACAGAGACTGAAGAGACAAAGCTGGTTGCAGGTTGTGATATTGATGCCAATAAAAGAGAGGAGTTTAAAAAAGAGTTCAGTGTCCCAGTGTATGAATATGTTTCTGAAATGCTTGAAAAAGAGGTAATCGACATACTACATATAGCAACACCAACAGAGACACATAAAAAAATCATAGAAAAAGCACTTAAATACAAAGTCCCTGTTATCATATGTGAAAAACCTTTAACAAAAAATCTTAGGGAAGCAAAAAAAATACTTAAAAAAATAAAAAAATCAGACACAAAACTTTTGATAAATTATGAAAGAAGGTATTCAGCAGACTATATATACACAAAAGATATAATAAAAAATAAAAAATATGGTGAAAT
>Ga0308398_1000987_pt1 | contig 16441 bp, 13 predicted proteins | sample Hotspr20SampleT9_FD_202360 | JGI IMG/M metagenome (GOLD analysis project Ga0308398, IMG submission 202360) | Hot spring phototrophic mat microbial communities from Mushroom Spring, Yellowstone National Park, Wyoming, United States - 20051001_T9 ...
GCAAGCTTTGCTTTTAGGCTCTACAACTTTGTTTCTTCGATTGTCAGTTTCTACCAAAATGGAGGCGTAGTACTTGCCATCATTCGTTCTACTTACAGTAACGGATTTGATCTTGCCATCAAACCTTCTGTGTATTTCAATCTTCACGCCTTCTCTTAGCTTTGGTAGATAAAGTAGTCCTTTCTCGAAGTCTACTCTTATTGAATTATGCGTATTATTTGTAGTATAGGACTGCTTGTCTCTTTTCTTTTTGAATTTTGGCAGCTTGAATTACTTGCGGTTTCTGAAATGATCTTTGAATGCTTTCTCGAGTTGTAGTTGTACATTGCAAAGCGCAAAGCTGTTTACTTCTTTGAGAAAAGGGAATTCCTCTTTGTACTTGGCAGGTGTGACTCGCGGAATGCGTTCTTTCTTCTCGTAAGCACGCAGTTTCTCATCCAACATTTTGTTCCAGATAAACCGACAACATCCGAATGTCTTAGCAAAGGACACTATCTGCGCATCAGTAGGATAAATACGATATTTGTACGCTTTTAGTGTAGGTCTGCGTCGCATGCCAAGTAAATATAATAAGTTTGTCAAAATGTGATTTCATCTTTGGGTATATTTAGTTAGTGCTGCTACAAGTTCCCGAAAGTCTGCCTAAAATAAAAACAAACAGGTATTATAAGTACTACAAAAATCAGGACGCTTTTTTTGATGTGTTTTATAATAAAGACGTATCCATTCTAGAAAGCACGTCTAGCACTGTTTTTGCTTACGAAAATACGATAGTATTTTCCAATCAAGACTATCTTGTTGACAAAGTTCTTAGAGACTTGGTGGTCGCGTATGGTATCAAACTGCATGATGTGAACAAAGAGAATGCCAATCAGTATAAAATAAATAATATAGTGGAAGGTCTAAAAAAATTAATAAAAGAACGAGAAGAAGAATACGAAGATTTCGCTTACAGTTCCCAAACTTTCACAGTGTGCTTTGTGCAATTATATCCCGATAATCATGATAAGCCATTTGTTAGATACTACGAATTTTCGCTTGAAACAATGAGCTGGTTACCAGCAGGTGTAAGAAACTTAAACCCATGCTGTAATGATTTTACGGAGATAATAGATAGTGAAGTTATCCTAAACAGGTACTATATGGTACGCGGTTACAAAGAAGAGCATGTAGAAGGCTTATATAAAGCTCAAAAGTATCAATATGGACTAACTTATATATACGACTTACTCACAGGTCAACTAATATATAGCGCATCCACGAGTCACACGAAGATTGAAGAATATGAACACGACTCTATGTTATGCGAATTCACATTAGACAGGCGAACAATCATGTTTATAGGCACTGAACCGCATATAATACCTACTGGCAAGTATGATAAAGATACAGCAAGAATAGAAATTAACAATATAACTCTAAAATTTGATAGTGAAGAAATAACTGTATCATTCTATATTTCCGATTATAACAACAGTAAAGGAATAATATCATACATATTCCGAAACCTACAAGCTACCCAAATCTTTTTTATATATGATAGCTATGTAGAACTAAAGGAAAAATTGAGTGGCAGTTCTCTATTCATTTCACGAGATTATCCTCTGAATGCTAAAGGTTATACACTAAAACATGTGCTTCTACATGAGGAAAATTTATTTATTCTATTATTTGAATATATATCTATAAAAAAGTTACATGCGTTGTGCATATACTACGACCTCAAAAATGATTTATATAAATATGAATTATTAGAATTGACAGAATTAATTGGCAATGTAGAAGTAATTAAAAAAGCTAAGGTAATAGCAAGAATTGTTGATGCAGACAATAATTATGATTGTATAGGTCTAGTAATTAGTATGGGTGTGAATCAGATTATGACGATACTATATAACAAGAATACAGCGCAGTTTTCAGCAGAGGCCATTAGTAACTATGATAAAATTTTAAGCATACCCGACGCCAAAATAGTCTGGAATATGACTAGATATGTCGTAACGAAAAACAAATTGCATAATACAAAAATAGAATTTAATGATTACCAAACTACTAAAAATCTTTTTTATGAACTTTATAGTTCGCCTGCGTTAAATTTTGATTATGTTATTTTTAATACAAAAGACGAAAAAAAGATTTATGTTTTTTTATGACATGCCGTTTAAATTAAAGAATAGCACAGGGGTATCAATTGCTCCTCATACCTACCACAACCTTGGCTATTTAATAAAGAAATGTTTCTTTGAGTGTGTAGAACCCATGCTGGTTTATTCATACGAACACGGATAAGCAGACGCCTATGCTGGCTCGGCAATACCTTACAGGCAAGCTGTGCACAAGGCAGTAGACCGATCAATCGTAGGCGATTGAGCAGTCCGCATGTGTACACTATGCCATTTGCACGAGCGTCAGGTCATTGATCACAAAAAGTCCCGCCAACCACGTTGTTCGTGTCTGATCACGATCTACTGCTGCGTAATACCCTACCAAATAGCTATCTATAAGTAACGATTTCGTTAAATAAAAATCAGAAAACACCTTATAAAATGGAGCTAAACGATGATAATGTCTATCAATAATGAGAAAGTCTGGATAGGAAATAAAAATCAAACCTGTGTTTATAGTTTTACTACTTATAAAATTATAAAAGCCTCTCCAATCATACCTATGAAGATAACTCGGGAAATTAGCTGCTTTAATTGCTTTGTTGGATATATAAATTGGCCTATTTTTGTCTTTTGTTATGTCTTTAGTTCTTAATATAGGTACCCCTAAATCAAAATCGCAAAATTTGGCATTGCTGTTGCAAAGATTTTTAGCTATTGTTATGACTGGATGCTTGTACTCAGGCACAAAAGCAGTGATATAAAGCATGGAATTGTTTGCATCTACCGTACAATCAGCTTTTACATAACTTATGAATGTACTACTACCTTTAGAACCCAAGTACTTCTCTACCCATCTTGGGAATTTTATTATCTCTTTACACTTTTCTATGTCTTCCGTATCGTCAATATTAGAAATTTTTGCTAAATTTATTATTACGATTACACTAACTGTGTGCATGGTTATAATTTGTTCTGTATTGTAAAAACATCTACTTTGATTATCGACTCTTCCAACCATAAATACAGCTTTTTGACATTTTTCTATATAATAATACGATACCAAATCATATTTTGCTCCTTCGTACGAATCGTTTATTAGCGTAACAAAAAATCGCCTTTTTACGGTATCGTATATGAACAAATGCCACGCTCCTTTTTCCTGACTTAGCTTAGTTGCAGTAAAATGAACTATCATTATGATATTATTAGCTATGTAAAATCGCATATCATAACCATATGTATTAGAAATTCTGTTCTTAGTATGTTTCTTAAGATCTAATATGTAGTATGATTCTCTGTAAAGAAAATCTCTTACAATCATGTAATAATTTTGATAGTACACAATGTTAAGTGTTCTATAATTGCCCTTAGGAAGTCTAATACTTAAAACTTGATTTTCTATGACATACTTTTTCGGTGTTTTTCTTAGACCACACGCTCTTAAAGATAGACCGCGCGGTATAGATAATTCATAATGTAGCTTTTGATCTTTTATTTTGAAATTCATTTCAAAAATTATATGATCTCTACGGTCGTCAATTGTACTATTACCTATATAGAATACAGTTTTACAGACTGATAAGTTGTTACATATCTCAAAGCTTTTACTTGCTCTATCATCCGTAAAACGATAAGGTACTAATATACCATAAGATTCACGATGATGTCTGATAGTTTTACTTATATCAAGACCAGTAATTTTTTTAATATAGTCACTAAGCTGTTTTTCTAAGAAATCTATACTATATCTGGCCACCTCATATCTTGTTTTATTTATTATATCATAAATTATAACAATAAAAGTTTCGTTTTCTAGAACAATAATTGGAATATAGTTATTATAAAGAGGCAATCCCACACCTATCTTTTTAATTGCTTCAAATGCTATCATATCATAAACATCATAAGAGTCTGAAATTCTAACTATCTTAAAGAAATTATTATTTGTATAATAAGCAATATACAAATCATTGTCAACACCTAAAAATGTTAGTCTATGTTTTGTCAATACTTCGTTTAAATTACTAATAAGTGAACTAAGTTTATAATTTTTTTTATAATATTTTTGGGTTGATGAAACTAAAGTCAACAGAGCACTTAATGACGAGTCGTAGGATTTTAGATATAATAAAATGTTATTTTTCTTCTGTAATAGTAACTCACTTTTTGTATTATTTTTAGATTTAATTTGATTTACATAAAACGCATAAGCAGATTGCTGGTGAAAAAAATGCTGTTCGGGATAGCTAAACCTAGTTTCTTTTGGATGAATGTTGTCTATTGGGACTTTGACATACTTAGCGACTCGTACTCTTAGCACATGAGGGTATAAAAACATGCTGAAATATACTAAATTACAATAGAGACTGCCAAACTTTTTATGATTGACCAGCCAGCTGGGTCTACTGCTTAGATACTTCGCTAGATCTTTATATTTACATTGAATTTATTTACCTCTTTAATCATATCTTCCACTATTTTGTCTTGTTCTTCTGGGTTATTGAGTATGTCGCTAAGTTCTTCGGCTGTTTCGGTTTCCTCTACGATTGTTGTCCATGTAGTTGCGGTATATAGCACTTTGTAGATAGCGGCGACTAAGTAGTAGTGGTTGAGCATTTGGTCGTGAAGGACGAAGTAAAAAATATTGAACGGTTTAGGCACCGTATTTCGTGTTTTATCTACTAGCTTGTGTAGTCCGTTAGCTATGTTACTATCTATATATAGCCTAGTCCCATAGTTTTGAGCTATACCTATCTTAATGGCTTTGAGCCATTCCTTCATGTCCTTGGACTGGATTATCCGCCGCAGACTCTTAAGTACTCTGTCTTGCCTCGTCGTGATCATGTTATTACTGATTATTTTTGTTTTCTTGTAATACTTCTTGGTACAAACTTCTAGGAACGGCAAAAATACCAAATCCTGTCTTTAAAAAGTTGATATTTATGTTCAGTACCTTATCAAAATTTTTACTTATTGCATCTATAGCTTTATCAAGATCAGCTAAGTTATCTACTTCTAGATAACTCCATAAGTTAGGATATAGCCTGTATTTCCTGTAATGTCTCCAACCCACAATGGCTAATCCATACACCGTATCAATCTTCTTTTTAGAGAAACGAGCATATTTTAAGAAGCGATAGCTATACCGACTAAGATGCTCAGTATCCATTTGTTTATCTATAGCTTCCTTCAACTTTTTACTCATTTCATCTACTCTTGGGTCACTAATCAAATTCCATTTCAAATAGTTTTTTACAAAGCGAGAAGCCGATGGCGTCTGCTTCCTAATTATAGCCTTTCTCATACTCATTTTTACGTTTATACTATCGAAAAATAGATTAGTGATATAATTTTTTTTTATTTTAATCCAGGCCTGGCCTAAACTATACAAAACTGCACACATTTAGCACAGTCGTCCCTTGACCAGGGAGAGGGGCTAGCCCGTTTTGTTTTGCCACTCCTACCCAATCCCTTGTGAGGATCACCCTCTTCAAGGGAGAGAAGTCCCTGAAACTCTCAAGGCAGGAGAAGGCGAGGGCTACGGAGAGAACTTGCCAGCTTTTCTGTTCCACCTGAGAAGAATCGCATCGTCCGAATATCGGGCGTTTATTCCATACTTGCGGGATAGTAGTTTTCTCAGCTCTTTTCTTTCCGCTCCATGCAATAGTCTTTTGTAGGCAAATCTGACCATCGACGAAAGCTTACGCATGAAGGCTAACACCTGCCCTTTATCCTCTTCTTTGTCAAATGCTAATAAACATTCTACTGTTACGAAGTCGCTGTTACTTTTCCTTTCTGTCAGCATTTTTAGAACCCCTTTGTTCATAGATTCTGCCTGCAAGTATTCCTACGACTATCTCCATCTCGAAACTATCGAAAATTTTTTACACTTTTTTACACTTAGAAGCTCCATAGCAAAGCTATGTTATAAATATACAAATTTGTACAGAAATTAGCAACTGTTGCTAACCACTAGTTCTTATTCTGGTGTCTTATCATTAATTCCAAAATGTTTATTCGCTTAGTATAGCGATTACACTGGAATTGACACTAACTATTACTTTCTTTGCATTGTCTTCTTCTATTATTTCTACTTGGAGTCCGCTACCAGTGAATTTTGACCTTATGTTGCTAACTAATTCATCTAAGCTTATGAAATTGTAATTTATGCCAAAGTTAGGTCTAAAAGGCAAAACTCCTTCTGGTGTATTGATGAGATTATAATAATAGTTCTTCTGCGATAGAAATAAAGAGTTAGTCTTTTCGAACTTGGTGATACTATTATTGCTATCACCAGTTTGCTTAACAATCAGGTATTTGGGCATAAATAAATATACAAATTAGTAATTTTATATATGCTTACCAAAGACTACAAATATATAGTATTAATCATAAATCCAAATAACAAAATACTAACAAAAATCCCATGCACGACTATTGAAAGATGTTATGAGTTAATCAAATTCGAAATACCATTACGTTACAATATGTTTATAAGTCAAGACGAGTTTGATAGAGGCGTAAAAGAGTTCAATTATACGAATATCGCTTACTTTAGAGACGATTATAGTAACTATCGCTTAGGTTTAATTAAGATACAATATTGACTTCTATCTCTACAGCATCTATAATCCTATTATCGTAGAATGGCACACTCAACGTAATTTCGGTTCTAGGTATCCCGTTATCGCTATTTAGTCTGCGCACGCTATATCCTATGATATCGGGTGCTGACCAAGACCTCCTGTTGTAGAAGTAATACCTAACAATACCGGCATTTATTAAGTATCTTAGATATTTCCAATATAAAACCTCTCTGTAGTAGACTTTGAGGGCGGTATCTATCTCAGATGCATCATTAGAAGATGTCATTGTATCAGGTATCATTGGATATTCTAATATATCTCTGGAACTGATAAGATTAGCGTTTATGAAGTTTTGTATCGGTGTGGTCATGTAATCTAAATTGATAACTGGCGGAGCAACCTCATTTGAAGTATGCGTTAGTAAATCTAAGTCTAAAGGTAGTTTAGCTTCCGTCTGCGTACTTAATAAACGACCCCATATAATACCATCTAACTGGACAGGATCGCGTATTTCTATGTAAGTAACACTGCTATAATGGTATTCAAGTGGATTGTTACCAGGAATGGTATCAACTAGATGCTTAACTAATCTAACTCTTACATGTCTCTTAGTATCGGGATACCGCACAGAATTACCATAAATCAGTACGCAAGGGTGAAGAGTGTAAAAGTACTTATCAGCTACACTAACGTTACTTGACATTCCAATGTCTGGAACTCTATTGTTCCCATCGTAATACCAATACAATGGATAGTAGTCCGATAAAAACTCAATATAACTAGGGTTACCCAAGCTACCGCTATTACTAGTAACGTACATAGGGTCATGGCGGTAAGTTGGATAACGATTTAATGTTAAGACAATCTTATTGTTAGTATCCACCTTAAAGTATCTCTCTATAATATATTTTATGTTTTTATCCGAATATACTAATCTTATGCGGTCATTTGACAAGGAACTTATTATGCTTTCAAGTTGATATATGGTGTCAAATTTTAATTCTATTGAATTCTGATTATCATCATTGTAAGATATAAAAATTTTGTCAATACCTTGTGTTCTCCTTTTGAATATAATAAAACCGTCTTCTTCTTTTTGTTCTATTATTTTCTTTGCTTTACTTATATTATTATTGCTATTGTAGTATATTTGACTTTTTTGCACATAGTCTATGGTTTTAATATTCTTAAACTCTTTAATATTTTCGTTGTATGTTGCATAACATAGTATATCATAGCCCAGGTGCTTATATAGTATGATAAACCAAAGAAAAGCAGTAAGGGTGGTATGCTCGTACAGGATGCCGTCGGTGTTGGTTATAGACTCACGGCCTTTAAGTACTTCTACAGCACTGATACGGTCTTCTATATTACCGCCAGCATCCTGTGTAATAAAGCCAAAGCCGACAATTCGCAAGTCGTTGTAATTAGGATCACCATTACTATTGTTGTTGTTATCATTTATTGTATTATAGTCTAAATACAAAATAATACTATTGAGAAAGTGTTCGTTAAATGTAATGCCGTTAGAATTATCAAAGTTTAGATTGACCGCTAAACTACCCAAGCTATTGTTTGTGAAACTAGTTAAACCATCATTAATCTTGTAATTAAGGAAAATTTTTGATGCTTGTAGCCAAGCGATGTGTTCTGATACTGTTTGATTACCTAGGTTAGCACTCAAGAAAACATCAGTATAGTTAGGCGGTATAAAGGTGCTGTGAGTCGTAAAGTGTAGTATATTACTAAAAGGGTTTAATATATCGCTACTAAGTGCCTTCCGCAATGCGAGGATTGCCCATCTTGCAGGATTGTCAGGATCGTTAAAACCTAAAATTAACTGTCGTACAAATAGGTAAGAGTTATAGTCATCTACGTTATCGTACAGAAAAACCACACGATAACGCCTTATTTCTTCATTTACATCGTGAGCGGAGCCGATTTTATTTCCAATAAACCGTGCGGCATGATCTAACAGGTAATAAACATTTTCGCATTTAGGTAAGTCTTTAACCTCTATGAGTTGGATGTTACTCTGGGTAAATGCTCTTAGTCTATCGTTGTATAGTCTCATGTCCATAATATACTTCAAGTTATCACCGTCTCGGTAGTCATAGTCGCCGTGTAGGACAAGACGAACAAAATCGTATGGAAGACCTTTGATATTTACAATGTCTATTTCACCCTCATCGTTTACTTTGTACATAAGGCAGCTACTTGGTACGACAGCACGCTTACGGAAGGGTGTATAAGCGACTTCGCCACTACCTACGTAAGGAGCACCAGTCTGAAGCTTTGGGTCTACAAACAAAGCAATAGGCTTGCGATACCTATCTATCGACTTACTTTGGTTGATTTTGAAAGTAAGGCTGTAATTATTGACACGCATAGGGTTTTATCTCTAAAATTAAAACTGCCCCGTTTGTGTTCCTCTTACTGTTGTCATTTTAGCAAGTGGATACAACGGGTTATAGTAAAAGCCTATCTTATCCATGTCCTCTGTAAGCTGCACTGATACAGGATGATTAGCATAACCACTTGTTTTTACCCTTGCGTCTATAACAAAAGGATAACCTGTATAAAAACTAATAAAGTGAAAGCTCCCGTAGTACCCTTCCTCAACTTCATTAGAGTTAGATACCCAAATAAAACTACTGACACGGAAATCAGACCAAGCAGGAAATCTACGACTCAAGTCAAATATATAATACCCATAGTTTATATGTCCGAAATATCTGTTTCGCTCATCTATACTAATAATATGTACAGGTGCATTAGGGTAGCAACGATGCAGTTTCTGACGGCTGTAGGAGGAAATGCTATCTAATAAGTAGTTTACCGATATTGCGGGAACTGTGCCACCTGTATTAGAAGGCGGTGGGTTCAATATTGAGGTTTTTATACCATCACGCCTATTTGGTATGGGCACGTATATATTGTCTGTGTGGAAGTTAACAGTTATTAGCATCTTTTCTCTTTCATAGCTATTTGTAACTCCATATAGTATATCTCTAAGACCTGTGAGGTCTTTTTCAGTAGAGTATTGCACGCTATATGGCCAGTTGTAGTAGTTGTATATAGTAAGCGTCTCGCCGTTCGTAATGCCTCGGTTAGGCGACGGCCAACTCCCACCCAAAGGTACATCACAAGAAGCCACATACAAAACATTGTACTTTATAAAATCAGATGTCAAACGAATAACAGGATAACGAACATTGTTCAAACCTACAAAGAGGTTATCACTACTAACATCCGTAACACTAATCATGTCGTCCTCCCAGTTATTGACATAATGCACAATGACGCCTACGTAGAAAGGGTTTAAAAAAGTATGAGTGTGATTAGGCTGAGTAAAAGGAAAGTCATCATCTAACGGTATAGGTTTCAGGAAGTAAACATAATAAGTGTCTATAATCTCCTTTATAACATTACTCGGTGTAGCGTTATTACTAAGTCTATCCATTAGATATTTGACATATCTTTGTATCCATGAGCCTTGGTGTATGGAAGCATTGATACGTGTTTGCCTGCCATTGTTGTATATCATAAACGAAGCTCCTGGCATCTTTTTTAGCTCCTCCACCTCCAGTGTATCGCCTATCCATATAACATGGTGAGATATAATCTGCTCAGGACTTCTGATACGAAAAGATAAATCAGTATCTCTGATTGCCATGTACAGGCTAAAATAGATAGGCCTTTGATTACTTTTGAGAGTTATGTCCGTCACCCCACTAGTCAAGCAAAGCCATCTGTATAGTGAAAGGCGGCTAGGCCAATTAATAAAATAATTACCAGGTATACCGACATTGAAGAAAGGCAAGGGCGCCATTAGATCGGGAGCACCATCATAATCGGCGAAGTTAAAAATACTCGCCGCCTCCTCAGTAGCATCAAAAAGTGCCATAGGGAAAACATAGTCTGGCGAAGTCTGATCAGCAAAATAGGCATACCAGATTTCATCATAAGTTCTATGTGAACCTAAGTTCAGGCCTCGTGAAATGGGCATGATTAAATATACTAATAATCAGATTTCAGACCGTACAATTCCAAGACGAGAATATCTATGGTATTAATGTGATCTGCCAAGTTACCATTGTATATCAACTTTACTGCTTCTATAATACTATATGCTAAACGACAGTTAGCCTCGATTGTGGGTACAGGAAACTTCTTAAAGGCGTATAGTTTTACTTCAGATTCTACACCACCACCAGCATAGAATTTCCTGAAATAACAATTAAAAAACTTTGAGTTGAGGATGCCTAAGAGGTAATACAACACTTCTTCATCGTAGTTGATTAGCTCCAAGATGTATGTAGTCTCATCGCCATAAGTATAGGCGTCAGCTAAGACAAACCCTATCTCAGCATTCAACTTAGAGAATATAATACGATACTTATTATCTGACCTACTTATAGCAGGTATAACACTTTTAGGTACCCATATAGAAGGTGGTTTGTGAAAGTATTTTTGTATATCCCGACCTTTTATTATCCCTATCCAGTCTGTACCTTCCGGAGGAGTTGTGACAACTTCAGAAGCGTACTTCCGAAGTCTTATGCCAGTTCTGATTCTGACAGACCATTCTGATATCGGAGTGCCTATTTTTTGAATTTTGTAGTACACGCTCATTACTTCTGGAGGTTCCAGGTGCCATATCCTGTCTGTAAGTTGAGAAATAGGTATGCGATATCCTTCTTGTCGGATGGTACCCCAGCGATAGCCCATACTAGGCCTGAGCATCCTCACCTCTACGTTATAATCTTTTGCATTATGTTCTTTAAGTGCCAAAACTATACACACTTCCATGTGCGCCTCAAACAAGCGAACTCGGTAGGTGTTTACAATTCTTATGATTCTAAAATTTTCTTTGACAAACTTACGTACCCAAGCTGCACTCAAACTGCCTAGCCATTTATTACTCGTTACATAACAAACCACCCCTTTCTCATATAAGTAATCATAAGCAATACGATAAAATAATGTCCCAATGTCTACATTGCCATTAACTTTGAATTTATCTTTTAAAGAATTTTTGCTTTTGATTTTGCTTATGTTTATGTAAGGTGGGTTGCCTACGACGACATCAAACATTTTTAAAGCAGGATATTTGATTTTTATATACAATTAACAGGACAAAGGAGACAAAAAGGGGACAAAAAGGTGCCAAATGTGTCATGTGTTTTAGGTATTGTTCGGCAGATGGAACAAGTCAGGTTGATTTTGTCTGTTTTTTAAGCATCCGAATGGATCGTCTAAAAGCGCATCCGCACAGACGATATGCTGTTTCAAAACCTCAAAGACTTCGTCATCCATCTTCTTATAGTCATCCGCAGTCGCTTCTGAGAGCAAACTTAGAAACAACCGCATTCTCGTTACCGTAACAGCTAAAGGGTTTATGTCAATACCATAAATGTTAGTATTTACAATGTGTTTCTTAATGTCAAAAGTGTTTTCGCATCCTAAACTTTTAGCTATAGCTAAGTCGCCATCTATGTTATAATACAAGTGCATAAAGCGATTTACGATGCCAATGTTGAAAGCGCCACCGCCGCAAGCTGGGTCTAAGGTACGGATGCTCCACAGGCACTTCATCACTTCAGCCCGCTGCTCCAAAGGCATAACCTCAGATATATTAAGATCATGCATCATAGCATCTGCCTCAGCATCACTCAAAGAAGTGTGCGAAGTAATATACTGGCTAAAACTCATCTCACACATAAACTCCACAATCTCTACAGGCGTATAATAACTCCCCGTACTTTTACGCTTCTTGCTATCGTAATTCAATAAGTACTCCAGTATATCAGCGATAAAAGAAGGCGAAATACCATAATCCACAAATACTACTAAAGAATCATGTAAGGTGAAATGTTTGTCTTGGTATATAGTCATAAGTTCTTTCAACAGTGGATAATCAACATCATCATAATCTTCTAAGTCGTTGGTTAGTTTTTGAGCTATCTCATAGGACTTATCAAAATCAGTCGTGTAGGCACTAATGTTTAAAAACTTGGCGAAAAGAGACCACAAAACAGCTCTAATTTTACCTTCCGATAAAGTGCCTTGACTTTTATTCAAAATCTCCTCAATAGCCTTTTTAGTTCTTTTGTTCTCTTCACTATTAGTAATACTATTCTTTATGGATTTGAAAGTTTTGCTTTTGAATATAATCTCATCAGATTCTTTGTCTGTTAATGGTCTGCCATAGACACGTATCCCAAGCCATGCAGGATGCTTGTAACATCTGTCCCTCTCGGTTATAAGTAAGTATCTTGTTTCTCCCGTATGACTCTTTACAACATGTAAATAGACATCCTGATGCATGGAAGAAAATTGTTTCCTGATGCTGTATGCTATCTTTTTTATTTGACAAAATGAATTTATGGGCTCTTTAATGGTATAAAAGTATGCATTAATCTCACCAATGTCTTCAAAAGAAAAAGTCCTGTGCTCAGTCATACTAAATCCCGTTAGCATAAGTCGAAACAAAAACATCATCTTAGTAAATTTCACTGATGTGGCTTGTGCAGCTATATAAAGCACGAAACAACACAACACAAAGCGTATATATCACCGAAGAATGCGAAATAGAAAACATAGAAAACTACATAAACATTGATGACTATGAACACGAAATCTCACTTTGCAACGCTTGGAACTTCAGAGAAAAGAAAAAATTACTTATCTTAGGAAAAGGGCAGGGTACTGTACTCACTACACCAAAGGACGAAAGAGTGACAACATATTATTTTGAGTATAATGGTAATCGGTTTAGATACGGCGCATTTATAATATTTGAACACAAGACAGAATTAGACTTTTTAATGGATTTTTATGTTGATACAAAAATAGTAGGATATGTTACATTACCTACTGATACTACAATATCAAGTATAGAAGACTTAATAGAATATATTAGGAACAAAACTTTGAATATAACTTTTGAGAACAACAATACGCCTAAGTACATAATTCAATTCGACGATGCTTGTAAGTACTACATAATGGATAATAATGCTATAATAATCAAGAAACCATTCTTATTTTGGTTTATGCATGATACTGTTGATATTTATCATCGTGTTAGTATTTTCATATATGCTACACCAAAGTTAATAGATGATATAAATAATCATAATAGTACTACCTCTAACTATGACCCCGATACAGACCAGTCATTGAATGTAGATGACATAGTAAGTCATCATTTTAATGCCAATGATATGAGTGGTATCCAGCATAGTAATGTAAGCATAAACGATTGCGACAATAATAACGCATTCGGATGCAACCTGATTAGGGCTTTTTTGGGACCTATCACTTATGCCGGGTCATGCAGCATCGATATAGATGAAATAATTTTTGAGGGTTTCATGTCTAGTTACTCATACGACGCCTTAGATGAAGTGGACATTTATACTTACTTCCCTTTGCTCAGACCCAAGTTAGACGCTGACGGCTCATTCAACCCATATCCTCAATATGACCCACTTGATGAAGATAGTAAGATAAAATATCTAGAAATTCATATGAACGTATCAAATAGTGGATCAATTCAATATTTTGGGTTACATTCAGGATATATTTGGTATGATTCTTATTATGGATGTTCAATATTTGGCAGCGGTCAATTACCTTCATGGAATTCGTCGGAGTCGTGTAATCTCACACCCCCTTTCAGATTTGTAGGAGCCTGTAATAGTTCTGAGCTAACAAACGACAACTGGAACACTCCACAGACAATAAATAATGCAAACTATTTGTTCATGATTTCTAAATCACCATTGTCTGACACTTATAGCATTAAAGGTGTAGGATGTAATGAAGAAACACAGCCACTAGATTTTAATGCTACTTATACATTGTATTCCAGACTGTCAGTTTCTTTTTACACTTCACTAAGCGCAATCACCTTCTCAGGCTTCGGTTACGCATTTGCCACGATTAGTGACAGATTGAGAAATGAGGTGCGATCAGGAATTTCTGAAACCTGCTTTGTTTTATTTAGCGATAAGCTCATCGATGATGAAAATGACTTCATCAACATTCATGCCGCCGTGAGAGGAGCATTACCTAAATCGGTAATATGTTACTTTGGGGATGACAGTATGATACCGCGTGAATTAAAAAACAAAGTCATCCATTCGGACGCCATCGTTACTGACTTAGACGCAAATGAACAAATGCCACTGGTGATCAAGTACATCAGGTATGCAAAGAGACTGCATCAGCTTTTCAACGGGTAAGAGGCTAGCAACAGTTGCTAATTTCTGTACAAATTTGTATATTTATAACATAGTATGACTACGAAGCTTCTAAGTGTAAAAGAGTGTAAAGGATTTTCGATAGTTTTAAGATAAAGGTAGTTGTAGTCAATAGGTGTAGGCAGAATCTATGGACAAAGGGGGTTCTAAAAATGCTGACAGAAAAGAAAATAATAGCAACGTCGTAACAGTAGAGTGTTTATTGGCATTTGACAAAGACGAGGATAAGGAGCGGGCATTAACCCTCATGCGTAAGTTTTCATCGATGGTCAGGTTTGCCTACAAAAGACTAATGGAGGGAGCGGAAAGAAAAGAACTGAAAAAACTACTATCCCGGAAGTATGGAATAAACACCAGATACTCGGACGACGCAATTCTACTGGCTCAGCAAACTCTGAAATCTTGCCTAGAAAGAAAGCAAAATCCGAAAAAGCTTGTTTTTGGCTCAAGAGAACTATTTGAACAGCTAAAGAAAAAACACTTAACAGGCAAAAGAAGAGAGACACTAAGACAAAAATGGGAGGAAAGAAGATACGGCATTTTGTATTGAAGAGGGGACAAGTCAAGAGAGGGCAATCTAAATCTCAGACTTGTGAATTTGAACAATCAATGGTGCCTAAGGGTTAATCTAGGAAATGGCGAGTATGTGTGGGCGAGGGTGATTCGGTCAGCAAAAAGAAAAACCGACAAGTGGTTAGACTTCATAAGCAGTATAGAACACGCTCAGAAGACAGAGGACTGGTTCCCATACACAGTACGAATCAAGCTAAGAAACGGAAAAATCTACGCGCAGTTCAGCAGAGAGGAGAAACTCCCAGAAGTGACTATTACAAAAGACAATGGTGTTATAGGGATTGACATCAATGCTTACCCTTTTCACTTGGCGTTAGTTCATACGACAAAGGATGGTAACTTAGAGAAGTATGAGCGGATCAGTTTAGACAAGCTATTAGAAGGCAGTTCAGAAAAAAGAGAGTACCTAAGCTGGCAAGTTGCTCATCAGGTAGTGGGAATCGCTAAAAGAGAAAGAAAAGCGATCGTTGTGGAGAATTTAGAGAAGCTCCCAAAAGGTAAGAGAGGTGATGGGCTGCCTAAGCTAAGACAGAAACTACAAAAGTGGGTGTACAAAGGCTTGCTGCAAAAGATTAAGATTGTAGCGAAGCGGAATGGCATTCAAGTCATCAAAGTCAATCCAGCTTACACATCAATCATTGGCAAACTGAAATACGCTCCGCTTTACAACATAGACAAAGACACGGCTGGTGCTTACGTTATAGCCCGAAGAGGACTTGGTTTCAAAGAACGACTGCCTAAAAACTACAAAGGACTCCTGAAAGATGCAGAGTTTCTGTCTTACGCAATAGCAAAGATTGAAGACAAGATTGCTAAACTCAAACAAGAAGTAAGAAATGAGAAAAACGAATGCAAGCGGAATAGGCTAAAAAGTGTTCTTTGGAAAACACGAAAAGAATTAGAC
>Ga0308398_1001013_pt1 | contig 16200 bp, 18 predicted proteins | sample Hotspr20SampleT9_FD_202360 | JGI IMG/M metagenome (GOLD analysis project Ga0308398, IMG submission 202360) | Hot spring phototrophic mat microbial communities from Mushroom Spring, Yellowstone National Park, Wyoming, United States - 20051001_T9 ...
TGAGATGAAACACCAGGAAGGCTCAGGAGCGGCGACGTGCGGGTGTTGGGGTCTGGAACACTGGTGGGGAAGGGAGCGGAGGTCGGGATTTCAGCAATTTCGGCTCGTTGAAGAGCACTGAAACACTGTATTCTTACCTCGTCTCCTCAAGTTCTAAAGGATTTCAGCAATTTCGGCTCGTTGAAGAGCACTGAAACCGTTGGTGCGCAGCATCAGCGGGCCCCTCCCGGCGGAATTTCAGCAATTTCGGCTCGTTGAAGAGCACTGAAACTCCTAGTGTCGAGACCGGCAGCAACTGCTTCCCGCGCATTTCAGCAATTTCGGCTCGTTGAAGAGCACTGAAACGCTATTGTTCAGCCGTTGATCCGTACCCGCCGTCACAATTTCAGCAATTTCGGCTCGTTGAAGAGCACTGAAACGCGACGGTCACGAGCGGGATCACTACGAATGACTGGATTTCAGCAATTTCGGCTCGTTGAAGAGCACTGAAACCGGCAATCAAAGCGGATAGACCGGCCGACAACGCAGATTTCAGCAATTTCGGCTCGTTGAAGAGCACTGAAACGTCGCTTGCTGGTGGCGTGCAATAATAGCCAGCAAGATTTCAGCAATTTCGGCTCGTTGAAGAGCACTGAAACCGCGGGCGATGTAGTCGCGCGTGTACGGATAGAGCAACTATTTCAGCAATTTCGGCTCGTTGAAGAGCACTGAAACCACTTTAATTGTACTGCAAAAACCCAGACTTTTCGATTTCAGCAATTTCGGCTCGTTGAAGAGCACTGAAACCAACGAGCATCCTAGCCAGCAGATGTGATTTCCCCATTTCAGCAATTTCGGCTCGTTGAAGAGCACTGAAACTACTGCGCGCGCCGGTTGCGGAAGAGTACAAGGCGGAAATTTCAGCAATTTCGGCTCGTTGAAGAGCACTGAAACCTATACGCGGTAGATGAGACTGCGCCGTTCGCCTCTATTTCAGCAATTTCGGCTCGTTGAAGAGCACTGAAACGCTGGCGATAGCGCGCGAGGCGGTTGCTGCCGGTCTCATTTCAGCAATTTCGGCTCGTTGAAGAGCACTGAAACGCTTGAGCGTGAGATCAACGTGTACGTTGAGACCAAGATTTCAGCAATTTCGGCTCGTTGAAGAGCACTGAAACCCACTTCAGACACACCGCCGCCAGATCGCGGTACGGATTTCAGCAATTTCGGCTCGTTGAAGAGCACTGAAACCCGCGCGGTACGGCTGGACGCTCGACAACACCGGCGATTTCAGCAATTTCGGCTCGTTGAAGAGCACTGAAACACGGGCAAACGGTTGGAGTGGCGAATGAACCTCTCGAATTTCAGCAATTTCGGCTCGTTGAAGAGCACTGAAACGTCGGAAATCCCGTGCCGCATTTTCCAGATCTTCGAATTTCAGCAATTTCGGCTCGTTGAAGAGCACTGAAACTCTTCAATCCGCAATTTCAGCGCGGCAAGCAGCATAATTTCAGCAATTTCGGCTCGTTGAAGAGCACTGAAACTTTGGATGCGTCAACCGTTTCGGTTTGCGCACCCAATTTCAGCAATTTCGGCTCGTTGAAGAGCACTGAAACTGTGTTCTTCACCTACCCAGATTTCGTATTTCGGAAGGATTTCAGCAATTTCGGCTCGTTGAAGAGCACTGAAACGCGGATGATCACACCCCCATCTGTCAGTTCCAGCGCGATTTCAGCAATTTCGGCTCGTTGAAGAGCACTGAAACGATCCCGCGCCGCAACCGGTCTGCGCTTCGCGGCGACATTTCAGCAATTTCGGCTCGTTGAAGAGCACTGAAACGTTGTCAAGCCCCAATTTCGCGGAAATCCGGCGAATTTATTTCAGCAATTTCGGCTCGTTGAAGAGCACTGAAACTTGACAACTCGCCGTCTGTGCGGTATGATAGAGACATTTCAGCAATTTCGGCTCGTTGAAGAGCACTGAAACCTACGGCGACGGCGCGCGGACTAAGTGCGCAAATCGAAATTTCAGCAATTTCGGCTCGTTGAAGAGCACTGAAACAGTTGACGATCGTCACGATCGGTTTGGCGTTTCGTGATTTCAGCAATTTCGGCTCGTTGAAGAGCACTGAAACATGTCGTTGGTCTTCAGTAATGCGAGTAATTACGCAACATTTCAGCAATTTCGGCTCGTTGAAGAGCACTGAAACCAATTTCGCGTGCTCTGGTCAGTATTGTGAGAAGAACAATTTCAGCAATTTCGGCTCGTTGAAGAGCACTGAAACCCCGCAGTTCGTTGAGGACGCGGCAGACCAAGAACTATTTCAGCAATTTCGGCTCGTTGAAGAGCACTGAAACCGATGGACGCGCGCTTGCGGCATTCCGTAGACGTAGATTTCAGCAATTTCGGCTCGTTGAAGAGCACTGAAACGCGACTACATCGCCCGCGCGGTCGCGGCGTGGCGACGATTTCAGCAATTTCGGCTCGTTGAAGAGCACTGAAACATCTGGTGCTCGACGACGAACGCGGCGCATACGGACAGATTTCAGCAATTTCGGCTCGTTGAAGAGCACTGAAACGTTTGTCGAGATCGAGGCTGGGTCGTAGTAAGCGGGATTTCAGCAATTTCGGCTCGTTGAAGAGCACTGAAACCATCAAGCGCTTCTTCTCTGTCGTTGATGTACTTCCATTTCAGCAATTTCGGCTCGTTGAAGAGCACTGAAACGCTTTGCGAAGGATAAATGCGTAGTCTCTCTTCGCGATTTCAGCAATTTCGGCTCGTTGAAGAGCACTGAAACCGATCAGAATAACCCCGCTCGTCGTTTTCACCGGCTGCATTTCAGCAATTTCGGCTCGTTGAAGAGCACTGAAACTCAACACCGCGTAAGCGCGCCCGAACAACGAAACGAATTTCAGCAATTTCGGCTCGTTGAAGAGCACTGAAACTGGTGTGTGGTTATTGATTACGTCTCTACTATACCGATTTCAGCAATTTCGGCTCGTTGAAGAGCACTGAAACCGAACGCCAGCGACAGATACGCCAACTCTATTCCGAATTTCAGCAATTTCGGCTCGTTGAAGAGCACTGAAACGGGCGAGGTTCGGCGTCAACCAGTCGCCCTTGCCGTATTTCAGCAATTTCGGCTCGTTGAAGAGCACTGAAACTAATCTCGTCAGAGCCGTCCAGCACGACCCCGCGCAGATTTCAGCAATTTCGGCTCGTTGAAGAGCACTGAAACCGCACAACGTCGTTAGACGAGTAAGTAGCAGTTCGGGATTTCAGCAATTTCGGCTCGTTGAAGAGCACTGAAACCAATCTGCGCCGAACGCGGCAGCAGTTTGTACAATGCGATTTCAGCAATTTCGGCTCGTTGAAGAGCACTGAAACACCGACCGCTCGTTCTACCGGACGACCGACGGGCGGAATTTCAGCAATTTCGGCTCGTTGAAGAGCACTGAAACCGCGCGCAATCGCCAGCCGGTTACGCAGACGCAGCAGATTTCAGCAATTTCGGCTCGTTGAAGAGCACTGAAACGCGACTACATCGCCCGCGCGGTCGCGGCGTGGCGACGGATTTCAGCAATTTCGGCTCGTTGAAGAGCACTGAAACCCGGAAGCCGATGTCGTTTGTGGGCGCGCTCTTTGATTTCAGCAATTTCGGCTCGTTGAAGAGCACTGAAACCCGCGCCGGGATCGGTGTACGTTTCCCCGACCGCCACATTTCAGCAATTTCGGCTCGTTGAAGAGCACTGAAACCCGCTTCGTTCAGCGGAACGAGATACGAAACGACGATTTCAGCAATTTCGGCTCGTTGAAGAGCACTGAAACCGACGCAGTGATGCGCGCCTATTACGCACTGAACGACGCATTTCAGCAATTTCGGCTCGTTGAAGAGCACTGAAACGGCTTAGAAGGAGGAGAAAGGAGCGTATGTCTATCACAATTTCAGCAATTTCGGCTCGTTGAAGAGCACTGAAACCGCGGATGCGCTCTTCAAACTGCGTCGGTACGAGAATTTCAGCAATTTCGGCTCGTTGAAGAGCACTGAAACTAGAGCGCAGCGAGAACCCGATACAGATTGGTGACATTTCAGCAATTTCGGCTCGTTGAAGAGCACTGAAACCACTGATCGGCGACGCGATTCACGCACATCTCGAAGCATTTCAGCAATTTCGGCTCGTTGAAGAGCACTGAAACTTGACAACCGCACCGAAGCGCGGTATACTACAAGCAATTTCAGCAATTTCGGCTCGTTGAAGAGCACTGAAACGACGGGCGGGGACGAAATCACACCGTCCCCGCGCTTGGATTTCAGCAATTTCGGCTCGTTGAAGAGCACTGAAACTTTTGATCTCGCTCGACAGCGCAAGATGCCGAAACGATTTCAGCAATTTCGGCTCGTTGAAGAGCACTGAAACACCGGTAAGCGGTTGGAGTGGAGAATGAATCTCTCAACAATTTCAGCAATTTCGGCTCGTTGAAGAGCACTGAAACGCGCGCTGGTGGACGGCAGTCAAGACGCGCCCGCGCATTTCAGCAATTTCGGCTCGTTGAAGAGCACTGAAACCGTCGTTGCGCGCGTTGATCAGCGCGTCGAAGTCTCCGATTTCAGCAATTTCGGCTCGTTGAAGAGCACTGAAACCCACCTCGTCACGCAGCCGCGCGGCGATCTCGGCAGATTTCAGCAATTTCGGCTCGTTGAAGAGCACTGAAACAGTCGCCGCGTAACAGTGCGGTTCCCGCTTCAAACAGATTTCAGCAATTTCGGCTCGTTGAAGAGCACTGAAACTCAGCGCAAAGGAGTGGGCGTCGCGGTCGAAGATCGATTTCAGCAATTTCGGCTCGTTGAAGAGCACTGAAACGGGTAAGGTGCGGATTGAACGTCAAGAGCGACGTTCAATTTCAGCAATTTCGGCTCGTTGAAGAGCACTGAAACCGTCTTCCTCATACTGCGCCAACGTTCCCAGCGCACCATTTCAGCAATTTCGGCTCGTTGAAGAGCACTGAAACTCGCCTCACAGTCGCCGTCGGTCGCGCCGCTCCAAAATTTCAGCAATTTCGGCTCGTTGAAGAGCACTGAAACTTCTTCAACAAAAGGGCGCGGCGTGCGAGGGTTCGCAATTTCAGCAATTTCGGCTCGTTGAAGAGCACTGAAACCGAACATACCACGCGAAGCGCAGTCGCGCAACGTAGATTTCAGCAATTTCGGCTCGTTGAAGAGCACTGAAACATTTTGTTGCGGGCTTGTGTGGTTTCTTCTCGGTCGATTTCAGCAATTTCGGCTCGTTGAAGAGCACTGAAACTCGAAGCGGGCAGCGGATCCGACAAGCAAAACCGCATTTCAGCAATTTCGGCTCGTTGAAGAGCACTGAAACCTCGTCGCATACCACGATTCGCCATCCTGGCGGTTCGATTTCAGCAATTTCGGCTCGTTGAAGAGCACTGAAACACAAAAGTATTGTTACTACCTTTGTAACCGTAATACTGATTTCAGCAATTTCGGCTCGTTGAAGAGCACTGAAACCTTCAACATAAACTCCCGGCGCTTCCCGCGCCACGGATTTCAGCAATTTCGGCTCGTTGAAGAGCACTGAAACGTCCGCCCACGGCACGACGGTTACACGCCAATCACGATTTCAGCAATTTCGGCTCGTTGAAGAGCACTGAAACCTGATGCTCATTTCCCTGCCCTGGTCGGTCAATACGTATATTTCAGCAATTTCGGCTCGTTGAAGAGCACTGAAACCTGTTGCGGCGGTGATGGCGACGGTCTCGGCGCGTTGATTTCAGCAATTTCGGCTCGTTGAAGAGCACTGAAACCGCTCAAAGTACGCGCTTTGGTAACGTTCTGCCGCAAATTTCAGCAATTTCGGCTCGTTGAAGAGCACTGAAACGTGTTTGAGTTTTTGGGAACTGCTGTCACAACACATCATTTCAGCAATTTCGGCTCGTTGAAGAGCACTGAAACGTTCGTTGCGGGCGTCGTTGCGCCAACACTGCTACCGGATTTCAGCAATTTCGGCTCGTTGAAGAGCACTGAAACCGATGTAGCGGCTCGTAATCATCCCCGGCGCGCCGTAAATTTCAGCAATTTCGGCTCGTTGAAGAGCACTGAAACCAAGACGTGTATCGTCTCTTTATTGAGATTTTCTGCCATTTCAGCAATTTCGGCTCGTTGAAGAGCACTGAAACCATCGCCGTCACCGGTAAACACGCCCGTCCACGCGGCATTTCAGCAATTTCGGCTCGTTGAAGAGCACTGAAACGTTTGAACGCCACCCGCACTCTATCTGCGTCGTACTGATTTCAGCAATTTCGGCTCGTTGAAGAGCACTGAAACGACTGCGCGCTGCGCGCAGCACGCGGCGAAACGTCGATTTCAGCAATTTCGGCTCGTTGAAGAGCACTGAAACCTCGACGCGCTGTTCGCGTTGCCGCGCGTCGTCTGCGATTTCAGCAATTTCGGCTCGTTGAAGAGCACTGAAACCGGAATAAGCAGACCGCAATCTTACCATTCCCATCCTATTTCAGCAATTTCGGCTCGTTGAAGAGCACTGAAACCTCGACGCGCTGTTCGCGTTGCCGCGCGTCGTCTGCATTTCAGCAATTTCGGCTCGTTGAAGAGCACTGAAACTCACGCGGATTATTCATCAGTGCGACGAACTCCTTCAATTTCAGCAATTTCGGCTCGTTGAAGAGCACTGAAACTCGTCCAGCAGGCGCTGCTGGCTCAGCTGGCGATCGATTTCAGCAATTTCGGCTCGTTGAAGAGCACTGAAACGTCTGTCAAGAGTGAAATCTCAACCGAAATCCCGCCAAAAATTTCAGCAATTTCGGCTCGTTGAAGAGCACTGAAACTCGGCGCGCGCGCCACCGCACGCGCCAGCGGACGGCGATTTCAGCAATTTCGGCTCGTTGAAGAGCACTGAAACGGCGCGTCGCAAGCGTCGGAGAATACGACACGAAATATTTCAGCAATTTCGGCTCGTTGAAGAGCACTGAAACCTGTGGGCGCTCCCGGTGGCGCTCGTCCAGCTGGATTTCAGCAATTTCGGCTCGTTGAAGAGCACTGAAACTCAGACGCTCCGCTTCCGGCACCGGCATCACCCAACATTTCAGCAATTTCGGCTCGTTGAAGAGCACTGAAACCGCCAATCGCGCCGAACACTGCATTCCAGAGATAGTCAATTTCAGCAATTTCGGCTCGTTGAAGAGCACTGAAACTTGCAATTTCAATCAGCGTCGGCAACAGCGTAAGGAACAATTTCAGCAATTTCGGCTCGTTGAAGAGCACTGAAACCGAGACCAAGAAGAAATTACACAGCCCAAGCACGAAATATTTCAGCAATTTCGGCTCGTTGAAGAGCACTGAAACCTCGGTACGCGCCCGCCACTTCCGCGCCGATTTTCTATTTCAGCAATTTCGGCTCGTTGAAGAGCACTGAAACTGTACGGCGATGCCGGCGTTGTTGCGGATGGTGTCACGATTTCAGCAATTTCGGCTCGTTGAAGAGCACTGAAACAGCACGCGCAGGAGATCAATCCACTGCCCACCGCCGCGATTTCAGCAATTTCGGCTCGTTGAAGAGCACTGAAACTCTACCCGCTGCTGTTTCCCTTCGATGCCGACGCCGAATTTCAGCAATTTCGGCTCGTTGAAGAGCACTGAAACTACCCCCTACGCGCCGGGGGCGCCGGGGGCGCCGGGGGATTTCAGCAATTTCGGCTCGTTGAAGAGCACTGAAACTGAGCGCGGGAAGCGACGCAGGATACGTGACACCATCCGATTTCAGCAATTTCGGCTCGTTGAAGAGCACTGAAACAGACGACACGGCCACCGCACCGCGCCTGAATGAACCACAATTTCAGCAATTTCGGCTCGTTGAAGAGCACTGAAACAGGGATGCGCTATCGCGCACCGTTAACCGCGCCGCTATTTCAGCAATTTCGGCTCGTTGAAGAGCACTGAAACCTCTATGTATTGCTCTGGCTCGCGCTCGCGGCGGCCGATTTCAGCAATTTCGGCTCGTTGAAGAGCACTGAAACGGTCAATTGTGCGTTTGAGACGTTGCGCAATGCAGATTTCAGCAATTTCGGCTCGTTGAAGAGCACTGAAACGATAGCCGACTCAACGCCCTGCTATGGCGTGCATTATTTCAGCAATTTCGGCTCGTTGAAGAGCACTGAAACTGATTCGTATCGAATCCCCGCGAAATCGCTCGATACGATTTCAGCAATTTCGGCTCGTTGAAGAGCACTGAAACATAACCCGGATTCGGTACGCTCAATGGCGCTACCGCATTTCAGCAATTTCGGCTCGTTGAAGAGCACTGAAACGTCTGTGATAGGACGGATACGACAATCGCAGCATAGCATTTCAGCAATTTCGGCTCGTTGAAGAGCACTGAAACCAATTATTCGCCGCACACGGTCAACATCGCCGTGTGAAATTTCAGCAATTTCGGCTCGTTGAAGAGCACTGAAACATGCGAGAAGTGCTTGAGCGGTTGGACAGGATAATATTTCAGCAATTTCGGCTCGTTGAAGAGCACTGAAACACAAATCGAAATCATACCGCTGTGGATACGAGATAAATTTCAGCAATTTCGGCTCGTTGAAGAGCACTGAAACCACAGCATCACCGCCGCGACGTTTCGCCGCGTGCTGCGCAAAATTTCAGCAATTTCGGCTCGTTGAAGAGCACTGAAACTCCTTTTAGGCTTCGGCACAATTGCCTTATCCGTCATATTTCAGCAATTTCGGCTCGTTGAAGAGCACTGAAACTTTCGCGGGGTTGGACTGAAGACGCACCGGCGGGGGCAGATTTCAGCAATTTCGGCTCGTTGAAGAGCACTGAAACTCGTGCCGTCACCGCGGTTGATCGAGTCGAGCAGCGACAATTTCAGCAATTTCGGCTCGTTGAAGAGCACTGAAACCACTCGTCCAGCGTCGCAAGCAGCATCTCTGTCTCAATTTCAGCAATTTCGGCTCGTTGAAGAGCACTGAAACACAAGCGCCGGTCAAGCGGATGTTGGCGAAACTGGAATTTCAGCAATTTCGGCTCGTTGAAGAGCACTGAAACCCAACGCCGCAACGGGATCGGCGGCGCTCAGAATACTTTCAGCAATTTCGGCTCGTTGAAGAGCACTGAAACATCCGCCTGGTCGCCGATTGCTTTGCGCACCAGCCGTTTCAGCAATTTCGGCTCGTTGAAGAGCACTGAAACTCTGGTACATGCGGCGTCGTGACGCCGGTGCCGGTCGTTTCAGCAATTTCGGCTCGTTGAAGAGCACTGAAACCCAGCGGCGTGTTGGAGCGCGTCGCGCAGAATGTCCGTTTCAGCAATTTCGGCTCGTTGAAGAGCACTGAAACGCCGCTTGCGCCGCTTGTCTCGTCAAGCGCCTTGCTGCATTTCAGCAATTTCGGCTCGTTGAAGAGCACTGAAACACAAACGGGTTGAAGATGGACGTAGCCGCGTTGAGAATTTCAGCAATTTCGGCTCGTTGAAGAGCACTGAAACACAAACGGGTTGAAAATACTGGTCGCAGCGTTGAGATTTCAGCAATTTCGGCTCGTTGAAGAGCACTGAAACGTTGTCGCCGGGCAACGGTATTGACGCTTCAATGTCGTTTCAGCAATTTCGGCTCGTTGAAGAGCACTGAAACGCGGGCGGGCGGGGCGCGCAAGGTGGCTCAGGCAGATTTCAGCAATTTCGGCTCGTTGAAGAGCACTGAAACGCAACCCTTCAGCCACGCGCCAAACTGGAGACCCCAAGTTTCAGCAATTTCGGCTCGTTGAAGAGCACTGAAACCGTTGTAATCTCCCACGGCAGCGACGCGAGCGCGTTGTTTCAGCAATTTCGGCTCGTTGAAGAGCACTGAAACCGAGCGCCAGCCAGACCAGGACATAGAGCGTCGCAATTTTCAGCAATTTCGGCTCGTTGAAGAGCACTGAAACACAGCGGCAGCACAAGCGCCGCCAGCGCCGCGAGCATTTCAGCAATTTCGGCTCGTTGAAGAGCACTGAAACTATTATTACGTACTGCGACGAATGCTTTATCAGCGTATTTCAGCAATTTCGGCTCGTTGAAGAGCACTGAAACCGTATAGTCCGCGATACCGCCCAGCCAGTCGACAACATTTCAGCAATTTCGGCTCGTTGAAGAGCACTGAAACATTGAAGCGTGTCTGTTTGTTCGCAGAAACGTAACATTTCAGCAATTTCGGCTCGTTGAAGAGCACTGAAACATTCCAGACGTCGCTTTGGCAAATTGAAGATGGTAAATTTCAGCAATTTCGGCTCGTTGAAGAGCACTGAAACGAACACGCGCCAGGCGCTCCAGAACACAAATCCGAATTTCAGCAATTTCGGCTCGTTGAAGAGCACTGAAACAGCCAATCGACGACCCAGCGCAACGCAGGATTAGACGATTTCAGCAATTTCGGCTCGTTGAAGAGCACTGAAACATCACGACCAAAACTAACATTTCGGCGAACAAAGAGACATAATTTCAGCAATTTCGGCTCGTTGAAGAGCACTGAAACGGGAAACCTGGACCTCATCCCAAATCAGCACGGCACCATTTCAGCAATTTCGGCTCGTTGAAGAGCACTGAAACACCTTTTGCGCAACTTAGTATATATCAGCATCCAATATTTCAGCAATTTCGGCTCGTTGAAGAGCACTGAAACGTCATCGGCTACAGGTATTACGATGTGGTGCTTGACATTTCAGCAATTTCGGCTCGTTGAAGAGCACTGAAACTGTGTAATTACTGAGAGTGTCATACTGTACCTACCTTTATTTCAGCAATTTCGGCTCGTTGAAGAGCACTGAAACTCGCAAGAATAGATTTGCAGGTGACAATGACGGTACTTGATTTCAGCAATTTCGGCTCGTTGAAGAGCACTGAAACTCCTGCTCCAGCCCGGTTTGGGTGTGTAGTAGGTAGTATTTCAGCAATTTCGGCTCGTTGAAGAGCACTGAAACGGTCGGTAGTGGGTCGTAGGGCTGTACTATCGGCTAGGATTTCAGCAATTTCGGCTCGTTGAAGAGCACTGAAACTTCGCGCAACTTAGTACTTATAAGTGTCATCGTTGTATTTCAGCAATTTCGGCTCGTTGAAGAGCACTGAAACGTCAATTGTCCCCGCATAATGTCCGACCGCTACTGGATTTCAGCAATTTCGGCTCGTTGAAGAGCACTGAAACTTGAAAAGAACTTGAGCATGCGGATCACATCCCGAAATTTCAGCAATTTCGGCTCGTTGAAGAGCACTGAAACTGGTGCTTCCAAGGGAAGCCCTAATGCCCAAGTTGCGGGAATTTCAGCAATTTCGGCTCGTTGAAGAGCACTGAAACTGTTACGCACCCGGTAGCAGCAAGATCGTACCATAATTTCAGCAATTTCGGCTCGTTGAAGAGCACTGAAACCCGCCAGGTCGCGGTAGGGTTGGCGCAGTCGCTTCGATTTCAGCAATTTCGGCTCGTTGAAGAGCACTGAAACTCATCTCGCGCTTTCAAGCGAGATCAAAACCGTCACATTTCAGCAATTTCGGCTCGTTGAAGAGCACTGAAACTCGGGAAGCGAGAGCCGGTCGAATTGACGCTGACGTATTTCAGCAATTTCGGCTCGTTGAAGAGCACTGAAACGTCTCATCCCGAAACGTGTACGTTACCGTGTACACATTTCAGCAATTTCGGCTCGTTGAAGAGCACTGAAACCCAGTATCGGGATAGATAGACGCTTCAGCAGTTTTATTTCAGCAATTTCGGCTCGTTGAAGAGCACTGAAACTCGTCGCGCTGCGGTTTATGATGGGCGTGGTGCGGCATTTCAGCAATTTCGGCTCGTTGAAGAGCACTGAAACCCCGTCTGATCTCGTTGTTTGCGTGATACGCAGGGCGATTTCAGCAATTTCGGCTCGTTGAAGAGCACTGAAACAAAGATGCAAATTACGCTCCAAGTTTGCGATGCGGATTTCAGCAATTTCGGCTCGTTGAAGAGCACTGAAACGTCATCGGCTACAGGTATTACGATGTGGTGCTTGACATTTCAGCAATTTCGGCTCGTTGAAGAGCACTGAAACTGTGTAATTACTGAGAGTGTCATACTGTACCTACCTTTATTTCAGCAATTTCGGCTCGTTGAAGAGCACTGAAACTCGCAAGAATAGATTTGCAGGTGACAATGACGGTACTTGATTTCAGCAATTTCGGCTCGTTGAAGAGCACTGAAACTCCTGCTCCAGCCCGGTTTGGGTGTGTAGTAGGTAGTATTTCAGCAATTTCGGCTCGTTGAAGAGCACTGAAACGGTCGGTAGTGGGTCGTAGGGCTGTACTATCGGCTAGGATTTCAGCAATTTCGGCTCGTTGAAGAGCACTGAAACTTCGCGCAACTTAGTACTTATAAGTGTCATCGTTGTATTTCAGCAATTTCGGCTCGTTGAAGAGCACTGAAACGTCAATTGTCCCCGCATAATGTCCGACCGCTACTGGATTTCAGCAATTTCGGCTCGTTGAAGAGCACTGAAACTTGAAAAGAACTTGAGCATGCGGATCACATCCCGAAATTTCAGCAATTTCGGCTCGTTGAAGAGCACTGAAACCCCAGTTTTGCAACGAGTTCCGGTAACTTATCTCTGGATTTCAGCAATTTCGGCTCGTTGAAGAGCACTGAAACTTCGCTGCGACGCGCGACGGCGAGCGGATGCCGAATTTCAGCAATTTCGGCTCGTTGAAGAGCACTGAAACAATACAGCCCGCGTTCGCCGGGCGGCGGCGGCAGTTGCGAATTTCAGCAATTTCGGCTCGTTGAAGAGCACTGAAACCTTGAACTAGCGCTGTTTGTTCGACGCAATGCGTCGGTATTTCAGCAATTTCGGCTCGTTGAAGAGCACTGAAACAATTTTGAAGAAAATCCGGCGAATTTCCCGCTTGACAACATTTCAGCAATTTCGGCTCGTTGAAGAGCACTGAAACTAACGCTCTTGTGGGCATTCGTAACGTGATGGCTAAATTTCAGCAATTTCGGCTCGTTGAAGAGCACTGAAACTGACGGGAACGGTAACGGCGACGGGAAGCCGTGTTTTATTTCAGCAATTTCGGCTCGTTGAAGAGCACTGAAACTTTTCGGTTCAGACGCAATCCGCGCGGCGGCGGCGAATTTCAGCAATTTCGGCTCGTTGAAGAGCACTGAAACACATCGTTTTGTGTAGATGGTGGGGCAACTACGATTATTTCAGCAATTTCGGCTCGTTGAAGAGCACTGAAACGTAGCCCCGCCCGCCCGCCCTGATTTTAGCGAGCAATTTCAGCAATTTCGGCTCGTTGAAGAGCACTGAAACGTTAATTCGGTCACGGCAATTGAAGCGTTGGTCTCTATTTCAGCAATTTCGGCTCGTTGAAGAGCACTGAAACTATTAGCAGAATTGCGCGAAATCGCATCAAAGTTGCGATTTCAGCAATTTCGGCTCGTTGAAGAGCACTGAAACTGCATCTCGGATGATCTCCAAGCAGTGCCGTCTGGATTTCAGCAATTTCGGCTCGTTGAAGAGCACTGAAACCGTGTTAAGCCTGCCTTGAAGCGTCGTAACGAACCCATTTCAGCAATTTCGGCTCGTTGAAGAGCACTGAAACACCTGCTTGAGCGTGATCTTCGGCGAGAGCACCAAGATTTCAGCAATTTCGGCTCGTTGAAGAGCACTGAAACCTGTTGATTTTCGGGCGCAGATCACTCCGGGGTTCATTTCAGCAATTTCGGCTCGTTGAAGAGCACTGAAACACGAACAGTTACACCGAGATATGCACTGAGTTGTCCATTTCAGCAATTTCGGCTCGTTGAAGAGCACTGAAACTCACATCTACTGTCTGGTTGCATCGTACAGCATTTGATTTCAGCAATTTCGGCTCGTTGAAGAGCACTGAAACCGCGGTCAATCCGGGTGATCGGAAGTTACAACTGGAAGATTTCAGCAATTTCGGCTCGTTGAAGAGCACTGAAACGCGAATGACCAGCTCCACCGTCACATCTCGAAGCTCCGATTTCAGCAATTTCGGCTCGTTGAAGAGCACTGAAACCGAGAGCGCGGCGGTCGGCGAAACGTATGCCGATCCCGATTTCAGCAATTTCGGCTCGTTGAAGAGCACTGAAACAACGCCCGGTGTGCACGCGCGCCTGTGGCATTCCGTAATTTCAGCAATTTCGGCTCGTTGAAGAGCACTGAAACTCGGATCGCGCACCCCCAACGCGGGCGCGTCTTGAATTTCAGCAATTTCGGCTCGTTGAAGAGCACTGAAACGACGGCGCGTATCTGGTGGGGAAGTGGACGCTGAAAAATTTCAGCAATTTCGGCTCGTTGAAGAGCACTGAAACTCGATTGGGCGCGCGGGGTGCGGGGCGTGCCCGCCAATTTCAGCAATTTCGGCTCGTTGAAGAGCACTGAAACCGCGTCGGCGGCAAACGCGAGTACGGTTGACGTTGAAATTTCAGCAATTTCGGCTCGTTGAAGAGCACTGAAACCCGTGAACCGCACGCCAGCCGTCCCACACGCGAATTATTTCAGCAATTTCGGCTCGTTGAAGAGCACTGAAACTATAATCCCGACACCTTAGCCTCTTTTCCCTACAGCATTTCAGCAATTTCGGCTCGTTGAAGAGCACTGAAACTCTATCATAAAATCTGCATCAAGTACTGTCATTGTTACATTTCAGCAATTTCGGCTCGTTGAAGAGCACTGAAACATATTCCGGCGCATCGGCCAGCACCGGCGCGGGCAAGATTTCAGCAATTTCGGCTCGTTGAAGAGCACTGAAACAGTCGCCGCGCACGCGGGAGTATGTTGCGTATCTGAATTTCAGCAATTTCGGCTCGTTGAAGAGCACTGAAACGGACGCAGGACTAGAGCTGCCGCAAAAGTCATCGTGCATTTCAGCAATTTCGGCTCGTTGAAGAGCACTGAAACTGGCTTGCACCTCATACGAGTTTGCCCACTCCTGCCATTTCAGCAATTTCGGCTCGTTGAAGAGCACTGAAACCGTCTACGACATCCAGCGATACTAGCCCGCACTTCTATTTCAGCAATTTCGGCTCGTTGAAGAGCACTGAAACCGAAAGCCGTAGAGCGCGTGTGGTTTGGGATCAGGATTTCAGCAATTTCGGCTCGTTGAAGAGCACTGAAACCACTCCACGAACCTGGCGATCTTATCGATCAACACCGATTTCAGCAATTTCGGCTCGTTGAAGAGCACTGAAACACGAGAATTGCGCGCGCGTCAACGTTGTCCAGCCCGATTTCAGCAATTTCGGCTCGTTGAAGAGCACTGAAACTACCGAATTGTATCGATTATTCCACTCACGTTGAGCAACTGATTTCAGCAATTTCGGCTCGTTGAAGAGCACTGAAACGCGTCAAAATCGCGCAGATCGATTCTCTGGCTAGGCATTTCAGCAATTTCGGCTCGTTGAAGAGCACTGAAACTATCGAATTGTATCGATTATTCCACTCACGTTGAGCAACTGATTTCAGCAATTTCGGCTCGTTGAAGAGCACTGAAACGGGTTGAGTATGCGGCTGCCATCAACTGGATGACGATTTCAGCAATTTCGGCTCGTTGAAGAGCACTGAAACGGTGGCGGGTTCGGCCGAGGGAGTCGACGATCTCATTATTTCAGCAATTTCGGCTCGTTGAAGAGCACTGAAACCCGATAAGGGCCGCCAGCGCCGCAACCGACACGACGATTTCAGCAATTTCGGCTCGTTGAAGAGCACTGAAACGCCCGCACACCCGCGCTGTCGGTGCGGCGTTCGACATTTCAGCAATTTCGGCTCGTTGAAGAGCACTGAAACCGTCCAGATGGTTCGACCATTCGTGCTGATATATCAGATTTCAGCAATTTCGGCTCGTTGAAGAGCACTGAAACTGACGAGACGGGCAAGTACTCGATGCGATGATGTCAATTTCAGCAATTTCGGCTCGTTGAAGAGCACTGAAACCGTAGCGCGGCGCGGCGGGGCGACCGAACCGCAAAATTTCAGCAATTTCGGCTCGTTGAAGAGCACTGAAACGCGATAGCGGGCAAATGAGGTTCTACAGCGACCAGAATTTCAGCAATTTCGGCTCGTTGAAGAGCACTGAAACGAAACAGACCGAGCGTTGCGTCGTTCCCTCGGCTTTCAGCAATTTCGGCTCGTTGAAGAGCACTGAAACGCTATGGTAAAATAAG
>Ga0308398_1001015_pt1 | contig 16185 bp, 18 predicted proteins | sample Hotspr20SampleT9_FD_202360 | JGI IMG/M metagenome (GOLD analysis project Ga0308398, IMG submission 202360) | Hot spring phototrophic mat microbial communities from Mushroom Spring, Yellowstone National Park, Wyoming, United States - 20051001_T9 ...
ACATACAAGTTTTTGCCAACACTTTCAAGAGCATATCTGTTTGGAAATTTAACCAGCCCTATCCTTTGCCCCATTTCCACTACCTGTCCCTCTTCATCGATATAGCTTAACTCTCCGGAAGCGGAAACGTTCAACTTTGAAATATCTATGTCCAGGAATATCTCATTGCCTGTTTCATCCAAAACTGCATATCCATCTGACGTAGTAAGCTTATTCCCTTCTTCTGTAACACTTATCTTAAAACTTCCATCCCTTGTGTACATTGTTTGTCCATATGGTCCCGCAACCACAAAGAATCCATCGCCATCTATCGCAAAATCAAGAGGATTCTCTGTTCTTTCGAAATTCCCTTTAGAAAAATCTCTCGTTGTAGCAACGACATTTGTACCATGTCCTACTTGTAAATTCACAGGCCTGGAATCATTGCCCAACACTCTTGCTCTGTCCATTGTCTCATATAAAAGATCTTTAAACTCAGCTCTTTGTTTCTTGAACGAGGTTGTATTTACGTTAGCAAGGTTGTTGGAAATCACATCAACATAAAACTGCTGGGCTTTCATACCCGAAGCTGCTGTCCACAATGATCTCATCATTTGTTTTTTCCTCCCTCAAATTTAAGTTTTAGAATTACCTGAGAGCTCCAACTTCATTTACAGCTTTATCAAGCATTGCATCCTGAGTTTGTATCATTTTCTGGTTTGCTTCATATGCCCTCATAACAGATATCATATCAACCATTTCTCTTACAACATCTACATTGGATTGTTCTAAAAACCCCTGTCTTACCGTACCGGTAAAGACCTCCTCTTCTGCATCCTCAGGTGCAAAATAGAGATTCATGCCATATTTTCTAAGCACATCACTTGACTGAAACTGCTTTATCCTGAGTTTGCCCACAATTTGACCATCCTGCACTATGGTTCCGTCATCATTGATGGAAAAATCCTCGCTTTTGAGTACAATCAAACCGTTAACCCCAGAAACAGGGAACCCTTCTTTCGTCACAAGAACGCCATTGTTATCGACAGAAAATGATCCGTCCCTCGTGTACATCTCTATTGCATTCCCTTGTTCATCAGGCAAAAGCACTGTAAAAAATGCATTTCGCGAGCCACTTATTGCGGCATCCATTTTACTGTCTGTTTTTATGAGAGTACCATTTGTAAAATCAGTATATACCGTGCCTATGTCATGGCTAAGCTGCATATTTCCCAATCTGCCGTCACGGTTTAAAGTGCTTCTGGTGTCATTAAGCCTCCGTGCTAAAACATCAGGAAAACCTTCAAACACCACACCATCTTTTTTAAATCCTGCTGTGCTGGCATTGGCAAGGTTATTTGCAATAACATCCATTTTTTTGTTATTGGCCATCATGCTCCAGCCTGAAGTATAAAGCCCTCTTATCATTTGTTATCACCTGCATGCTTTAATTTATCATTACTTTTATCGGCAAATTTTTTGCAGACATTAGCATAATTTTACTCGTACATTATTTTTCTTGAAGCTTTGCTCTCTTCGCCCCTCATTCTTTCATAGACCTCTATATTATCAAGAGCCTGTCCCGTACCCAGTGCTACACATGAAACCGCATCATCTGCAATAACTACATTAATGCCTGTTTTTTCCTGGAGAAGCTTGTCCAGTCCATATACCAAACTTCCTCCGCCCGTAAGCACGATGCCTCTGTCGCTAATATCTGCCGCAAGCTCAGGCGGCGTTCTTTCAAGCACACTGTGAACAGCTTCAACAATTGCAGAAACCGGTTCTTCCAAGGCTTCCATAATTTCAGTAGAAGTGACTGTCAAAGTTTTAGGAAGACCGGAAACAAGATTTCTTCCTCTTATGTCCATTGTTGCTTCTTTAATTCGGGGATAAACCGCACCAATATTTATTTTAAGATCTTCCGCAGTCCTTTCTCCTATCATAAGATTATGTTTTTTTCTCATATACCTTACGATAGCTTCGTCAAATTTATCGCCCGCAACTTTTATAGAAGTACTTACGACAGTACCTCCAAGAGAAATAACAGCAATATCGGTAGTTCCCCCACCTATATCAACAACCATGCTTCCACAAGCTTTAGTTATGTCAATACCTGCACCAATAGCGGCTGCAATAGGTTCTTCTATTAAATACGTCCTTCTTGCTCCCGCCTGAGTAGCAGCATCTATAACAGCGCGCCTCTCAACTTCGGTAACACCGCTTGGGACACACACCATTATTCTTGGTCTGAACATTCTCAAAATTCTGTTTCCGCAAACTTTATTTATAAAATATTTTAGCATTTTTTCTGTTATGTCATAATCAGAAATAACACCTTCTCTTAAAGGTCTTACAGCTACAATATTGCCTGGAGTCCTTCCAAGCATTCTTCTTGCTTCTTCGCCCACGGCAAGTATTTTATTTGTATTTTTGTCAATTGCAACAACAGAAGGTTCTCTCAGCACAATTCCCTTTCCTTTTATATAAACCAGAACCGTAGCTGTTCCAAGGTCAATGCCAATATCCATTCCAAGACCCAAAACTATCACCTCTCTACAAAATAAAAGAATATTTTTTATTACAATTGCACATATTACTATCTTACCATATAACGCAAATATTGCAATATTTTTTGCATCAATTAGTTGCGCTGGATGAACAGATAAAAATATAAAAAGCAGAAGGTGTTAATCCTTCTGCTTTTTATATTTTTATTCATGCTTATACTTCTGTTTGGTGGCTAATCCGCCTCTTATATGCCTTAATGCCTTATTTTCTTCGAGTATGTTTCTTACATCCTGTGCCAATTGCTTGTCAATCATCTCAAGCCTCTGAGTTATATCTTTATGTACAGTGCTTTTGCTTATCCCAAAATGTTTAGCTGCTTCCCTGACCGTAGTTTTTTGATGAATAATAAAATTAGCTAATTCTACAGTTCTTTCTTCAATATACCCTTTCAACCATGCTTACCCCCTCTAAATAAGTCATGCAACAGTTCCAGGCACTCCGCTCAAACCAATGCACATTGACCTTGCAAAAATGCGCGCAAATAGCTTGAAAGCTCGACTTATATCCCTTTCACCTAACTACTGTATATATATGCCTCTGAAGGGGGTGATATGATAAAAAATAGGATAATAATGTATTATTCTTTTTGCTGCAATATTTTAATAACCTGTTCTTCACTTAAAGGCTTGCAGAAGTAATATCCTTGAACTTTATCACAGCCATATCTGGCCAGATAATCTGCCTGTCTGGCATTTTCTATGCCTTCAGCCACCACATCAAGTTTCATGCTGTGTCCTATTCTTATTATTGAAGCCGCCAGAGTCTCATTTTCGTTAGTATCACTAATATCGTCAATAAAGCTTTTGTCTATCTTTAAGGTATCTATCTCCAAACGTTTAAGGTAATTTAGGGATGAATAGCCTGTACCAAAATCATCCAAAGCTATTCTTACTCCTTTTTTTCTTAAATATTCCAGCTTTGAATTAAGATGGTCAAATGAATCTGTAAGAATAGATTCTGTAATTTCAAGCTCTATGCTGCTCTCAGGAATTTGAGCATCTTGTATTGTTCGCAGAACATTATTTACGAAGTCTTCCTGCATAAGCTCAATTATAGATATGTTTACAGAAATAAAAATATCCTTATTGCCGTATTGTCTCAATCTTCTAACAAAATCACAAGCTTTTGCCAGAATCCACTGGCCAAGATTAACAATGAGCCTGCTGTCTTCTGCAATTTTTATGAATTCCGAAGGAGGAACGTTTCCTAAAATAGGGCTGTGCCATCTTACAAGAGCTTCAAAGCCCTCTATTTCCAGCGTTTTTAAACTATATTGAGGTTGAAAAACAAGATAAAACTCTCCATTTTCCAAAGCATCGCAAAGGTGTCTTTCCATCCTTGCTCTGTATACCATCTCATCATTCATGGATTTATCATACAATACATATGTGTTTTTGCCTTTTTCTTTTGCTTTGTACATTGCGATATCCGCATTTATCAACAATTCTTCCGTGCTTGAAGCATCATTGGGGTATATGGCAATCCCTGCACTCAAAGTGCAGTAAATTTTGCTCTGCCCGGCTTCAAAAGGTTCTTTGAATTTCCTGATTATTCTGTCAATAACAAATTCAACTTGTTCAATATCATGGACACCTCTCATCATCACAACAAACTCGTCGCCGCCAAGACGATACAGTCTGCCTGTGCTGCTTACAATTTTTTCTATTCTCTGCCCAACCATTGCAATAAGCTGGTCTCCATATACATGTCCAAGTGTATCGTTAATATACTTGAAATTATCAATATCAATAAACATTACAGCTATCATGTTGGGACAAACCTGTATCATAGTATCCATATCCTGCTGCAGACTTGCCCTGTTTGGCAAACCCGTAAGCGAATCATGGTATGCCATATGTTTAAGTTCTTCTTCTCTGTATATTAACTGCCTCTTATTATACATCAATTCATCAAATTGCTGTCTTAGTTCTTCTTCGGAAGCAGTCAGCTCTTCATAAAGCTGCACCAGTTCTTCGTTTCCAAGCCTAAGCTGAAGCTGGGTTTTTCTCAACTGAGCGTTTACGACAGTCAGATATCCAATAAGCAGCAGCAATACTGCCAAAAATATGGCAACTACTATCACAAGTGTTCTATAAGTCTCAAAAAATGAAAAAGGTCTGTTAATTATTATAGAATTTTTAGGCAATACTGATTTAGAAATATTAAACCTCATGAGCTGAGAATAATCAAATATGTTTCTGTCCGTTTGATCGATTATGTAGTCAATATTATCGATGCCCTCTCCCGTCAGTACAAGAAGTGCCATTTGAGCAGCCTTTGAACCGGTTGTTTTTGCACTTTCAACATTTCCTCCCAAAACACCTTTGCCAATACCCACATCATAGAGATGGTATACAGGAACAGCTGATTTGCTGCTCAGATACGCCGCAAGCAATTCAGTGTTAAATGAACGTCCATTTGGATCCTGATGATATGAAGTAATCATCGCAATGTTGTTTTTATCCGCAATCTCAAGCTTTAAAGCAATCTCTTCCGGTGTCATTTTGTCTGTTTGAATTATTTTCATATCGGGGAATAACTCTAAAATCTGCTTCCTGGCAATATTTCCTCCCGACTTTCCACTCTCTGTGGAATCATGAACAATATAAACTGTGTCGACAGAAGGATTTATTGTTTTTGCAATTTTTATAGTCTCATATGCATGAATGTTTTCTATTACTCCTGTTATTTTATGTCTGTTGTTGCCTATTATCCTTCCTACACCTTCCATATCAACGCCGCAAAAAACGATAGGAACATAAGGGAGAATAGAATTTCTGTTTTTTATTGCAAATTCCAGAGCTGCATCATCAGACGTTATTATGAGATCAATTGGTTTATTGCCATACTTAAGCTTTATCATTTCAGTAAATAAATCGACATTTTCCGGCCGGGGGTAATTCTTCCAATCCATGTATTCTATGTAAATATTTATATTGTAGCCTGAATTGTTAATTGTTGAAACAATACCCTGGTTTATATCATAAGTCCATTTGAAAGAAGGGTGATAAGAATGAATGACAAGCACGTTTTTGACTTTGAGGTATTGTTCATAATTATCTATTGCAGCATAAGCTTCTGCTTCATAGATACAGGCATGATGAAACAAGAATATGTAAAACAAAAATATTAAAAACAGCACCAAATATTTAATATTTACTTTCTCTCGATATGTATGCCCTGATGTATGTTCTAAGTACATATTTAACCCCCTTTATTGACATTATACCATTTTTTATGACATTGTACATGTTTTATTTTTGTTAAATTCATGTTTTCTACAATATATTCATCGAACTGTACATACTTTAGACATAACACAAAGGCATGCAAATTGTGTTAAAATTTTGCATGCCTTTGCAACGGTTCAAGAAAACCGCAACATTATTTTTTAATGTTTAAATATTTTAAAGGATCAACTTCCTTGCCATCCAGCAGCACTTCAAAATGAAGATGAGGAGGATCTGCTATTTCAAATTTTGCAGTGTTTCCTACACAACCTATTATATCTCCTGCTTTTACGATTTGATTGACACTTACCATATCACCGCTTGCAAGATTGCAGTATACCGTCTTAAAGCCATTATTATGGTCTATAACAATTACTACGCCTTTTTGAGGGTCTTCCTCGATTGAACATATAAACCCATCTGCCGCAGCTTTTACAACCGTTCCTCTATCTGCTTCCAGATCTATTCCCTTGTGAACTCTCCAATCTTCAAATGTGTTGGAATACACAGGGATTTGATCTGAGAACTCCCTATATATCTTTCCTATGACAGGAGTAACGAGAGTTATGGTTTTCTTGGCAGGAGCCGGTTTAGCAGTTGGCGAAGGAGTGGGGTTCTTTGGTGCAGGCTTCTGCGTGGGCTTGACTGATGGCGAAGGACTGGCTGCAGGTGTTGCTGCAGGAGAGACCGAGGGCAAGGGAGTGCTTTTGTCCGCAACTTTAGCAATGTCAGATGCAATTTTCGAATCATCTTCTTTCGCTGTGTCTCCTCCTACATCTGAAATAATTTCATCTTCATCATTAGGTATGATTTCACTTATTTTGCCATTATTATCATTTACCCCTTTTGTAGTCACATAGACTGCCGTCCCTCCTACTATCGCCAAACACAAAATTAGAACAATATAAAAACCTTTCTTGTCAAAAAACTCTATTAATTTGTTTTTCCCTGATTTGTTTTCATCAAATGTGTTTTTCATATATGTAATACACCTCCGGTAATTATTCTTTCCGTAATTGGCAGCATTATACACGGATGCTTCAAATTTTTGCTTAGTTTTCGAGGATTAACTGCTTAGTACTATCTTAAGAAATTGTTCACAAGATCAAATTTGATATCCTTATAATAATGTCTTAAAATTTCTTCATAAGTATTCCCCAGCTTTGCCATATAATTGGCGCCCCACTGGCTCATGCCCACACCATGGCCATTGCCGAAGCATGTTATTTTTATATTCCCGTCACTTTTGAATTCAAGCTTAAAATCACTGGATTTTAAATCGAATAATTTTCTAAACTCTGTCCCTGACAGTACAATATTGTCTATGCTTATTTTGCTGACTCTTCCTCCTTGTGTGAACTCAAGAATACGTACTTTTTTTTGAAGATCAGACGCTTTTAGCTTAAGATCAGGATATAAGGAATTTATTTTTGATATGAATTCTTTATTGGAAATGACAATCTCTGTTGTATAGTTTGGACATAGTTCCTCTCCGTTGCTTTCAACACTTCGCAAGTAAGGTTCATCTACACCTTTCCATACATCTTGGCAGTTTTCTGTTCTCCCTGAACTGCTCGCATGAAAAACAGCATTTATTACTATTTTGTCATAAGTCATAATTATGCCTTTTGTCTGTTTTACAGCTGTTTCTATTTTATCCCAATAGATATATCTTAACTCCGCAGGCCACCGTTCCTGTGCATCCTGGCGGGATATCCATGCCTGACAGCACTTGTAGTCTGTACATATATGAGCATTTTCATGTTTTTTTTCATATAATATTTTTCTTACAGCATATGTTCTTGCAGCCACAGCCTGTGCTTTTAAAGCTTCCATTTCAAACCCTGCGGGCATTTCTGCAGCAACCACACCCTCTATGTATTCCTCCAAATCCATCTTTTCAACCTTGTCTTGAGATGCTATATATACGCTGATGTAAAATCTGTCTTCATTTCTATTGCTTAAATCCCCTCTGCTCTGCAAATCAATGCTTTCCTTTATTTCCTTAGGATAAACTATCACGCCTTCTTTTTTTGATGAAGAACACCCTTTTACTATAAACAAAGGCAGCATTATTATGCATAAAGTCATTATTATGATGTATTGACCTATCTTAGACATTTTTCCCCCGTAACAAATTATATTTGTTAATTATACTAATTATTCTTATTTATATATTATTCTATCAGAAAATATAATATTATTATATTTCCCTGAAAATATCGGCTCCAAGGGATTTCAGTTTCTCTTCAATCCTGTAATATCCTCTGTCAATATATTCTGCATCACAAATTATTGTTTCACCTTCTGCAGCAAGACCTGCAAGAACCAGAGCCGCACCTGCCCTTAGGTCGGTTGCTTTGACAGAGGCTCCAGTCATTTTTTCTCCGCCTTTTACTATTGCGCTTCTTCCTTCTATTAAAATATTCGCGCCCATTCTGTTAAATTCCGGGACATGCATGAACCTGTTTTCAAATATTGTTTCTACTATTACACTGGTACCTTCTGCTTTTGTCAATAAAGCCATTATCTGCGACTGCATATCTGTAGGAAATCCGGGATAGGGCATGGTTTTAATATCTGCAGGCTTCATATTTCTTACACCTTTTACATCTATATGAGATATCTCTTCGCTTATTTCCACACCTATTTCTTTAAGTTTGGCTGTCACAGGCTTCAAATGGCCAGGTTCTATGTTTTTTATCCTAACGTTTCCTTCTGTGATAGCAGCAGCAATCATAAGTGTACCTGCTTCTATTCTGTCAGGCATTATTGAGTATTGAGTTCCTGTTAATGCGTCATTCCCTGTTATCTTTATTGTATCTGTACCTGCTCCTTTTATATCTGCCCCCATTTTGCTGAGGAACAATGCCAAATCGACAATTTCCGGTTCTGTTGCAGCGTTTTGTATTACAGTTTGCCCTTTTGCACTGCTTGCAGCAATTAATATATTTTCCGTGGCCCCTACGCTTGGGAAATCAAGATATATATTATTGCCGGTCAAATATGTCGGACATTTTGCAATAATATATCCGTGTTCTGTTTCTATTTTAGCTCCAAGCAGGCCCAGCCCCTTAAGATGCAGGTCTACAGGTCTTGTACCTATTGCACATCCGCCGGGCAAAGGCATTTTTACGATTTTATATTTAGCAAGCAATGCGCCTGTGATTAAAAATGACGCTCGTAATTTACTCGCCAGTTCATAAGGAACACAGATTTCCCTTTTTTTGTTTTTGAATTTTCTGTTATTTATCTTCACTACGCAATTCGTTCTATCAAATTCAACCCCGGAACCTATATATGATATTATTTCAAGCATTACTTCAACATCTTTCAGCACCGGTACATTTTCTATAAGACATTCACCCTGGGCAAGCAAAGAAGCTGCAAGCACAGGCAATGCCGAATTTTTTGCACCATTAACATTTACTTCTCCTATCAGAGGACTTGATTTTTTTACTATAATTTTTGCCATACACATAACCTCCCTCCTAATATTCTTTATTAATTACAGGCGATGAAAGCCATATGTATGTTTTATGTTCATAAGAATTATATCTTAGTGCTATGTTTACATTCGTTCTCTTTCCGTTGATTTCTACATATCTTGTTATCATAGGCGAATATGCTGTTATGCTTACATAGTTGCTTTCCTTTATTACATTATTTTTTTTTGCTTTCATATATTTAAACAGTTCAGAAAATTGCTTGTTTAACTCTTTTGTTGCCGGCTTTCCTTCAAAACACCCTATAATGCTCTCATTTATTTTTGGTTTAAGTCCTATATCTGTCAAATAGTCCTTTATGGCAATTGCCATTTGATTTAAGCTGAATCTGCTTTCATTATTGAGGTCTGAGTTTAATGCTATATAAAAATGGGAGCTTATCCTGCCGTCTTTTTCTGCATATGTTATGGTTCTTATAAAACTTGAAATATATTGATTCTTTTTTATGTGATATTCTATTTCATAAATATCATCTGTGTTTTTCTCTTCTATTCTAAATTTATCATCTTGTTTCATACCTGTTATTAATGCAGCTCTTGTGCATATTCTTCTGTTCTTGCTGATAACTTCATCAATTTCTTTTGTTTTTTCAATGCTTTGGCTCATAAATGAAATTTCTCTCATTATAATTTGAGCTTCGGTTTTTTGAAATGCATCATAAAGAATTGAGTACTGTTTTGATTTATTCAAAGAAATCATCTGGTTTATTTGATCTTTTTTTGCATAAAAAGTACCTGTAAATATTATAATAATAATTGTTAGCAAAATTTTATAGACAATCGTGTTTTTTCTCATGTTCCATCCGCCTTTCTGTCAAAACTGTAATGCGCAGGTTTACAAAATACCGTATTACAAATTAATTATTGCCGCAAGGTTATGGATGTATACATGGAATTAATCAGTAAACAAGTTTTTAGGGCAGCTGCATGTCAAAAAGGTACCGGATTGACTTTGCATATGCTTTCTTTAGCCATTCTAATAAACTCTTGCAGGTTGCCTTTAAACTCTTTGAGTTCATTGAAATTCAAATAATTCTGAACTTCGGCAAAACTTATTTTGTTATCTTGAGCATATCTAATATAAAAATCGTATATTACTGCTCGGATATCATATTGCCGGACATACCAAGCATCTGAACTGTTTCAAGGTCATCACTTATTGCGTTTCTGGTTCAAGTCTGAATTATATTAACTTTATCAGAAATGCCCAAATATCTAAGTATAGCCTTTATAAGTTTTGCCAATCCAATTTGGATTTTTCTCCATAAATGCCATTTTAAGTTCGAGCAAAGAATATAAAATTTGAATTTTCATCTTTCATCATTACAAGTTTCTTTTTCGGTAGGTATCGTCTTTACCTTTCATGTGCTGTTTTTGGACTATACCCTACTCTAATATCTGCTTGTGTGGCATTCAAATCAATCAAATATTCTTCTATAAACCTTTTCTGTTTATACGTTAACGCCATATTGCTTCACCTCATTCTTTTTGGCGATCTAGTGAAAAATATTATATAAACACTTTACACACGTGTTAATACGTGTTATTATATAATTATCAGGAGGGGATAACATGAAACCGAAAGAGTTAATAAAAAAGCTGGAAGCTGAAGGATGGTACATAGATAGAATACAAGGTTCACATTACATCCTGAAGCATCCCAGCAAACCCGGAAGACCTGTAATCCCCTACCACAATAAAGACCTAAAACCAGGAACTCTAAGCAATATCCTCAAACAAGCAGGGTCGAAATAAACCCTGCTATAGGGATATTTAAAATATATTGAAACGGAGGTATTTAAATGGCTAAATATGTTTATCCAGCAATATTTCAAACTGAAAAAGTTGGCGGATACTCTGTAACATTCCCTGACCTGTTAGGATGTTGCACAGAAGGTGACACCCTTGAAGAAGCTATAGAAATGGGCAGAGATGCTTTAGGTCTATATATTTATTCTCTGGAAGAAGAAAAAGCCCATATACCAACGCCTTCCAAACCTGAACAAATACAAACAAACCCGGGTCAGTTTGTTACTTTGATTGATGTTGATATGATAGAGTACCGCAAAAAACACGATAATCGTGCAGTTAAAAAAACACTTACTATACCAGTATGGTTAAACACTATTGCAGAAAAAAACAATGTCAATTTTTCACAATTATTACAAAATGCTTTAATAGAACATCTCCATTTAAAAGATTCACAAAAATAATTTACCTTACACTTGCCTAGTTTCAATTCCTTATAGATAGGCTGAAAATCTGGTGTAAACATGCCTCCTCTGCATCCGTTCTGCCGTTCAACTACTGTGCCGTATTTCGGAAATAAGGAAGGAACCAGGGTTGCAAGGGGAGAAGATGGCAAAACGTACCCTGTGCCTGCTGACATGACTTATGAACAGTGGTATAAGGAATATGTTCAAAAATATACACAAAACAAAATTTACGAGGATGCAAAAAGAGATGGTAAACATTCAGGGAAATATAAAGATGCATGCACATGGGATGACAAACAAGTACTTAAAGCGTATAATAGTTATATAAAACAAGTAAAAGAACACGATAATAAGATAAAAAATCCCAGAGAATCCATAAAAGACTGGGATAATTTAGATCCGCGTTACAAGAAAGGGTTGCTGGCAAAATGGGCAAAAGACAAAAAGAGAAATCAAGAACTTTCGTATATTATGAAGGGGATATTAAAGGAAAGGGGGATAGATTTGGATGACTAATAAAGAAAAGACAATTTTAAAAGATATAATAAGCGAAATAATCAATAATGCTAATGAGGAATTGTCATTGGCAAGAGATGAATTTACTAACGGTAAAATATTAGCGTACAATGAAGTGTTGTCTATAATAAAAAATTATTTAACGGGGTATGATTTAAAAGAATTTGGGCTGGATTTTGACATTGATAAAAAATATATATAACAAAGCACCTTTTTTATGCATTAGGTGCTTTTATTATGCTCAGAAGTGAAAAGAGGTGAAATCGTGGATAATTTTAAAATAATTTATAAAATTTTAAAAGCATTAGAAACAGCATTGGATTATGAAGAGTTTGACATTGATGAAATATCACATGAAAGACTTAAAATAATGTCGTAAGACAGGCTAATCTGCAGTGAGTTGGACAGGTTAATGTTCATCTGAGAAAGGGAATCAACATAAATTGGTTAGACAAAATAAATTTCAGTTACGCTAAAAAAAACTGCAGGACAGGATAAACTGCAATAAGACACAAAAAATAACAGGCCATTTTAGGGCCCGGTAAAATATATTAAAGTCTTTGTTGAAAGCCTTCAAGCATAATATTTACAAGTTCAAGCCGTTTTTTACCTATACGGTTTACGATGGTCGGATTCATACCCTTAGTACAAAAGAGCTTTTTGCCATGGTGTGAAGCATAGTGTAACAGGAGCTCCCTTAGCTGTTTTTCAGTGAGCTTCATTGCAATATATTCATCACAGGCCCGTATTATCTGGGCTGCAAGCAGCTTTACCGTTGTAGGATTTTTCAATATCTCCAAATTAAATTCACCCCCATTTTGTACCTTTAGGACTTAAACTGTACTGTATTTCCACTGTTTTCTGCTAATGCAGCTTTATCAAAAATATGGGGAGATTTCTCGGCAAGCAATTTGATGTCTTCTGCTGTAATAATAGATTTCTTATCAAGCCAGGCCTGTATAATGGCCCTGTAACAAAGCTGGTTTATACGCCTTGGGATGCCGAAGGTTATTGAATGAATGGCAGGGTAGCTTTTATCATCAAATATTGGATTTTTAGCCCTCGCAAGGTCAAGCTGATGCTTTATGTACTCCATGGACTGTGCCAGTGACATGGGTTCAAGCTCAATAACCAGGTTGATTCTCTGTTTCATAGGCTGGTTTACCGAGAGGTTCATTGTCCTTGATAAAAGCGGCGGAAGACCGGCAAGAATCATTGAAAAATTGGCCCCTTCGTCATAGAAGCTCCTAAGTTCATCAATCATGGGGATTGACAGGGTATGGGCCTCATCTATAATTATGCAGTTGAACTTGCCCTGCTCATTTTCCTCACTGAAGAAGTTGATGATCTGAAGCTTGATGTCGTCTGCATTAAATGCCGGGGTAATACCCATTTTGATTGCGAGAGTCTTGTAAAGTGCTTTTTTGTTTGGGTTTGACAGTTCAATGTGGCATATCCTGAATGAGGAAGGGTCAAGTTCATTTACTGCATAAAACAATAGTGAACTTTTACCTGAACCTGGCATCCCTGTCACCACAACCAACTGCCTTGAAAAGAAGGCTGATGAAATCAGTGACAGGTTCTTTGTGAAATTATCATTTTCATATGGTACCTTGCTTCTTTGAAGGAATGGCATATTGCCAAGGGAGAAGTGTTCACACACTGATTTTAAAATGTTATTCATCGTCTTCCTCCTTCATTTTTGACAGTTTCTCAAGGTATAAGCTTCGTATCTGCGCAATGTAATATAAAAAGTTTCTGTTAAAGTCATTGGCCTTTTGAGACAGATCATTAAGGATGGACACAAGAATGTCTTTGTTAAACTCCTTAAAAGTATCCCAAAGCTCATTGAGCTTACCCTTTTCCTGGAATGTAAGTTCGGTCATACCGATGGCATTTTTAACAATATCAATAAATTCATCTCTTGTAATGGTAAATTCCACTTCCCGGGGTGGCCGGACCGGATGCCGAATATCGTCTGCTGTCTGGCTGGGACTTTCACCTGTACATGTTGTATCTATCGATAATCTTAGTTGTTCCTCAAGGTACTTTTGATAGTTGCTTTTAATGTTTTGAAGATAGAGACGGGAGATATTACTGTCGTATCCTGATTCCTCAGGGATAGAGCCTACACTCTTATGCTTGCGGGTCTTTAGGTCAATAATCTTTGCAGTACCGAAATATTTATCCTGGTAATATACGTGCAGATAATCAAGGTGAAAGGGATTATATCTCACTACTACAGTCTTGCCCACAAGTTCTGCCGGTGCCTCATAAGTATTGCCTTCAAAGGATATGACGCCATATTTATCAACCGTCCTTTCTTTAGCATGCAGGAAGATTTCCTCAAGTTCTACAGGTGAGAAAAATCTAAGCTTTGCCCCTGTCTTTAATGACATTTCCCAACGCTCTTTAGGCGACATACCCAGGGAAGTGTGGATTTTATCATCGTATTCTGTCTTCTTCCAGGCAAAGCAGAGATCGTTGAGTTCTGCTAGGGATTTGACTTTATGTCTTTTAATTTCAGGGATGAAGGAGTCCTGTACATGCTGCCAATACCTTTCGATCTTTCCTTTTTAATGTAAAGCTTTACATTAAAAAGGTTATGTATAGTAAATGATAATGTAAAGTAAAGCTATGAAACCCCTGAAATGGAAGAAGTTTTTGTAAATTTACTTTACATTATCTTAACCATATACTACTAACAGAAATTTTTTAGCCAATCTAAAAGATTCCGATTAGTCTGCCATTGTGGCTGTTCTTTTGGAACTACTTCGGAATAAGCCTTTTCAATAGCTTCCCGTTTTTGTTTAGAGTCTGCCCTTGCATAAACCTCTGTGGTCTGTATTGAGCAGTGGCCTAAAATATCTCGTATATAAACCAAATTTACTCCAGCTTGAAGCATATGCATGCTTTTACTATGTCTTAAGCAATGGCATGAAAATCTCTCAGGAATCAATGAAGGATTCCTTTCACGAGCCATTTGGATATATTTATCAAGGATATATCCTACACCAGCCCTTGTTAGTTTTTCATGGCGTTTATTAGAAAATAATGGGTACTGATTAGCGTTAGGTTCTAAAAGATTCCTTTTCTCCATATATTGGCGCAATATCCGTAACTGTGATTCAATTAACGGTACAATCCGTGCTTTCTGTCCTTTACCAATTAATTTAATTATATACGGCTGTTCTAGACGTACCATGGTAAGTGTCAGGTCTATGACTTCTTGAACCCTGGCAGCGGTATCATACATTAGAGAAAGTAAAGCAAGATCCCTCAGACCAGTTGCCGTATTCTCATCAGGCATTTCCAAAAGAAGTTTTATACCATCTAATGTCATATAGTTTAATGTACCTTTTTCACCTTTCTTAACAGGAATAGAGAGAATGCTCTGCCATTCAAGCAAGTTATCAGGATTTTCATACTGCAGATATTTGAAATAAGAATGAATAGCAGCCAGCCGTACGTTTCTGGTCTGGGCAGAACAGTTCCTTTCCGTTTGAATCCAATCAAGGAAAGCCTCAACACGGCCTTTAGTAATATCTTTTAAGCATAGTTTTTCTACCGGCATTTTATGGATATCTCGTAAATAAATCAGAAATAGCATGTATGTATCTCTATAGGATGCAACAGTATTAGGGCTGGCTCCGAGTTCATCTGGAAGGTATTTTGTCAGATAATTCGTAAGATAGTATGAAAAATCAGTTGGCTTCATGGCTTATAAACCTCCGGAAATACATATGAACAGAATTTGTTCATGTCATCCATAATCCCTGGATACATGTCTTCAGTAAGCCTTACATATTTATCAGTTGCCTCCAGTGATTTATGTCCCAGATACTTTGAAAGCAGTGGAAGACAATAGTAAAGATCAAGCCCTGCATCCGACATTGCAGCAAGAGAGTGGACACTGAACGAATGGCGAAAAGAATGGACACATGGGCCGTGTCTCCTGCCGCCATGAGAGATTCCTGCTATACGTAGAATCTTTCTGAACCACTCATACATAGCTTCCGAGGAGCATCTGTCACCATTGAGCTTAACAAAGAAAAAATCTTTCTCTTTCGCCCCATTACGATAGCAGTCTTTATAGAGTCTAAGGGTTTCTGCCAGTGAATCGGAAATGGGGAGCATCCGGTCCTCACCGTTTTTGGGCTCACGTATG
>Ga0308398_1001019_pt1 | contig 16109 bp, 19 predicted proteins | sample Hotspr20SampleT9_FD_202360 | JGI IMG/M metagenome (GOLD analysis project Ga0308398, IMG submission 202360) | Hot spring phototrophic mat microbial communities from Mushroom Spring, Yellowstone National Park, Wyoming, United States - 20051001_T9 ...
GGGTTGCGAAACGCGCGCGTTCATGCTAGTATACGGGTGTCATGGCGACGCACCAGGAAGGCTCAGGAATGACGAAGCGTGATCATCGCGGTCGGAAATATGGATGGACGCAGGTGCGAGGGTCGGTTGAGGAATTTTCGGCTCGCTGAAGAGCACTGAAACGCGCCGCGATCTGGTGTACGAAAAGTCTGGGTTTTTGAGGAATTTTCGGCTCGCTGAAGAGCACTGAAACTTCATCAAGCGCGATTAGTGAACCAAGAAAGGAACGATGAGGAATTTTCGGCTCGCTGAAGAGCACTGAAACCAATGACCGAACGCGCGGCGCGCCAAGAGTTGGACTGAGGAATTTTCGGCTCGCTGAAGAGCACTGAAACACGATCCGGTTCTAGCAGCGCGGTGGGCGTATGTGAGTTGAGGAATTTTCGGCTCGCTGAAGAGCACTGAAACTTCTCATCTTTCGCAGCGTCTTCCTCAAGCGCTCCGTTGAGGAATTTTCGGCTCGCTGAAGAGCACTGAAACCCGCAATCACCGCGCCGCACCCGTTCCGCTGCCAGTGAGGAATTTTCGGCTCGCTGAAGAGCACTGAAACTTATAAATGGCACGATACAGAAGAACGGCGTTTCCGAGAGGAATTTTCGGCTCGCTGAAGAGCACTGAAACGCTAAGTGAGGTTGAGGCTAAAGCAATCGCTCAGAGTTGAGGAATTTTCGGCTCGCTGAAGAGCACTGAAACATCACCGCTGCTTCGTTGCTGCGCTCGATTGTTCCGTTGAGGAATTTTCGGCTCGCTGAAGAGCACTGAAACCCGAATGCGAGACTCCGGCTCGAAGCGCATCGAAAATGAGGAATTTTCGGCTCGCTGAAGAGCACTGAAACCGCGAAGCCAGACATCCGCGCCGTCGGTGTCGTAGTGAGGAATTTTCGGCTCGCTGAAGAGCACTGAAACTTCTAGGAAATCAGAGCCGCGTTGGAAGCGAAAGGAGTGAGGAATTTTCGGCTCGCTGAAGAGCACTGAAACCGATCGCTGTTCGGCGAGTTTATCAACCGCCACTGGAACGGAGGAATTTTCGGCTCGCTGAAGAGCACTGAAACCGAACCGCGCGTCGCGGGTCTGTTCCGCAACGGCGCGTTGAGGAATTTTCGGCTCGCTGAAGAGCACTGAAACTACACCAACGGCACGCGCTCGAAGATCGGAATGAAAACGTGAGGAATTTTCGGCTCGCTGAAGAGCACTGAAACTACTGCGTCGGGATCGACATACGTTTCCCCGACCGCCGCTGAGGAATTTTCGGCTCGCTGAAGAGCACTGAAACTACTCGAGGTCGTTGACGATCTCGTATTTGGTCGGCGGCGTTGAGGAATTTTCGGCTCGCTGAAGAGCACTGAAACTACCTGGGTGTTGACCAGACCGGCGCGTTTCGTTGGTTGTGAGGAATTTTCGGCTCGCTGAAGAGCACTGAAACTACCCCGGCATTCACGTCGCCGACGGCGTGATACTGTGAGGAATTTTCGGCTCGCTGAAGAGCACTGAAACTCCCGGCGGTGATGCGAGTATCCAACTCGACGATCCGTGAGGAATTTTCGGCTCGCTGAAGAGCACTGAAACTCTTCATTGTTGACCTCCTTATAGTGTGATTGCGAATGTTGAGGAATTTTCGGCTCGCTGAAGAGCACTGAAACGCCTCGGAAAGCGCGGCGACGTACTCGAAGACGCGACGTGAGGAATTTTCGGCTCGCTGAAGAGCACTGAAACGCGCCTGGTGGTGATCTCCCAAGGAAGGGAAGCCATGAGGAATTTTCGGCTCGCTGAAGAGCACTGAAACGCATCAAGAACTTGAGGACTGGGAGCGCGCACTCTTGAGGAATTTTCGGCTCGCTGAAGAGCACTGAAACCCCGTTGCGCGTCAGCCAGCCGCCGGGCTTGGTAATGAGGAATTTTCGGCTCGCTGAAGAGCACTGAAACGGGATGATTACGAGCCGCTACATCGCGGTGTTCAAATGAGGAATTTTCGGCTCGCTGAAGAGCACTGAAACCGCGGCGCGTCGTTGCGTCTGGCATCGCGGACGCTGCTGAGGAATTTTCGGCTCGCTGAAGAGCACTGAAACCTTGCGGCAAGTGCTGCCGCGCTACGCGCCGTCTGCGTTGAGGAATTTTCGGCTCGCTGAAGAGCACTGAAACTCCAGTAGCCGCGATACTGCCCGTAGACGCGGTTTGTTGAGGAATTTTCGGCTCGCTGAAGAGCACTGAAACGGCGGCAGCGTGACGCGCCCGCGCTCGTCGCCGTCGTTGAGGAATTTTCGGCTCGCTGAAGAGCACTGAAACATCTCGAAACCGCAGCAGAGCAGTATTGGTTTGTGCTTGAGGAATTTTCGGCTCGCTGAAGAGCACTGAAACACTCCCGATCCACCCGCGCGCCGTTTTCGGTTCGGATTGAGGAATTTTCGGCTCGCTGAAGAGCACTGAAACCCCGTTGCGCGTCAGCCAGCCGCCGGGCTTGGTAATTGAGGAATTTTCGGCTCGCTGAAGAGCACTGAAACCGTGGCGCAGCACCTCGCGGCGCTGCGCGCGGAACGGATTGAGGAATTTTCGGCTCGCTGAAGAGCACTGAAACCGCGGCGGTCTGTCTGCGGTGGGGATACGTTCACGAATTGAGGAATTTTCGGCTCGCTGAAGAGCACTGAAACGGCGCGCTGAAGTTCCTCAATATTCGGCGCGCCGATAATTGAGGAATTTTCGGCTCGCTGAAGAGCACTGAAACGCGGTACACCAGCGCCTTCGGGTCGCGCACTCCCAGCGCATTGAGGAATTTTCGGCTCGCTGAAGAGCACTGAAACGTCGACGCCGATCACTGCCGCCTCATTGCTGCGGAATTGAGGAATTTTCGGCTCGCTGAAGAGCACTGAAACTCCCCGCACTCGGAAACCCATCACCCCGCACACCACATTGAGGAATTTTCGGCTCGCTGAAGAGCACTGAAACGAACACCGCCACCGCTCCGTTCACTCCGTCCAGCGACGTTGAGGAATTTTCGGCTCGCTGAAGAGCACTGAAACCGGTGCGGTAGAACACACAGCGCTCTACCCAGTCCTATTGAGGAATTTTCGGCTCGCTGAAGAGCACTGAAACGCGCCCTCGCGGTCGCGGGAGGGATCATCCCCTCGTTGAGGAATTTTCGGCTCGCTGAAGAGCACTGAAACCGCGCTTTCTGATGCCGTATTCGACCGTCCCCACCGTTGAGGAATTTTCGGCTCGCTGAAGAGCACTGAAACTTGTTGATTGTGTTGGCGACGGATATTATCGACGTTGATTGAGGAATTTTCGGCTCGCTGAAGAGCACTGAAACTTCTGCGTCAATCCTCACCCTTCAGCCGCGCCGCCCGTTGAGGAATTTTCGGCTCGCTGAAGAGCACTGAAACGTAGTCCGGCGTTTGTCGAAACCGACGCGCTGTTGAATTGAGGAATTTTCGGCTCGCTGAAGAGCACTGAAACATGCGCCGGTTGGCGGTCGTCTTCCCGCGCGTCTTCAATTGAGGAATTTTCGGCTCGCTGAAGAGCACTGAAACGTCGTATTCACCCGCATCTGAAGATTGCGGGCGCGGACAAATTGAGGAATTTTCGGCTCGCTGAAGAGCACTGAAACAGAAAACAAACGAATAGGACGCGGCACAGACGCTTGTGAATTGAGGAATTTTCGGCTCGCTGAAGAGCACTGAAACGCGACCGGGGCAGGAGGCGGCGCGTAGGAACCCTGATTGAGGAATTTTCGGCTCGCTGAAGAGCACTGAAACGTCGAAGTACGCATTACCCCATTGCTTGATCACTATCCATTGAGGAATTTTCGGCTCGCTGAAGAGCACTGAAACACCTGCGGACGAACAGACAGTACTCGACCGGCATCGATTGAGGAATTTTCGGCTCGCTGAAGAGCACTGAAACCGTGGAGCGCTACCGATTCGCGCTGCGTCTGGATGCATTGAGGAATTTTCGGCTCGCTGAAGAGCACTGAAACTTCCCGCCAGATCGGGATAGCGCTGCACCAGAGACCATTGAGGAATTTTCGGCTCGCTGAAGAGCACTGAAACGGGGTCTGCGTCGGGCTCGCTCTACATCTGGGTGAGCATTGAGGAATTTTCGGCTCGCTGAAGAGCACTGAAACACGCGCGCCGAGCCCATCGGCGACCCAACACCAGCCGATTGAGGAATTTTCGGCTCGCTGAAGAGCACTGAAACTAGAGCGTGTCGTAGATGCCGTACCACGCATCCAGACGATTGAGGAATTTTCGGCTCGCTGAAGAGCACTGAAACGTACAGGCGTGTCAGGGTTCCTGCGCGCCGGTGCAATTGAGGAATTTTCGGCTCGCTGAAGAGCACTGAAACTCAATACCATCAATACCGTCAGTATAGCGCGATGGATTGAGGAATTTTCGGCTCGCTGAAGAGCACTGAAACGGTACGCGGCGACCATGCCACGCAGGACCAAACCGATTGAGGAATTTTCGGCTCGCTGAAGAGCACTGAAACTCAAGGTTTTGCCCGACCGGAGCGCACCGAACACACATTGAGGAATTTTCGGCTCGCTGAAGAGCACTGAAACCGTAGCAACGTATGATCTTGCTACTGTTGAGGCACAATTGAGGAATTTTCGGCTCGCTGAAGAGCACTGAAACCGGACGCACCGGGTCGTTGGTGTAGTCGCCAGACCGATTGAGGAATTTTCGGCTCGCTGAAGAGCACTGAAACTTCTCGTAGGGTGATTATTGATTACGTCTCTACTATAATTGAGGAATTTTCGGCTCGCTGAAGAGCACTGAAACTCCAGCAGCAGATAATCCAGCGGCGCGTAGGCGTCCAGATTGAGGAATTTTCGGCTCGCTGAAGAGCACTGAAACGCGCGGGGTGTGGTAGGATATGAGCGTAATCGATTTCATTGAGGAATTTTCGGCTCGCTGAAGAGCACTGAAACTCAGTGTGTGTCGATTACGCTCATATACTACCACAATTGAGGAATTTTCGGCTCGCTGAAGAGCACTGAAACTCGAGGGGAAGACGTGAATGTAAGCGTGCGTCGCTTAATTGAGGAATTTTCGGCTCGCTGAAGAGCACTGAAACCTTTCTGCTGTTTTATTATAGATTCTCAATCGGCAATTGAGGAATTTTCGGCTCGCTGAAGAGCACTGAAACTTTACATGCCAGCGTCCAATTCCTGCATGATAGCGATTGAGGAATTTTCGGCTCGCTGAAGAGCACTGAAACGGTTCTCCTACTGCACTCCACCTTACTGCCTTATAGGATTGAGGAATTTTCGGCTCGCTGAAGAGCACTGAAACTGAACACTTCCCAATACTCCGGTTCTTCCGCAAGAACCATTGAGGAATTTTCGGCTCGCTGAAGAGCACTGAAACGCACGTGGAAAGCCGTTATGATGCGATGCGAGAAGATTGAGGAATTTTCGGCTCGCTGAAGAGCACTGAAACATGTCCAACAGATGCCAGAATCATACCAGTGTTCGGAATTGAGGAATTTTCGGCTCGCTGAAGAGCACTGAAACAGACGTTGAGATCGTAATCCCATGTCCAACAGATGCCAGATTGAGGAATTTTCGGCTCGCTGAAGAGCACTGAAACTCTTCATTTACAACGATTCCGGTTTCTCTTTATGGACATTGAGGAATTTTCGGCTCGCTGAAGAGCACTGAAACGGCTCAGTCGGGTTGCCACACCCCGCGACATCAGGATTGAGGAATTTTCGGCTCGCTGAAGAGCACTGAAACGCCCCGCGCGGGCTTATATTGGATGGAGGTGGCGTATTGAGGAATTTTCGGCTCGCTGAAGAGCACTGAAACGCGAGTACGGCTGTTGAACAGCGGTAGGTACGGTTTAAATTGAGGAATTTTCGGCTCGCTGAAGAGCACTGAAACATTGTGGGCGGGAACCACGCCGTAATCGTGGGAATATTGAGGAATTTTCGGCTCGCTGAAGAGCACTGAAACAGCACGCGCAGGAGATCAATCCACTGCCCACCGCCGCGATTGAGGAATTTTCGGCTCGCTGAAGAGCACTGAAACGGCGGCGCGCATCTGCGATCTGCCGGTTCCTGTGTTGATTGAGGAATTTTCGGCTCGCTGAAGAGCACTGAAACTTTGTGATCGAACCGACGCCGCAACAGATCGAATACATTGAGGAATTTTCGGCTCGCTGAAGAGCACTGAAACATGCCAATCGGGTTCGGGCAAATGAGACCCGATCAATTGAGGAATTTTCGGCTCGCTGAAGAGCACTGAAACCGCGTCTCGCCGTTCGCTGGTCGCCGCGCGGGGTGAGATTGAGGAATTTTCGGCTCGCTGAAGAGCACTGAAACGGATAGAAGAGGAGAAAGGAGCGTATGTCAATCACAATTGAGGAATTTTCGGCTCGCTGAAGAGCACTGAAACTTTGTGATCGAACCGACGCCGCAACAGATCGAATACGATTGAGGAATTTTCGGCTCGCTGAAGAGCACTGAAACGCGCAGCAGTCGCGTCTCGTCTATCTCTGCGCCGCGAATTGAGGAATTTTCGGCTCGCTGAAGAGCACTGAAACAGCACAGAACTTGCACACTTCTTGAACGTCGCCCTCATTGAGGAATTTTCGGCTCGCTGAAGAGCACTGAAACCGACGACGGCGGCGCGGTGTTCCGCAACGTCCGCGCATTGAGGAATTTTCGGCTCGCTGAAGAGCACTGAAACAGGGTTATCACGCGATCCGCTACAACCACATCCCACATTGAGGAATTTTCGGCTCGCTGAAGAGCACTGAAACACCAGCGGCACGCGCTCGAAGATCGGGATGAAGATGATTGAGGAATTTTCGGCTCGCTGAAGAGCACTGAAACTCAGAGGTGCAGGCGGCGCTGGCGGTGATCTTCGGGATTGAGGAATTTTCGGCTCGCTGAAGAGCACTGAAACGTCGCGGCGCTGGAAGTCAAACGCAGGTCGGTGCGCATTGAGGAATTTTCGGCTCGCTGAAGAGCACTGAAACACGAACCACGCCGCGTCGTAATCTCCCACGGCAGCATTGAGGAATTTTCGGCTCGCTGAAGAGCACTGAAACACGCCAAACGCAGCGCGGCGCTGGACGGCGCGGCGCTATTGAGGAATTTTCGGCTCGCTGAAGAGCACTGAAACATGAACAACCGCACCGCGTCCAGCACGCCCAGCGCTTCCATTGAGGAATTTTCGGCTCGCTGAAGAGCACTGAAACTCCCACACGCGATAGGTCTGCATTTCGGGTTCCTCCTGATTGAGGAATTTTCGGCTCGCTGAAGAGCACTGAAACGGGTTGGCAGCATATCGTTGAGAACCCCCGACTGAAATTGAGGAATTTTCGGCTCGCTGAAGAGCACTGAAACGTTGACTTCGTTGCCGAGCATCAGCGTCTGCAACGATTGAGGAATTTTCGGCTCGCTGAAGAGCACTGAAACCTTAGGTTCTTGCGGTGCGGGTCGATGTGCTGCTGCATTGAGGAATTTTCGGCTCGCTGAAGAGCACTGAAACCTACAACCACATCCCACTCGATCTTCGGGAAAACGCATTGAGGAATTTTCGGCTCGCTGAAGAGCACTGAAACTGATCAGTGCACGATTGATAGATAGATAACAACCAATTGAGGAATTTTCGGCTCGCTGAAGAGCACTGAAACACGGATCACGAGTTCCACGGTTACATCCCTGAGCTCGATTGAGGAATTTTCGGCTCGCTGAAGAGCACTGAAACGGGCTGGGAGCATGTGGTTGTGTCTCGTTACTTCAATTGAGGAATTTTCGGCTCGCTGAAGAGCACTGAAACTTATACCACACACGCGCCGGGTTGTCAAGTCGCAAAATCATTGAGGAATTTTCGGCTCGCTGAAGAGCACTGAAACTTGTTGCTTCGCCGTACGCTCAGACGGGAGTTCTTCCATTGAGGAATTTTCGGCTCGCTGAAGAGCACTGAAACCGGCAAGCGCCTCCAGCACCCGCGCGGCTTTCGGCGAGATTGAGGAATTTTCGGCTCGCTGAAGAGCACTGAAACTGACAACCTTCAGCGACGGCGCTTCGCACACCAGCGCCATTGAGGAATTTTCGGCTCGCTGAAGAGCACTGAAACTGTCTACCGACCTGCCAACCAGCGCTCAATTTCCACATTGAGGAATTTTCGGCTCGCTGAAGAGCACTGAAACCGCGCCGTCGGTGTAGGAGGTGGGAGATGTCACATTATTGAGGAATTTTCGGCTCGCTGAAGAGCACTGAAACCTTTACCTTTGCCATTCATTGCATCCCCCCTTCTACATTGAGGAATTTTCGGCTCGCTGAAGAGCACTGAAACACGTTACGCTCAGTGCACTCGATCCGAGCGACCCAATTGAGGAATTTTCGGCTCGCTGAAGAGCACTGAAACGTTCCAATTCAACTAAACCTAAGACCTGCGCTAAATCATTGAGGAATTTTCGGCTCGCTGAAGAGCACTGAAACGCAGCACCAGCAGCAGCACCAGCAGCAGCAGCATCATTGAGGAATTTTCGGCTCGCTGAAGAGCACTGAAACGTCGGCCGTGCCGCGCTACACGCTCGCGCCCGTCACGATTGAGGAATTTTCGGCTCGCTGAAGAGCACTGAAACTGACCAGCGTCCCCGCCACCCGCACCCGCGCGATAACACATTGAGGAATTTTCGGCTCGCTGAAGAGCACTGAAACGCTTCTCAATCTTCACGTGTGTTTGCGCCGGTAACATCATTGAGGAATTTTCGGCTCGCTGAAGAGCACTGAAACGCATTGTAGTTCAAATCTAACATATTCACCACCACAATTGAGGAATTTTCGGCTCGCTGAAGAGCACTGAAACACATCGTAATTTGAAGGTCAATTCTTGCTACCGAAATTGAGGAATTTTCGGCTCGCTGAAGAGCACTGAAACGAATGCGACTCGTTCCCGTCGCGCTCTCCCGCTCCATTGAGGAATTTTCGGCTCGCTGAAGAGCACTGAAACGACGCGACGGGATAGTACCGCGAGATTCCGACCATCAATTGAGGAATTTTCGGCTCGCTGAAGAGCACTGAAACCTTGTTTCGACCTCGCGCCGGTTCGGACGCGAGCAATTGAGGAATTTTCGGCTCGCTGAAGAGCACTGAAACCGCGCGAAATCGTCATTGAAGAAGGCAGCGACTACCGCATTGAGGAATTTTCGGCTCGCTGAAGAGCACTGAAACCGATTTCAACAAACGGGCTGACGGTGTTGTTGTTCATTGAGGAATTTTCGGCTCGCTGAAGAGCACTGAAACCTTACGCGAGATTGGTCGGATTATTGCCGAGTGTGTATATTGAGGAATTTTCGGCTCGCTGAAGAGCACTGAAACCGTTCTGCACCGCGTCGATGCGCGCTTCGTTGCAGATTGAGGAATTTTCGGCTCGCTGAAGAGCACTGAAACGCGACTGTCCGTTGACCGTATACAACAGCGTTTCCGAATTGAGGAATTTTCGGCTCGCTGAAGAGCACTGAAACTCGGTAAGGAGCGAAGTCGAACCCGGCGTCGGTCTGATTGAGGAATTTTCGGCTCGCTGAAGAGCACTGAAACGCAGCGTCGGGTACTGTTTGATCAGTTCCGCTTGAATTGAGGAATTTTCGGCTCGCTGAAGAGCACTGAAACCGTACAGATCGCGCTGTAGTATTGTGATGCTGCGAATTGAGGAATTTTCGGCTCGCTGAAGAGCACTGAAACACTGCCGCAACCACTGCTCAAACCGCGAGCGTTCGGCGATTGAGGAATTTTCGGCTCGCTGAAGAGCACTGAAACTCGTATTTGACAGAGCGAACGATGCAAATTTACAAACTTATTGAGGAATTTTCGGCTCGCTGAAGAGCACTGAAACCTGAAAACCACGAAAAGCCATTCTCCGACCATCTTCAATTGAGGAATTTTCGGCTCGCTGAAGAGCACTGAAACTCTCAAGCAACCGCGCACCTTCTTTACGCATATACATTGAGGAATTTTCGGCTCGCTGAAGAGCACTGAAACCGCGTCGGGGCGAGCGCCCGCTGGACGCCGAGCGCGGAATTGAGGAATTTTCGGCTCGCTGAAGAGCACTGAAACCCAGTTGCCAACGTCTGACGAGCGCCACAACGAAATATTGAGGAATTTTCGGCTCGCTGAAGAGCACTGAAACAATCCGCAGCGCGCTTGAGGTTGTCGCTCAGATCGAATTGAGGAATTTTCGGCTCGCTGAAGAGCACTGAAACCCGCGCACGTTGTGGGCGACGCGCTCCAGCACGCATTGAGGAATTTTCGGCTCGCTGAAGAGCACTGAAACTTGACAGACGGGAACTTGTGTGCTAGGGTAAGGATCGATTGAGGAATTTTCGGCTCGCTGAAGAGCACTGAAACGGAGTACGCGCTTGGGGACAAAGCGCCGGAAGGGGCATTGAGGAATTTTCGGCTCGCTGAAGAGCACTGAAACTCATCGATTGCGCCAAACTGAAGGTCGTTGATTTCCATTGAGGAATTTTCGGCTCGCTGAAGAGCACTGAAACTTGCTCGAACTTCGGCTCGCTTTCCGCAACGTCTGCATTGAGGAATTTTCGGCTCGCTGAAGAGCACTGAAACGCGGCGGGTACGGGTTGCTGTTGCGGATCGCGTCGGATTGAGGAATTTTCGGCTCGCTGAAGAGCACTGAAACTCACCGCGCACAGAATTGCGAGGAACTCAAACGCGAATTGAGGAATTTTCGGCTCGCTGAAGAGCACTGAAACAACGTTCTCGCAAGCGCGGTCGGGGTTCATAATGCATTGAGGAATTTTCGGCTCGCTGAAGAGCACTGAAACTCGAGCTGATCGTTCGTGGGCGCGCTATCGGGTCTATTGAGGAATTTTCGGCTCGCTGAAGAGCACTGAAACACAGCATCATTCCCACCTCGGCGTATAGCCCGCGTGGTGCATTGAGGAATTTTCGGCTCGCTGAAGAGCACTGAAACTCATACAACATTTTTATGAAGTTGTCAACATATTCTTTAATTGAGGAATTTTCGGCTCGCTGAAGAGCACTGAAACTACGCGCGAAGTTGGCGCGCCAACGTAAAGCGTTGTAAATTGAGGAATTTTCGGCTCGCTGAAGAGCACTGAAACCCCTGCGGGCGCGGCCGGTCGTCACCAGGCAGCGGAATATTGAGGAATTTTCGGCTCGCTGAAGAGCACTGAAACGCTGTAGTACTTCAGCATCCTGATCACATCCCGAACATCATTGAGGAATTTTCGGCTCGCTGAAGAGCACTGAAACACTCAGGCGGGAACAGCGTGTCGCTTTCCGCGTCGCCATTGAGGAATTTTCGGCTCGCTGAAGAGCACTGAAACACGGGCGGGCGGGGCTTGCAAGGCAATCCGAGCAACATTGAGGAATTTTCGGCTCGCTGAAGAGCACTGAAACTTAACACGATACGCTCACAAATGGCTAATCAGGGCTATTGAGGAATTTTCGGCTCGCTGAAGAGCACTGAAACTCACCATCGGGTTGCTGATCGCTCATTGCCGTTGCATTGAGGAATTTTCGGCTCGCTGAAGAGCACTGAAACTCTTCTATTGAGTTTTGGGAACTTGACGCGCGCGATGATTGAGGAATTTTCGGCTCGCTGAAGAGCACTGAAACGCACAGAGTGCAGGACATCGTAAGCTTGCACCAGAATTGAGGAATTTTCGGCTCGCTGAAGAGCACTGAAACAAACTTGGAAACCCATTACCATTCTTACGTTTGTATTGAGGAATTTTCGGCTCGCTGAAGAGCACTGAAACAATCGGGAGAGCATCCCGAAGCAGGCGGGGAGTGGCTATTGAGGAATTTTCGGCTCGCTGAAGAGCACTGAAACATGGGAAGCATCGACGCGCGTACGGCTTGTACGCTTGATTGAGGAATTTTCGGCTCGCTGAAGAGCACTGAAACCGCTGTCATCCATCACTATTGCAAACCGCGCGACATCGGATTGAGGAATTTTCGGCTCGCTGAAGAGCACTGAAACCGCTCAAACACGCTCTGAATGAGCGTGCTCTTGTAATTGAGGAATTTTCGGCTCGCTGAAGAGCACTGAAACGGCCTATTCGACGACGGAGGAGACGCAGGCACGAGCATTGAGGAATTTTCGGCTCGCTGAAGAGCACTGAAACGCATAATTCTTATATGTGCGAATGGTGAAAATTTCTATTGAGGAATTTTCGGCTCGCTGAAGAGCACTGAAACATGACGGGCGTTGCAACGCCCTCGGCGCGCCGGGCTATTGAGGAATTTTCGGCTCGCTGAAGAGCACTGAAACGTTCACCAATAAGAATGTCTGCATCAACACCAAGTATTGAGGAATTTTCGGCTCGCTGAAGAGCACTGAAACTTAAATCTGCAAACGCATCGCCAAACTCCTCAAACTCATTGAGGAATTTTCGGCTCGCTGAAGAGCACTGAAACTGACGTTGCCAGGTTCGCTATAGTGATGGATGACAATTGAGGAATTTTCGGCTCGCTGAAGAGCACTGAAACGCGTCGTAGACGACGCCCCACACGACACGTCGACCGCATTGAGGAATTTTCGGCTCGCTGAAGAGCACTGAAACGTTGCGTTCCGTTTCACTACCCATACTCACCTCCTAAATTGAGGAATTTTCGGCTCGCTGAAGAGCACTGAAACTGATTCTAGCAGGCAAAGCTTTGCACGTCTACATGGATATTGAGGAATTTTCGGCTCGCTGAAGAGCACTGAAACACGCTGGCGACTGCGCTGCGTGTCAAGCACCAAATCATTGAGGAATTTTCGGCTCGCTGAAGAGCACTGAAACGTATGCGGCATACGCGATTCCTTGCGCTTCCAGAAATTTGAGGAATTTTCGGCTCGCTGAAGAGCACTGAAACGTTGGACTGGACATACACCGAACGCAACACCAGCGGAGTTGAGGAATTTTCGGCTCGCTGAAGAGCACTGAAACCGCGGGAAGTTCCACCATTTCGCCGCGCGCGTACGACTTGAGGAATTTTCGGCTCGCTGAAGAGCACTGAAACCGTCAAAGACGAGCGTTCCGATCTGTCGTATCCTCATTTGAGGAATTTTCGGCTCGCTGAAGAGCACTGAAACCTACTGTCCGCGCGTCCCGATCGCGCGGATGCTTGTTTGAGGAATTTTCGGCTCGCTGAAGAGCACTGAAACGCAAAATCGCGGCGAAAATCTCGAAATTGGGTATTGTTGAGGAATTTTCGGCTCGCTGAAGAGCACTGAAACCGAATGAGCGCGGCGAGACGTTCGGCGTCGAATGCAAGTTTGAGGAATTTTCGGCTCGCTGAAGAGCACTGAAACCGCGTCGTGTTGGTCGAGATCGAGCAACGCAGCGGCTTGAGGAATTTTCGGCTCGCTGAAGAGCACTGAAACTTGGCGACCGCCCAACGCGCGGCGCGATGCCAGACATTGAGGAATTTTCGGCTCGCTGAAGAGCACTGAAACTGGGACGGGTATTGTCCCGTCCCCGTCCCCAAGCGTTTGAGGAATTTTCGGCTCGCTGAAGAGCACTGAAACAGTTGACGATCGTCACGATCGGGCTGGCGTTTCGCTTGAGGAATTTTCGGCTCGCTGAAGAGCACTGAAACTACCGAAACTCTTCGCAAACCACTTCAGCACGCGCATTTGAGGAATTTTCGGCTCGCTGAAGAGCACTGAAACTCGCGGCGAGGGAATGATTCCGCCCGCGACTGCGAATTTGAGGAATTTTCGGCTCGCTGAAGAGCACTGAAACTCTGGTACATGCGCCGGCGTGAGGCTGGTTCTGGGCTTGAGGAATTTTCGGCTCGCTGAAGAGCACTGAAACGGAAGCGCAACCGCTGTGTGGATCGCACACCCGTTCTTGAGGAATTTTCGGCTCGCTGAAGAGCACTGAAACCTGTGGGCGTTGCCGGCCGCGCTCGTGCAGCTCGCGTTGAGGAATTTTCGGCTCGCTGAAGAGCACTGAAACACAACCCAGCCGTAGCAGTTCGTTGGTGTTGTGACTTGAGGAATTTTCGGCTCGCTGAAGAGCACTGAAACATCGCTGTCACAACACATCATCTTCTTTTAATTAATTGAGGAATTTTCGGCTCGCTGAAGAGCACTGAAACTCACGTAGACATACTGCGTCAACCGACGCAGCCGCATTGAGGAATTTTCGGCTCGCTGAAGAGCACTGAAACACGGCAGCGACGCGAGGGCGTTCGCGCGTAGCGTCACTTGAGGAATTTTCGGCTCGCTGAAGAGCACTGAAACGCGATCCCGCGCCGGTAACGGTCGGTAAATGCTCGCTGTTGAGGAATTTTCGGCTCGCTGAAGAGCACTGAAACTTCTGTGTCAGTCAAATCGATTACGCTCATACTATATTGAGGAATTTTCGGCTCGCTGAAGAGCACTGAAACGCGCGTTGGCGCGCAACGTCACCGCCGTCCGCACCTTGAGGAATTTTCGGCTCGCTGAAGAGCACTGAAACGACGGGGCTTGACGGGTTCGGCGGGGCGTCTAGATGTTGAGGAATTTTCGGCTCGCTGAAGAGCACTGAAACTCCACCAGCGCGCCGGAGATGAGCGTCGAGAGGTTCATTGAGGAATTTTCGGCTCGCTGAAGAGCACTGAAACGCAACTCCGCTGCGTCTGACCAGTTCGGTTGCGTTGTTGAGGAATTTTCGGCTCGCTGAAGAGCACTGAAACCGGAGGATACCCTCCGCAAGCGGCAGCCCGACCTCGTTGAGGAATTTTCGGCTCGCTGAAGAGCACTGAAACGCGCAGAACCGCAAGTACGGTTTCGGTCAATATCTTGTTGAGGAATTTTCGGCTCGCTGAAGAGCACTGAAACTCCGCAACGACAACCTCGCGCGAGGTGCGCGGTGTGTTGAGGAATTTTCGGCTCGCTGAAGAGCACTGAAACCGTGGACGGGCGTATTCACCGGCGACGGCGACGCGGTTTGAGGAATTTTCGGCTCGCTGAAGAGCACTGAAACCGCCTATTACGTACCCGCTGCGATCTCAACAAACGGTTGAGGAATTTTCGGCTCGCTGAAGAGCACTGAAACGCGCCCGACCGACGCCGAACGATCTCGGTTTGAACATTGAGGAATTTTCGGCTCGCTGAAGAGCACTGAAACTTCCGCGCCGGTTGCTAACACATCGTTGGCAATCGGCTTGAGGAATTTTCGGCTCGCTGAAGAGCACTGAAACTCCCAAATCCGATAGGTTTCCATAGTGGTACCTCCTTGAGGAATTTTCGGCTCGCTGAAGAGCACTGAAACTTCGGGTGATGCAGCGGACGGGCGCTGTCACAACACGTTGAGGAATTTTCGGCTCGCTGAAGAGCACTGAAACATCTGCGTCATCACTCCAGAGCGCGCGAAGGTCGGCTTGAGGAATTTTCGGCTCGCTGAAGAGCACTGAAACTCAAACTGCACCACCAGCCCCGCCAGCAACTCAACGATTGAGGAATTTTCGGCTCGCTGAAGAGCACTGAAACCCGGCGACCGCATATCGTTCGTCCTGCCGTCGTTGATTGAGGAATTTTCGGCTCGCTGAAGAGCACTGAAACAATAGCCACACCGACTGACGCTTGAGGAAGCGCACGTATTGAGGAATTTTCGGCTCGCTGAAGAGCACTGAAACGATGACGTAAGGTTGATACTGGAACGGTACCGAGATATTGAGGAATTTTCGGCTCGCTGAAGAGCACTGAAACCGACGCACCAACCGCCCGCGCGCTGCTCGACCTCGACCATTGAGGAATTTTCGGCTCGCTGAAGAGCACTGAAACTTCTGAGTGATTGATTACGTCTACACTATACCACAATGCATTGAGGAATTTTCGGCTCGCTGAAGAGCACTGAAACGCGCCCGCTGGCGGGACATCAGCAGTGTCACAACATTTTGAGGAATTTTCGGCTCGCTGAAGAGCACTGAAACGCGGTCGGCGTCGATGCGCAGACCGCAATACTCGACGGTTTTGAGGAATTTTCGGCTCGCTGAAGAGCACTGAAACCCCATTGCGCCTCTTCCTCTGTTTCGATCTGGCGCGCGATTGAGGAATTTTCGGCTCGCTGAAGAGCACTGAAACCAGAAGGAGTGAGGGA
>Ga0308398_1001025_pt1 | contig 16002 bp, 13 predicted proteins | sample Hotspr20SampleT9_FD_202360 | JGI IMG/M metagenome (GOLD analysis project Ga0308398, IMG submission 202360) | Hot spring phototrophic mat microbial communities from Mushroom Spring, Yellowstone National Park, Wyoming, United States - 20051001_T9 ...
TCTTAGGTTTACTCTTACATTAACGAGTCCCTTTGCCTCTTATACACTGTTCACTTTCCAAAGTCCATCTTTCCTGCGTCTTCAGGGCTCAGCGCCCGCGACGCTTTGTTAGTATAACATCGGCACTACATAATATCAAATAACAAAAACTCTATATTTAATCATTATTTTAAATTACGGCAGCGTGTCTCCAAATAATTAATAATATGTCGATTTTACTTCAAAATACTCGATGTCAATCATATTTTATTTGGAAATAATTTTATATCATTTGATTCTGGACAAGAGAATAAGTAATTCCAGAACGATGATGAAATAAGAAATAATATATGCATAATACAAAATCTGTACCTTGTCTGTATTTCAATGAAATTATGAATACCCCAATATGCAATAAACATAATGGCACAGTATATAAGAAGATTGCAATAATCTATATTGTCAGTTGTTTTATGGCTCATCAACAATCCAAAAGCTGAAATAAATAAAAAAATAACATAAAAGCTTTTTTCTAAATATCCATATATCATAACCAAATCATTTAAGGGAATATTTCTGGACAACACGGTAATATATTTTCCCTTCTGTATTAGATGTCTGAAAATAACGAAAATCCACCTATCATTTTCACACCACATTATTTTATTTTTTTCTAAAATCATTTTTGCCAGTTGGTTAGTATTGCTGAGTCTCTCTTTAATTCTATTCAATTCTATTCAATGATGCTTCATCTCTTAATCTTTTATCCTGAATACAGTAAATTTCTTTAACATCTTTGTTATTATACATCCCATGGCTTTTGTAATTTAGTCCTACAACAAATTTCCATAGCGGGAAAGTATTTTTTAGTCCGTTTTTACTAACCCCTGAAGCTTTAAGAAGATATGAACTAAAGCTCGTTATTAATAAGAAAGAAGCTATTAATACTATAATATTGGCTATGGATATATGTGACTTACCCATATCTTGTTTACATGAACTTTTCTTTTCGCAAGGTTCATAAATATATGGCAAAATATTAGTATTTTTATCTCTTTTATTTTTTGAGTGCTGCGCAAAATACAATATTAATAATGAAATAATATAAATTAATGCCAGAGGTCTGAAATCATTGGCAATAGATAATATAAAGCCTGCTATGGCAAAATCATAAAATTTCTTGTTTGTTCTTGAAAAAAAGTAGTATATAAATAACATAAAGAAACACTGAGAAATAATTTGATTGGTTAAAATAGAAGCATATGCAATGTTTCCGGGATAAAAAGCATACACTGACGATACTGCCAGACAAGCCTTCTGGGATATATATTTTATTAATAATGAATACATCAGGCAATTAGTGATACCCATCAATATGCAATTTATCACTTTCAAAATATATATATTTGGTCCAAAAAATTTAACAATAATTGCCATATATACAACAAAAGGCGTTTGATATCCCCAATATTTAAAATAAAGCATTTCTGCAAACGATAAATCCCCTCTGGCTAATTTGACAGCTGCATCAAACATTAATTTGAAATCTGAGTACTGTGGCGTTTTTACGTATAATATAAAAATAAATCTTAATAAAAAAGTAGCTGAAAAAATAATAATTAAATATATTCTCTTAGCTTTCACTATATTTTTAATATTAGTGTTGCAAAACTTCAACATAATGAAGTATAAAACAGCAAAGAAAAAAACTGTCCCTAAAAACAGAACCATACCAACAATACTATTTTGATTTGATAATATAAACACTAAGTTAAAAATTACTATAAATAATAATAAAAATATTGCAAACCATTTTATTATTATTTTTATAATATGCCCCATAAATAGCATATCCTCCTGCAAAACGCAAATTTAAAGCTTGCCTTTCCTGGTAATAGCTTAAAGGCAAGCCTGCTGATTTTTCAGGCAGAACTAATCAGTTCCTCCTGAAAAATCCGTGTTTAAGCTGAAAAGGCGAAAACTAATCCTCTTCCTCTCTAATAACCCTCGCCATTCCAACCACTTTGCTTCCTTCAGAAAGCCTCATAAGCGTCACACCTTGTGTTGCCCTTCCTAGAATACTTATCTCCGAGGCATTAATCCTTATTATAGTACCGTCATCACTTATTATAATAACATCATCATTTTCGCTTACAAGTTTCATTGCTGCTACTTTGCCTGTTTTTTCGGTGATCTTGTATGTGATTACACCCTTTCCTCCTCTTGCCTGGACTTTATATTCATCGAGCTCGGTTCTTTTGCCAAAACCATTTTCAGTTACAATGAGGAGTGTTGTGTCTTCTATAGAGGCACCCATGCCTACAACATAATCATTTTCTTCAAGTTTTATTCCCCTTACTCCCTGGCTTACTCTGCCTAGAGGACGCACGTCTTCTTCGGAAAATCTGATGGCCATGCCTTCTCTTGTCACCAAAATGATATCCTTCGTACCATCAGTGAGCCTTACCCCTATAAGCTCATCGTTGTCTCTGAGGACAATGCCTGTTATGCCTCCTTTGCGGATGTTGTCGTACTCCATTATATCTGTCTTTTTAACAACTCCATTTTTTGTAGCCATTATCAGATACATGCCTTCACTATACTTTTCAATTGGTATGACAGTTGTTACCTTTTCCTCAGGTGAAAGCTCGAGCAGGTTTACAATCGCCGTACCCTTTGCCTGTCTTCCTGCTTCCGGTATCTGATATGCTTTGAGTCTATATACTTTGCCTTTATTAGTAAAGAAAAGCAGGTAATTGTGCGTGGATGTAGTGAAAAGATTCTCAACAAAATCTTCTTCCCTGGTACTAAGTCCTACCACACCTTTCCCTCCTCTTTTCTGACTCTTATAAGTATCTACGGGTTGTCTTTTTATATAGCCGAAATGCGTAAGCGTTATAACACTTTCTTCCTCTTTGATCAAGTCTTCAATGTCAATCTCATCTTCTTCCACGCTTATTTCAGTCCTTCTTTCATCTCCGTATTTATTTTTAATTTCCGTCAATTCATTTTTTATTATATCAAGCACCATTCTTTCATCAGACAAGACTTTTAGATAATAGTTGATTTTTTCAATCAGTTCTTTATATTCTGTCTCAAGCTTTTCCCTTTCAAGCCCTGTAAGCCTTCCAAGCCTCATGTCAACTATAGCCTGAGCTTGCTTTTCGCTAAATGAAAATCGTTCAATAAGAGCCTCTTTTGCCAATGGCTCTGTTTTTGAAGCTCTTATGATGCTTATTACTTCATCAATATGATCTATGGCTTTAAGAAGCCCTTCCAAAATATGAGCTCTTGCTTGGGCCTTATCGAGTTCATATTTAGTTCTTCTTGTTATAACTTCTTTTTGATGTTTGATATAATAATCTATCATCTGACGCAAATTTAATATCCTGGGTTCATATTTGCCGTCATCTGTCTGCACTAGAGCCAGCATATTTACACTGAAAGTGTCCTGAAGCTGTGTATTTTTATATAGCTGGTTCAATACTACATTTGCATTTGCATCTTTTTTCAGGTCAATCACAATTCTTACGGCTTCGTTTCTGTCTGATTCATCGTTAATATATGATATGCCGTCAATTTTTTTGTCTTTTACAAGTTCGGCTATCTTTTCTATAAGCCTTGCTTTATTGACCTGATATGGAAGGTCAGTGACCACAATTCTTTGCTTGCCGGAATTAAGCTGTTCTATCACGGCTTTCGCTCTGACTATAATTCTTCCCCTTCCTGTTCTGTAAGCTTCTTTTATACCTTCACGGCCTATTATAGTCCCTGCCGTAGGAAAATCAGGCCCTTTGATTATTTTATTAAGTTCATCTATAGTCATTTCAGGATTATCAATTACCGCGTTCACCCCATCTATGACTTCAACAAGATTATGAGGAGGAATATTTGTAGCCATGCCAACAGCAATTCCTGAAGAGCCATTTACCAGAAGATTAGGAAATCTGGAAGGTAAAACCACAGGTTCTGTTTCATGCTCATCAAAATTAGGCTTGAAATCTACCGTATCCTTATTAATGTCCGCAAGCATTTCCATAGCTATTTTTGAAAGTCTTGCCTCGGTATACCTCATCGCAGCCGGGGAATCGCCGTCTCTCGAACCAAAATTGCCGTGTCCGTCTATCAAAGTATATCTTAATGAAAAGTCCTGTGCCATTCTGACAAGGCTTTCATATACCGCTGCATCACCATGAGGATGATATTTACCTAAAACTTCACCCACGGTAGTAGCACATTTTCTGTATGCTTTGTCCGGAGTAAAGCCCAACTGATACATTGCATACAATATTCTTCTATGTACGGGTTTCAATCCGTCTCTTACGTCTGGCAATGCTCTATCCGCAATAACACTCATTGCATAATCTATGAAAGACTTCTTCATTTCATTCTGTATTTCTACGGGAATAACCTTTTGATTTTTGAACATTTCCAAATCAGCCATTTTATAATACACTCCGTTTATAAATGTATTTCTCACCAGATATAATTTTAATAAAATTTTAAAGATCTGTCCACTTTTGTGAAAAAAATATTAAGGGCATATGCATGCCTCTCAATAAGCATTATGCCCTTGGTTAAAACAGCTAAATTTTTCATTCAATTTGCAAGATCTCTGCATCAAGGCTTAGGAACCCTTACAATGAACTCTACATACTCTCCTCTGTCTATCTGGGCAGCACGCGCATTAACACCTGATTTCTTCATAACATCTATCGCCTGTTTTATCGTATTTACAAAAATCCTTATGTCCTTTATGGTTTTAGTCATTTTTGCGTCTTTGTTTTGATTTTCAGAAGTGCTTTTATTAATATATTTTTCTATCGCCCTTTCTACAAGCTCCTCCGTTTTCTTAACGTTCAATCCGCGTTCGCACACTATTTTGAGAACTTTGAGCTGCAGCTGTTCATCATGAAGCTTTAGCAAAGCTCTTGCATGCCTTTCCGTCAGACTATAATCAGCAAGTATTTTCTTGACCATAGGAGGAAGTTTGAGAAGTCTTATTTTGTTTGCAATAGTTGACTGGCTTTTGCCTATCTTCTGCGCAAGCTGCTCCTGAGTGAATCCATGCTCGTTAATAAGATTGCTGTAGCCTTCAGCCTCCTCCATATAACTTAAGTCTTCTCTTTGCAGGTTTTCTATAAGTGCCATAACTGCTGAGTCATTTTCATCTACGTTTACAATAATTGCCGGTATCTCTTTTAAACCTGCCATTGTCGCAGCTCTTAATCTCCTCTCGCCTGCAACAAGCTCATAATAATTTGGTGAAATCCTTCTCACATTTATTGGCTGTATAACTCCATACTGCTTGATAGATTCACAGAGTTCTTCAAGAGAAGCTTTAGTAAATTGCTTTCTGGGCTGATATGGGTTAGGCCTTATGTTCTCTATACTTATGTAGCATATATTCCTGATCTCATCCCTCTTTTCGGTTTTTGACAGTTGAACTTTGTTTTCCAGCATATTGGCACTCCCTTTCTTTATTTGCAAGAAATTTTTGACATAATGATTATTCTCCGTCTATTTCCCTATTTCCTTTTTTGCAAACAAAGAATCGTTCGCCAAGATGCGCTATTTTACTGCATTTTAAGGACTAAATCAACGGTTGTTTTGATGGTTTGCCTGCTTTTCTGGGATATTTTGTCGGGCATTGTCGTAACTTTCTTATGATTATAATGTTCCTCTTTATGTCTGTCGAAGGAAGTATTATTTGTTCGATTTTTTCTATTTTGCCTCCAAGAATATCTAAAGCCTTCGGGCTCTGAGCCACTTCTTCCTCAACATTGCTTCCTTTCATAGCAATAAATATTCCGTCCGTTTTTACAAAAGGAAGACAATATTCCAGCAATACAGGCAAAGAAGCAACTGCTCTTGCAACAGCAATATCAAATTTTTCACGGTATTGGGGATTAAGCCCTAAATCTTCGGCTCTCGAATGAAAAGCCCAAATATTTTTTAACTGAAGTTGTTTTATAACTTCGTTCAGAAAATTCACTCTTTTCTCAAGAGAATCCACAAGAGCAACTTCTATTTTTGCTTGTGCAATCTCTTTTTCGCAAATAGATATTGGTATTCCAGGAAACCCTGCCCCTGTGCCTATGTCTGAAATGCTTATTTTCTCTTTTGGTTTTTCTGGCATGCTCTCTAATGCATATTCTCTTATATACTTCATCACAGTAAGTGAATCAATAAAATGCTTTATTATTATTTCATTTTCATCAACTATGGCGGTCAGATTTATTTTTTCATTCCATTCTTTTAATAAAGCCATATACAAAAAAAATTTACTTATTTCGTCATCATTAAGGGTTATTCCAATTTTATTTGAAATCTCTTTTAATACTTTTGCAAATTCACTTTTATTTTTATTTAAATTATTATCCATTGCTATCCTCTCTCTTTTCTTTCATTTTCCTTTCGCTTTGTTCAAGATATATAAGCAGCACTGATATGTCGGATGGAGATACTCCTGAAATCCTTGATGCTTGCCCTATTGATCCGGGTTTTATTTTCTCAAGCTTTTGCATTGCCTCTATGCGCAAACCTTTAATCTGTTTATAATCTATGTTTTCAGGCAGTCTTCGGTGCTCTAATTTTTTAAATTGCTCTACCTGCAAAAGTTGTCTCTTTATATATCCGTCATATTTAATGGATATTTCAACCAGTTCCTGAACTGCATAGCTTAGCTTAGGCCTTTGTTCATCAATTTGTCTTAATCCTTCATATGTCACCTCAGGTCTTCTTAGAAGCTCAGAAAGTCTTATGCCTGTTTTTACAGGAGTGCTTCCTATAGCCGCAAGGTAATTATTCAATTTTTCTGAAGGAGAAATTACGGTACTTTCTAATCTTTGTATTTCGTTCTCAACTTGTTGTTTTTTTTCGCAAAATTTCCTATATCTATCCTCTGAAATCAATCCTACTTCATATCCTATAGGAGTAAGCCTCATATCTGCATTATCCTGGCGCAAGAGAAGCCTGTACTCAGCTCTTGATGTCATCATTCTGTAAGGTTCATTTGTACCTTTTGTTACTAAATCATCAATAAGCACACCTATATATGCCTGGGATCTGTCTAGTATTACCGGTGGCTTGCCTTTTATTTTTCTGGCTGCATTTATTCCTGCCATTATTCCTTGGGCTGCAGCCTCTTCATATCCTGAACTGCCATTGATCTGACCTGCTGAGTATAATCCTTTAATGTTTTTAAATTCGAGCGACAGTTGGAGCTGTGTAGGATTAATACAATCATATTCAATAGCATAAGCACTTCTCATAACCTTGACATTTTCAAGCCCTGGCAGCGTTTTCATCATCTCAATCTGAACATCTTCAGGCAGGCTGCTGGACATGCCCTGGAGATACATTTCAAGCGTATCAAGCCCCATGGGCTCTATGAATATCTGATGTCTTTCTTTATCTGCAAATCTTACAACCTTGTCCTCAATTGAAGGACAATATCTTGGCCCAATCCCTTCTATCATTCCTCCAAAAAGAGGTGACCTGTGAAGATTATCCCTTATCACTTTGTGTGTTTTTTCGTTTGTATATGTAAGCCAGCATGATATCTGTTCTCTGTGTATATCTTTATCCTCATTTTCAAATGAGAAAGGTACTATTCTCGGGTCTCCCGGATGCTCTTCAATCTTGGAGAAATCTATGCTCCTTCTATGAATTCTTGCAGGAGTGCCTGTTTTAAATCTCAAAAGCTCAATGCCTATTCTTCTTAAATTATCGGAAAGCCGGTTTGCCGGAAAGAGTCCATCAGGTCCACCGCTGTAGCTTACGTCTCCTATCACTATTTTTCCTTTTAAATAAGTTCCTGTTGTCAATATAGCTGCTTTGCAATAATAAATAGCTCCTGTATGCGTCTTTACAGCCTTTACTTTATTATCCTCAACAATTATGTCAATTATTTCTGCCTGTCTGATATCCAAATTTTCTTGCATTTCCAATGTTTTTTTCATTTCAGTCTGATAGCGTCTTCTGTCAACTTGAGCCCTAAGGGAATACACAGCCGGCCCTTTAGATGAATTAAGAATCTTGGTCTGTATAAACGTTTTGTCCGTATTTTTTCCCATTTCGCCTCCAAGTGCATCTATTTCCCTCACAAGATGCCCTTTGGCAGTGCCACCCACACTTGGATTGCAAGGCATATTGGCAATACTGTCCAGGTTAATGGCAAATATAATCGTCCTGCATCCCAGCCTTGCAGCAGCAAGAGCAGCCTCACAGCCTGCATGTCCTGCGCCGACAACAGCCACATCATATTCACCTGCTATATATTCCAATTAAAACACCTTCCTTTTCATAATAAATGCAATATCATAAACATTATTTCCCTATGCAAAATCTTGAAAATATTTCTTTTAAAACATCTTCACTCACAGATTCTCCTGTTATCATACCTATAAATTCTGCTGCATTCTTTATATCTATAGCAATACAGTCAAGCGTCAAACCTTTCAAATATGCATCAGCCGCATCCTTCAAACTCAATCTGGCTTTGTCAATCAAGTCTTTATGCCTTACATTGGAAAGAAGCACTTCTTGATTTTGCTCAATTTCCCCGCCCATAAACAGCGAATAAATCTTTTGCTCAAGTTCATCAATACCTAGGCCTGTCCTGGCTGATATTTCTATTATACCGATACATTTAATGTTTAGGCTCTTCAAAAAACTCTGTACTTCTTGATTTATATCTGATATTTTATTATTATCCACAACATCTGTCTTGTTTATCAACAAAATAGTCTTCTTATCTGCATTTTTACGAATAATGGTCTTTGTTTCCTCATCAAATCCTTGCTGGGCATCTATCATAATAAGTACAAGATCAGCCTGATTTAAAGCATTTATCGCTTTTTCCACGCCTATTTTTTCAACTATATCCTCAGTTTGCCTTATACCCGCTGTATCAGTTATTTTTGCAGGTATGCCTTTTATATTTATATATTCTTCAATCAGGTCTCTGGTAGTGCCTGGGATATCTGTAACTATTGCTTTATTTTCTCCTGAAAGCACATTTAACAGAGAGGATTTCCCTGCATTCGGCTTGCCGGCGATTACTATATTTATGCCTTCCCTCAATATCTTTCCTCTGTCAAAATCTTTAACAAGCATTTCCAGTTCTTTAATTATATTGATTATTTCATTATGCGCCATTTCACCCGTTATCTGTTCAACATCGTGTTCAGGATAATCAACTGTCACTTCAATATGAGCTAAAAGTTCAATAAGTTTATTCCTTGCTCTTTTAAGTTTCTCTGAAAGCTTGCCTTCAAGCTGGCCCAATGCAGCTTTCGAACTTTCAACAGTTTTGGAATTAATTAAATCTATCACTGCTTCTGCCTGTGAAAGATCAATTCTTCCATTTAAGAACGCTCTTTTTGTAAATTCTCCCGGTTCAGCCGGACGCGCCCCGTTTTTGATCGCGATTTCAAGTACTTTTTTTACAACTGCACTGCTCCCATGGCAATTTATCTCAACTATATCTTCTCTTGTATATGTCCTCGGAGCTTTCATCACAGTTACCAGTACCTCATCAACGACATCATTGCCGTTTTGAGGGTCTACTATATGACCAAAATTAACCGTATGAGAATCTGCATCTTTAAGTTTTTTCCTTCCTTTGAAAAACTTATCGGCAATGTGCAATGACTCTTTGCCGCTCATCCTTATTACAGCTATGCCTCCGGTGCCCGGAGGTGTTGATACTGCTGCTATTGTATCATCATTCATATAATCAACTCCCCGATGAATGTGCAAAATAACCCACATCGTTCAAAAAACGGTCCAAGACAACATCTTGAACCGTATCAAACAATTATTTATTTTTAAGGTAAAACTAGTTAATATTTAAAAATATATAAATCAATGATTTCTCATTCCATTGTTATATTCTCTATTATCATATCTTTTATCCCTGGAATTTCTTAAAGCAATAACAACCTTCCTATGAGGTTCCTCACCTACACTATATGTTTCAACCATCCTGTTGTTTTGCAAAGCTGAATGTATTATTCTTCTTTCATAAGGATTCATAGGCTCAAGAGTTATTTTTCTTCTATACTTCACCACTCTTGAAGCAAGTTTGTTCGCAAGCCTTACCAGCGTTTCCTCTCTCTTTTTTCTGTAATTTTCAACATCTATTGTTACTCTCACATAATTCTCCGAGTTTTTATTTGCTACAAGACTGGCAAGATACTGCAATGAATCCAGCGTTTCACCTCTTCTTCCAATTATAGAACCACAATCTTTTCCTTTTACATTTACATTTATACCTTCATCTGTATGCTCACTCTCAACGCTTACGTCAATGTCCATAGCCCTGAACACAGAAGCCAGAAATTCATCTACTTTTGACTCGCTGCTTTGCAGTTTTTTAAGTGTAACTCTTACTTTGGCAAGTTTTCCTCCTATACCCAGAAAGCCTTTGTTTCCTTCTTCAAGAATCTCAATCTCCACATCTTCGCTTCCCGCATTCAACTCAGAAAGTGCTGCATCAACCGCATCCTGAACTGTCTTTCCTGTTTTTTCAACACAAATCGTCATTTAGATGTTTTAACCTCCTTATCTTTGTTATCATTAAGGATAAACTTGTTTATATAAAGCTGCTGCAATATCTGAAACACAGAATTTATTGTCCAGTATAACCCTACGCCTGCAGGTACCTGAAACGAAAACATAAGAGTCATCAGAGGTCCTATATACAACATACTGTTTGAGGTTGCTGCCATAGCAGCACTTTGCGATGAATCTTCCTGCTTTGGCATAGTCATCTTTGCAGAAAGATAAGTTGCAATTACTGCAATTACAGGTATGATCAGCAATGGAAGATAAGTAGCCATATCAGAAGAAATAATATCCCATTTAAAAGTCGGTATCTTCCCCAGGTTAAGTCCTAAAAATCTCATATCTACAAGCTCGGCAGCTTTTAAGGCATCAGCAACATTAGGCAGTTTGTCCGGATGCTCAGAAAAATAATTAAGCGCAATTAGTTCTTTTTGAAATGACAACCTTTCAGGACCTATCTGAGTAGCAACAAAGTCAACTATTTTTTTTATCTGTTCAGGAGTTTTTCCTAACATAAACTTAAGAGGCTGTACAATAACCCAATACAAAGAAAGAATTATCGGGAACTGAATCAGAAGAGGCAAACAACCGCCTGCAGGGTTGACTTTATGTTCAGAATACAGTTTAAGCATTTCCTGATTCAGCTTTTCTTTGTCATTTTTATATTTCCTCTGGAGCTCTTGTATCTGAGGGTTAATCTCTTTCATTTGAGCCGCAGATTTAAGCTGCTTTATTGTAAGAGGAAGCAGCACAAGTTTTATTGCTAAAGTAAAAAGTATAATAGCCAATCCGTAGTTTTTAAAAGCTACAGTGTTATATATGAAATATAGAAACATTCCTAAAGGTCTTGCAATAAAATCAAGATTCATATTATCACTCCATTATTTATTGTACTGTCTGTACAAGATGCAGGGGCCTATTTTACGGGATCATATCCTCCCGGATTAAAAGGATGACATTTGATTATCCTTCTCAAACTTAAACAGCATCCTTTAATAATTCCATATTTATCAATTGCATCCATTGCATACTGAGAACAAGTAGGATAAAATCTGCATGAAGGTCTAGGCTTAAGAGGAGAAATATATTTTCTATAAAATTTGATAATATTCAAAAGTATGCATTTCAATTTGTATTTCCTCCTTCAAGCAATCCCAGCCTGTTCAGCAGATGCTTCATCTCAGCAGAAATTTCTGAGAATGAAGGGATTGTCTCGCATTTCTTCGCAACACATACAATATCAAATCCTGTTTTTAAGAAAGGCTCATGAAGCCTGTAGCTTTCCCGTATGAGCCTCTTAAACCTGTTTCTTTTGACACTCTTGCCAACAACTTTGCCTACAGCAACGCCAAGCTTGTTAAAACCGGACTTGTTCTCCAATACATATATGGTAATATGTTTTCCTACAAAAAACCTGCCCCTTTTAAATACTCTTTTAAATTCATAATTTTTTTTTAGAGCGATGGTTTTTTCCATGCGATTACCTCATAGCAGCAGTATAACAATATATGTTTACAATAAAAGTACTGCTAAACAAAAAGACCACCTTTAAGCGGTCTTATGCAGAAAGAACTTTCCTTCCTTTAAGTCTGCGCCTTCTTAATACTTTTCTTCCATTTGCAGTACGCATTCTTTTTCTGAAACCATGCTCCTTTTTACGGTGCCTTTTCTTTGGCTGATATGTTCTAAGCATTGTGCGTAACACCCCCGTTCTGCCAATTAGTGAATGTGCTGGCTATGCAGTCATGTGTATAAATAACGAAACAATTATATATTATTGATTTTGCCCTGTCAAGAATTTTTGCTCACAAAGAACGGGATAATTTGTGGATTTTATTGATATATCCTGTGGATAAACCAATATTTTTTGCGAATTTTTTGTGGATAACTTCACATTTTTGTATTGAATCTTTACTGAAAGTCTGATATATTATTTATGCTATTTGCTGGTTTAAGCACATTTTTTATTTTTGGAGGTATATAAAAAATGAACACCCAACTAGAGTCGTTATGGCAGAATGCACTTGAACTGTTAAAATATGAAGTAAGCCCTATTAGCTTCAATACATGGATAAAGACAATAGAGCCTATCTCTATGAACAGCTCAACTATAGAACTGGGTGTTCCTGCTGATTTCAACAAAGGAATCCTTCAGTCCAGATATTCTCATTTGATTAAAAACACCATACAGCAGCTGACCTCCAAGGACTACAACATTGTATTCACTGTTGCTTCGGAAGACGGAGAATACAAAACATCATCAAACGAAAATTCTGTTGATGATGCTGTTGTTTCGGCCTTAAACCCAAAATATACTTTTGATACTTTTGTAATAGGAAACAGCAATAGATTTGCTCATGCAGCTGCCGTGGCCGTAGCTGAAGCTCCTGCAAAAGCATACAATCCGCTGTTCTTATATGGAGGAGTTGGTCTCGGAAAAACCCACCTGATGCACGCAATCGGTCACTACGTGCTTTCCCAGAACCCCTCGGCAAAAGTTCTTTATGTATCATCCGAAAAATTTACAAATGAGCTGATAAATGCCATAAAAGATGATAAGAATGAAGAATTCCGTGCCAAGTACAGAAACATTGACGTATTCCTTATGGACGACATCCAATTTATTGCAGGAAAAGAACGTACGCAAGAGGAATTCTTCCATACTTTCAACGCCTTATACGACGCAGGAAAACAAATAATTATTTCCAGCGACAAGCCTCCAAAAGAAATTACAACTCTTGAAGAAAGGCTGCGTTCAAGATTTGAATGGGGTTTAATAGCAGACATACAGCAACCCGATCTTGAAACACGTATTGCAATACTGAGAAAAAAAGCCCAGCTTGAAAATCTTACAATTGCTAATGAAGTAATGATTTTCATAGCTGACAAAGTTGCATCAAACATAAGAGAACTGGAAGGAGCACTAAATAAAGTGGTTGCTTTCGCTTCTCTCACAAAAAACGAAATAACACCTGAGCTTGCCGCAGAAGCTCTTAAAGATATACTCTCAACAAACAAGCCTAAGATTATAACAGGTTCGCTCATCATAGAAACCGTAGCAAGATATTTTGACCTTAAGCCGGAAGATTTCAAATCAAAAAAACGCAACAGAGAAATAGCTTTTCCAAGACAGATTGCCATGTATTTATGCAGAGAGCTGACAGACCTGTCACTCCCAAAAATAGGCGACACCTTCGGTGGAAGAGATCATACCACGGTTATGCATGCATTCGATAAAATTATAGAAGAAATGAACAACAACCCAGAAACAAGAAGAACCATCGAAGAACTCAAGAAAAGCATCACAGGCAAATAAAAAATATCCACAGCAAATGTTAATATGAGGACAAGTTTTTGTGGACAACTCTTCAAATTTATGTTTATAAAAAAACTGTTGATAAAAAATCAAAGTTAACCACAAGTATAATAACAGGCAAACCTGAGATATTGTCAAACTTTGAGCAGTTTTTGCACAATATCAACAACACTTAATACTATTATTACTAAGTTTTATTATTCAAAGGATAACCAAAAAGGAGGAACGGCCAATGAAGATAGCAAGTTCAAAATCTAACTTAATGGAAGGAATAAATATTGTTCAAAAAGCTGTATCTTCAAAATCAACACTTCAAATCTTAGAAGGTATCCTTATTGAAGCAGGGGATACCCTTAAGCTTACCGGAAACAACCTGGAAATAGGAATTGAGTGCGTTATAGAAGCAGATATAAGAGAAAAAGGTTCAATAGTCATCAACTCAAAAATGTTAGGAGAAATAATAAGAAAACTGCCTGAGTCCGAGGTATTCATACAAACTTTTGAAAACAATAAAGTACTGATTGAATGTGAAAATTCACGATTTGAGATAATGGGCTTATCTTCGGAAGGATACCCGGCTCTTCCGCAAATTGAAAAACAAGGAAGCTTCAATATAAAGCAAATAGAATTGAAAGAAATGATAAGGCAAACCATATTTTCTGCCAGCACGGAAGAATCAAGACCAATACTTACAGGATGCTTATTTGAACTTAAAGATGAGAACTTTTCTATTGTTGCCATAGACGGATTCAGGCTTGCACTCAGAAAAACCGTCCTCGAAAACCAAAAAGGAAACATTAATGTAGTAGTTCCGGGAAAAACACTTAATGAAATAGTTAAAATACTTCAACAAACCGAAGATACCGTCCAGGTCTATTTCACAAACAACCAGATAATGTTCGACCTGGGAAATTGCAAGATAATTTCAAGATTGCTGCAGGGTGAATATATGAATTACAAAAACATAATACCGGTAGATTACCTTACAAAAACAATAGTTAAAACTAATGATCTGCTGTCCAGTATTGAAAGAGCATCATTAATAATAACTTCCGAAGAAAAAAAATACCCTGTCAGATTTAATATTGAGAAAGACAGTTTCATAATCACATCAAACACTGAAAAAGGAAGTGTAAGAGAAGAGATACCAAGCGATATGACAGGCAATCCTTTATCAATAGGATTTAATCCTAAATTTTTCATAGATGCTTTAAAAGCCATAGACGACGAAGCCATAAACCTTTTATTCACAAATAATGTAGGGCCTTGCTGTATAAAACCGCTTGTAAATGATTCTTACATATACATGATATTGCCTGTAAGAAAATAACTTATTGAAAGGATTTGACCTATGCCGCAAAAAATAAAGATTTCCACCGAATTTATAAAACTTGATCAATTTCTAAAATGGGTCAATATATGCGAAAGTGGAGGACATGCAAAAGAACTGATACAATCAGGCAAGGTAAAAGTTAACGGGAAAATAGAAACTCAACGAGGCAAAAAACTCAGGCATGGTGACAACGTGGAATTCGAAAGCTTAAGTTTTACTATAGTGGGGAATGATACTTGAAAGTAAAAAGTATAGAACTTGAAAATTTTAGAAATTACAAGAAGATCTTTATAGAATTTAATCACAAATATAATATAATTTTCGGCAAAAATGCACAAGGAAAAACAAACCTGATAGAGGCTATTTTCTTATGCGCATCAGGACGGTCCCACAGAACGTCAAAAGATATTGAACTGGTTAGAAATAATGAAACAGGCTATAGCGTTAATGCTCATATAAATAAAACATATAACGATACAAAGATAATGATAAAATATAACATAAATGAAAAAAAACTGCTTTATATCAACGAAATACAGCAAAAGAAAATAGGCAGCTTAATGGGAAACCTGAATGCCGTTATCTTTTCCCCCGAAGATTTGCAGATAATCAAAGAAGGCCCCATGAACCGAAGGAAGTTTATAGATATTGCTCTTTCCCAGATTAAGCCCTCTTACTTTTTTGATCTTCAGAGATACTATAAAATATTAGAGCAAAGAAATGCTCTGCTTAGGGAAATCGGGAACAGAATCTCTGAAAGAAAACTGCTTTCATCTTTGGATATATGGAATATAAGCATGGC
>Ga0308398_1001026_pt1 | contig 15996 bp, 10 predicted proteins | sample Hotspr20SampleT9_FD_202360 | JGI IMG/M metagenome (GOLD analysis project Ga0308398, IMG submission 202360) | Hot spring phototrophic mat microbial communities from Mushroom Spring, Yellowstone National Park, Wyoming, United States - 20051001_T9 ...
GTGTTTCTTCAGCCTGTTAAATCCGTCATATTTGTTTATCGTTATTTCTCCGCCGGTCTCTTTTGCAATTTGGTTGCCATTGCCGTCATAAGCATATGTTATCGTATTTTCCCCTGTCGTTTCTGTTATAAGCCTGTTGTTCCTGTCATACGCATATATCGTTGTTTTTTCTCCTGCAGTCATTGACGTCCTGTTGCTGCTGTCATCATATGCATATAATATTGTCTCTCCTCCCGTTGCTTCTTCAGATATCAATCTTCCTAATCCGTCATACGCATATGTTGTTGTCTTGCCTGTCCAGTCTATCTTTTTCTCCTGATTCCCGTCTGAAAAGTATGTGTAGCTATAGCTTGATATTGTGGTTGCTCCCTGCTTGTTTGTTAATATAATAAGTTTGTTCGCAAGGTTATACTCATACTGTATGCTTATTCCGTTGGCATATGTCAGGCTTTGCCTGTTGCCGTTGCTGTCATAAGTATAAGTTGCCTTTAGCTCTCCTTTTTCATATACATGTGCCATCCTGTTTAAATTGTCATATGTGTATCCCGTATTGCTTATTTCTATCCCATTATGCAGTATTCTTGACTGTTTTAAGTTGTTGGCCGCATCATAGCGGTATTCTTTTAATATATTTCCTGTCTGTGTTTCACTTAAAAGTCTCCCAAGGCTGTCATATGTGTATGTGCAGCTTTCCCCTCCTCCGCTCATTGACATCTTTTTGCCTGTCAATGAATAGGTGTATGCGTATGAAGCATTAAGTTCAGGATTTTCTGAGTTTGCAACAGTGTTTGATGTAAGCCTTCCAAGTCCGTCATATGTTAAGTAATGACTGCTGCCATTTCTGTCTTTCTTATACGTCATGTTCCCCTGATAGTCATAGCCATATGTCTCTTCCTGTTCTAGAGGATCTGTCATTTTTATCAGCTTGCCAAACTGGTTGTATTCATATTTTGTTGTTGAATAGTCGTTGTCTCCATTATCTGATACATCATCAAGTCCCAATATTTCAAGAGGTGCTCCCAGACCCGTATACATCCTCACTTTGTTTCCTGCAGGATCATAATGGTACTGGGTATAGTTTTCAGGTGTATTCCCGTTATATGCCGTTACCTTTATCAGGCGGTTTCTATTGTCATATTCGTAATCGGTCCTTGCAAATGTCACAGTCTCTCCCGGTCTGTTATTGCTCTTTCTTATGCTTATTACATTTCCGTTTCTATCGTAATATGTTCTTTGGACCGAATATTGTGTTGTACCTTCTCTCTGTTCAAAAGGTGTTTTTACCTCGATTACCCTTCCCAAGCTGTCGTATTTGTACCGTGTTTCATATTGGGGGTCTGCCTTATTCCCCTTTATATCCCTTGCTGCAACAACTCTTCCCAGAGCATCATATTGTGTTGATGAAAAATCCCCATTTATATTATATGATTTTGTGACTCTTCCTGCATAGTCATATTCATACTTTGACGTCCATGCGTTATTCCAGCCTTCTTCGTATGCTCTTGCTTCTTTTTTCATTATGTTATTGCCAAGATAGTCATATTCAAATGTATCTATGAGTTCCGTATTATCTAGCATCCTTATTGTCTTTTCTGTTTTATCCTGCTTGTTTATATATGTGTATGTCGTCATCGACGGGCAGTCCGCCTGACCTTCCATTGTCCTGGTTATTCTCTTGTACTGTCCCTGCCAGGCATCGTTATATTCATATGTTTCTCTTTGCAAAAGTATAGTACCGTTTTCTTTTACTTCTTTTTTATTAAGCCTTCCGTCATTGTTATAGAAATATTCCGCCACACTTTTGTTGTCATGGCTCAGTTCCTTTTTAAGCCTCCAATATCCGTCATATTCATATCTCTTTATTGTCTGTCCGCTTGTTTTATCCTTTTCATATATAAGATTGCCAAATGCGTCATATCCATACTCTGTCTGATACCCGTTCTCATTTGTATACAACAGCTTGTTTGACGCATCGTCGTATACAAAGCTTATGGTTGACGCATCAGGGTTTGTTTTTGATGTTGCACGCCCAAGATTATCGTATGTGTATGATGTAATATTGCCCTGTGCATCCTGTATAGCTACAAGCTGTCCAAACCAGTTGTATGTGTATGTTTCATCTATCGTACCTGCATTATTTCCATCTCTTGCTGCAACCGGATTGTTATCTGCATCCCTTACTCCTTCTACCCATTTCCTTGTAAGGTTCAAGCCATCAAATTTGCCGTTTCGTTCAGAAACATTGTCTGCATAGCTATATTTTGTACTTATATATGTGCTCCAGTCTTCAAGATATTTGCGCTCCTCAGTCATATTGCCGAATGCGTCATATGCATACCACGTCTGCTGCTTTAATGCTCCGTTTTCATATATCCTGGCCCACTGCACAGATTTGTTGTCGGCTGTCGGAACATATTCCTCTCTTATGGTCGTGATTGCATCTTTTTTGTATTCTTTCTTTATCAGGTAATGAAACATGCTGTTGTAGCTATATGTTGTTTTATGCTCGTCGTTTGCAGGATTATTTGAAGCATCCCTGTTTGATAACGGGCCCCAGTATCCCGTCATGTTCCTGTACTGGTCATATGCATAGTTCTCAACCGTTGAAAGACTGCTTCCGTCAGGGTCAAAAGCTGTTTTTATGCTTAATATGGGAAGCCTATCGCTATTGTACGATATTGTGTTTATTTCTTTTTGCATGCCGTTATCTGTCTTTTTTATGCTCGTCGGAAGATGCTTGTTATTGAATGTTATTTTTGTTTCAAAACCGTTATTGTCGGTTGATGCGGTCCAATAAGAAAAACTGCTGCCAAGATTTGACGGGTCAGGCAAAGAAGGATATCCGGTATAATTATCTTGAGAATATGAGTATGTTTTTTTATTGTATTCTTTGCCTCCGGCAACTTCTTTTCTTATCTCTATGCGGAAATTCTCCTGTGTACCCTGTGTGCCTAGGTTCTCTATATATTTGGCGTATGTGTACTCCGTGCTTCCACTGGAAGGATATGTTATTCTGCTTAACAGTGCATATTTGTTGTATGTATTTCTTGTTGTCTTGCTCATCAGGTTAAAGTATGATGTGCTAAATGTGTATTGATATTGTGTATGTCTGTTCCCTTCATCGGTTTTTCTTACAAGCTGGCAGTCATTTGGATTCTCTCCCGGAATCTTTTCAAGCAGGTATTTAACTTCAAAATTGGTATTGGCAATAGTTATTTTTATCTCTCTTTGGGCTCCTGAATCGCTATAGCTTATGTTTATTTCCCTTCCCACACTGTCAATTATTTTATTTAATACATTATGCCCCGCAAATGTCGTGTATCTGTATTTTATTTCATTTCCGTGCCTGTCTTTGGAACCTATCAACAGACCATTTGAATCAAAGTAATCTTTTTTGCCATCTTTATGGTATAACGTGTATAATGAGGTCGATACTCCATTGGAATAAACCCCGCTCTCTGGTTCAAGTCTTATGTCCTTTAGTGTGTATCCTTCCAAATTCGAATCTGTCGTATCAGCTGTGTATTTGTATTTATATTGCAAGCCATTTAAATGAAGAACGGTTCCCACCTGTGAAGAGAATTCTATGCCTGGCAGTTCAATTGCCCAGCCTGCTCCAAATTTGGACCTTTCCCTGTATGTATTGGCATTTGTTGTATTGTAGTATGTATTATTTGCGTATTCACTTATGCTTGTGCTGTAGTAATACCCTTCATATCCCACAGGATTTATGCTTGTCGCATAGCCGCTGTATACACCTATCCATGTTTCATGCTTTTCCTTTACCTTGCCGTTTGGCCAGTATACATAATACGGATTGTTTTGATCTCCTGTTATTGTGCCTGTCCTTGGCAGGTTTGGTGTATACCCGGCCACAGGATATCCATTGGGGTACAGTATGCTCCCATCCAAATTGCTCCATGGACCGATGCTGGTCAGCACTCCGTTTTCATTGTAGTATAGTATCCTTGTGTTGTAGTGGTAACGTTCAAAATATGAAACGTTATATAGATCGTTTGTTTTTACCAGTGTTCCCAGCTGGCTTGCTCTCTGCAAGGCGTTTTGATAATTGTAATATGTGCTGTCATATACCCAGCCCAGATTGTCATATGTATAGTATGTTGTACCTGATATTGATAGTACATTTACTTTATATGTCAGCCATATAACATATGAATAATCCGTTACAGCATAATAGCCCGGTTCATATAGATTTGACATCGAAGAATCGTATACAAGGCTAAGATCTAAATCCATACCGTTTCTGCCTTTAAGCGTCAGTATATTGTCTGTTATTCTTAAAGAGCCGCTGCTTGTGTTTATTGTTTCATTCTTCTCTTTTGTATATGTGAAAGGTGCATAGCTGTATTTATCAAAGCTTGGGGCTTGAGATGAAAGCGGTCTTAATATCTCTCCGTTTTTTTCTGCTATATCCATCTCAAATTCTTTTACAGCTTCATATATTTCATTGGGCTTTCTCCCCGAACTTTTTATATACTCGAGAATTCTTGCGCCGTTAACCGGGAAAAGCTCCAGCATCTCATTTAAAATATTTATGTCTTCTCCCGTAAGCTTTAGGCTTCTGTCAACCATATCTTTGACAATAACTTCTTTTTTATCTGTATAAACTTCTTCAAATGCAATATCCAAAGACTTTGATACCACATATGCTGCCCTTATGGCGTTGGCATTGCCATACTTTAATAATGCTTCAACATAAAAATCCGTGTCCTTGCTGCCTAAATATCTGAATGTAAAAATATTAAAGCGTGCCACTTCATTTATATAGCTTTCCATGTCTTTATGCTTTAGTTTATATAAAGCAAGCGCATCAGTAATGCTTAAAACAGAGTTTTTTGAAATGCTTTTTATTATTGAAAAGCTGTCTGCCAGGCTTAGTCCTAAAGATTCACACAGCAGGAAATCTTCTTCTTTAAGCCTGGTGCGTGCTAAAAATTCGTTCTTATGTTTTGTTTCTATGGATGAAAAAGTATTGTAGTTTTGAATAATATATTGCGTGAGATATTCAAGCTGTTTATTCTCTCTGGGTTTTGATGGTGTAAAGTCATATGTGTCTCCTGTCATTGCAGCCAAAACGTTTAATATTCCGGCTGATGTTTCATAGCTTTGGTCAAACGTGTTTGGTGTCGTGTATGTTTTAAGCCTGTATTTTAATTCCTCTGCACAAGCAGTGTAATTATATGCTTTAACCAGAGCCGCTGCTGCGGCAACAAACGCAGTTGAAATTGAAGTGCCGCTCATTTCACCGTATGTGTTTGAAGGAAGCGTACTTAGGATATTCTCACCTTCGGCAAATATATCTACTTTGGGCCCATAGTTGGATATCGATGAAAGTTCACCCCTTGAATTAACCGAACCTACGGATATGACATTTGGAAGATCATATGCTGCTGGATATACTGCTTCTTTTGACGAACTATTCCCCGCAGCACTTACAAACAACATATTTGAATTGGATATTGCTTCATACAAAGCATAATTGCTGTACTTTGAGCCCCACGAACAATTGAGTATGCTTGCGCCCATAGCTTCTGCATAATGTATTGCCTCTATTGCATCTGATGTATATCCAAAATCGCCCTGCATAAACTTCAAAGGTAAAATGACTACTCCAGGCGCGATACCCATAATGCCTGAATTATCAGCCTTGGCTGATATTATGCCTGCTATATGTGTCCCATGGCTGTTATTTCCTGATTCAAAATCAGCAAGAGGTGTTTTGTTGTAAAAATCCCACCCGTTTGTATCATCAATATATCCATTCCCATCATCATCAATATTGTTTGCGTGTATTTCTTTATCATTTGAGAAAATACTGCAATTTAGCTCATCATGTGTTATATCAATCCCTGTATCAAGAATTCCAACCAAAATGTAAGGCATTCCCTGTATATATCCAAACACATCTTCCATGCCAATATCCAGTCCGTTGCCTGCCATAGGCTCAAACAGTCTTGTTTCTTGCAGGTCTTCAACTGATTCTTTTAAAAGTTCACCTGATTGTTGCTCTTGCTCAGCAGGTTGGTTGGAATCTTCAAGATGTTCTTCCGGCTTTTGAGGCTGGGGAGAACTTTCAAGAGAAAACAACTTGTAATCAGGCTGTATGTATTCTACAATCTCACTTGATGCAAGCTCATCTATTACATCACTTAACCTGCCTTTTTCTGATATTTCAAATACTTCTATTCCACCGCTGATTTTCTTTATGGAATTGAGCCTTGAAAGTTTAAGTTTCGTCTGTACTTCATTATTTTTTCTGTTCTTTTCCTTATCTGAGGTATCGGATTTATATTTTATGATAAAGCGTGTGTGTTCATCAGCATCTTGTTTTAATGCTTTTGCTTTAATTATTTGTTTATCACTATTTGGCTTTGCATTAAAGTTAATCCTGTCATTAGCAATACTTTTTTCATAAACCGCATACGAAAGGGGATAAAAAACCATATTGGAAATAACCATAACCAAACATAACATTACACTTATTGTTTTTTTGAAAATACTCATTTTAAGATACCCCCATACTTTTTTATTTCCTATTTTTTACTTAAGAGTTGTTAGTATTATATTCTAATTTTGGATATTCGTCCACAAAAATCGTTCGACAAAATTATATAAAAAATTACATAGACATGTATAAGGCTCTTATACAGGGGTTTCTATTAAAACATGGCACCTGTCAATATTAAATTTATATATATTTTTATATGATATATACGGGAAATACAGGGAAATATATGTGGCTAAATTTGGTCCGAAAAACACAAAACCCTATGGAATTACCGGGAGTTTGACAGTTAGTTGCTAGAAATTAAAAATAAAAAAGTCTGAAACCCACTGAAGTATGGGCTTTTTTTTATGCAAAAAATTTGTCAATTTCTAAAAATATTTTTAACGGTAAGAAAGTTACAACTAAAAATATTGCAAGAATCGGTAACCACTCAGACCTGCTTAAGATTACTGGTGACCATCTTGCTTACGCAAAAGAACAGGTTCCAAAGTACAACGAGGAAGCGAAGAAAAATAACAAAGTTGATATGGAGTTGCATATTGATTTTGCTGAAAAAATAAAATCAACAGATGAAGCCGTTTCTGCCAGTACACTGAAAAACATTGGCTATTTATACTTGCAAAGGCTTTACTTCCAGCTTGGAGTTGATAAGTTTTTCACGGAAAATCAGGATCCTGACTATGTAGACGAGATTACAGGAGAAGTTTTTACAGGGCTTCGTCAATATGGTTTTTCCAAAGATTATAAGCCTAACCCTCTTGTTGAAATGGGTTTGTTTATGGACACCAACGGGATTCCGATTTCCATGTGCATAGCACCTGGCAATACAAATGAGCAAACAACTGCGATTCCACTTGAGAAAGAGCTTGTGAAAATGTTTGGCGAAGGAAAGAACAAATTCATCTATTGCGCTGATGCAGGGCTAAGTTCCTATCATATAAGAAATTTTAACTCTATGGGTGGAAGAGCCTTTGTTGTTGCGCAGTCAGTTAAAAAATTATCCGACGCACTCAAGCAGGCCGTATTCAATGATTGCGATTATAGACTTGTTTCTGATGATTCACCTGTAAGCATTGAGCTGCTAAAAACCTTCGACAAAAAGGACGAAAACCATGGAATATCAACGTTTCATCTCTTGATGATTGCGTAAAAGACATACTCGCCATCAATGAGCAGCGTTACCAGATTGAAGATTGTTTCAGAATACTCAAGACAGATTTTGCATCAAGACCATATTCCCATAGCACAAGATAAAGAATCATTGCTCAATTTATGATTTGCTACACAGCCCTTTTAATTTACAGGCTGCTTGAAGTAAAGCTGAGCAGGTTTGATAAAAACATGCATATCACCACAAGAAATATTATTGAAACCCTGCAGAACATGCAGGTGGCTAACATCTTGAATCTTTGCTGTGCTGCACAATATACAGGTTCAAGAACATTAAGCGCATTAGAAGAAGTATTTACCCTGGGATTAGACAAGCGATACTACCTGCCAAAAGAACTTAATAAAAAATGCAGAAAAAATTTTTAGAGACCATTCCCATACAACATTCTTAAACTGTCAAACTCGGGATTATACCAAAAAACAAGTACTGGAGAAGTGTTTTATTCCAATATCTTATAAATCAAAATATTTCCTGAGAAATCTGTCATCAAGATTTACCAGAACAATGTCTTCTCCAATCCTGTTTATTTTTTCCCAGGGTATGACTATTTCGCTTTCTCTTCCAATGAAACCAAACATCCTGCCTCCGGCAGGTATTACTATTGCATCTATCCTGCCTGACTCAAAATCAATCTCCAGGTCTCCTACAAAACCTATACGTCTCCCGTCGCTAACATTAATCACTTCTTTATGTCTTAAATCTCCGCACCTCAACAATCAAACCCCCTCCTTTATAATTAGCTTCTCCTTAAAAACTCAGGTTTTCGCCGAAAAGACGAGTAGTGAATTAAGGCAAGCTGCAGAATTAGCTTCAAAAACCGAAACATTCCATCTATATATACTTCCTCATGTGCATGAGTGCTGTTTTTTCAAGCCTTGACACCTGAGCCTGCGAGATACCTATTTCTTCTGCAACTTCCATCTGGGTTTTGCCTTCAAAAAATCTCAGATTCAATATATGTTTCTCTCTTTCACCAAGCTTTTTCATAGCTTCTTTTAGGGATATATTTTCAAGCCAGTTTTCATCTGTATTTTTGTCGTCCTTTACCTGATCCATGACATAAATAGCATCCCCACCATCATGATAGACTGATTCAAAGAGAGATATAGGATCCTGTATGGCGTCCAAAGCAAATACAACCTCTTCTTTCGGAAGCTTTAATTCTTCTGCAATCTCTGAAATTGTAGGCTCTTTCGAGTTTTTTGTCGTAAGCTTTTCTTTTGCCTGCAAAGCTCTATACGCTATATCTCTAAGAGATCTGCTCACTCTTATGGAATTGTTATCCCTCAAATATCTCCTTATTTCACCTATTATCATAGGTACTGCATACGTCGAAAATTTAACATTCTGACTAAGATCAAAATTATCTATAGCTTTTATCAAACCTATACATCCTACCTGGAACAAATCATCTACATATTCTCCTCTATTATTAAACCTTTGTATCACACTTAAAACAAGTCGAAGATTGCCGTTTATAAATTCTTCTCTTGCTTTTGCATCTCCTTTTTTTATCTTTTCAAACAATTCTTTTTTTTGTTCATTTGTCAAAACGGGCAGTTTTGAAGTGTTCACACCACATATTTCAACTTTGTTTATCAGCATATAAAAACCTCCCGGCAAATGATTTCCGTCAGTATCATTATTGCCTTGAAGGTGTTTTTTATACGGAATGAAAAAACAAAAAATTTTTTGAAAAACCCTTGACAACAAGCTTTAAGCCATCTTATTCATCTCTTTTCTCAATCTGCTTATTATCCTTTTTTCAAGCCTTGATATATAAGATTGGGATATGCCCAGCATGTCTGCCACTTCTTTTTGCGTCATTTCTATACCATTGGTTAATCCAAATCTTAAATCCATTATCTTTTTTTCACGTGAAGAAAGCTTTCTCAAAGCTGCTTCCAGCATTTGCTTGTCAACTTCCTCTTCCAAGGTTCTATGGATTATGTCATTATCCGTCCCCAGAATGTCTGACAACAGCAATTCATTGCCATCCCAGTCTGTATTCAAAGGCTCATCAATGGATATTTCAGTCTTTGTTCTATTATTTCTTCTCAAGTACATAAGTATTTCATTTTCTATGCATCTTGATGCATATGTTGCAAGCTTTATATTTTTAGATGGATTAAAAGTATTTATGGATTTTATCAGCCCAATAGTACCTATAGATATCAGGTCTTCAACACCTACTCCGGTATTCTCAAACTTTTTTGCGATATAAACAACGAGTCTTAAATTCCGTTCAATAAGTATCCTTTTAACCTCGTTTCTATCTGTATCGAATCTTTCCAGCAAACTGGCCTCTTCTTCAGTGGAAAGCGGGGCCGGCAGCGCCTCACTTCCTCCTATGTAGTACACTTTTGCAGCGTTTAGTCTTTTAAACTTCAACGCATACCATATCCTGTAGTACAATAATCTTGCATTTTGAAAAATTTTACTGAAAAACATTGTGTCTCCTCCTTGATATAATAATATAAAATACATAATGCCATTGCTTTTTATCAACGTTCTTAATTTTACTTCTCACTTGCCTCTAAGTTTTTCAGGGAGAACTGTCTAGCTGCTCAAACCAAGTATCAACTGGGGACCGACAAGTGCATTATAATTGTTGTTTTGTGATAGTTTATCGGTATAAATTGCTATTATAACTTTAGATGTATCCACCTCTTTTTTATTTTTTGATATAGAAACCTTATCAGGTCTGAATCCAATTAAAAAACCATCTTTCCTGCCAATAGAATTAAAGGGTATAAGCCTTAACCTGCTTGCCCATTCAGTTTGCGCAAATGTTTCACATATCTTGATAATATCTTCACTTGAATCATTTTGCATGATTTCTTTTAATTTTTGAGGAATAAGTTCCTCTATGGCAGAATACTCCACTATTATGACAGGATAATTTGTAAAAGGATCTGTCAGCGAATTTCCCGTATCAATTAGTGCATCCAGGCATATTTGTTTTTCTCCTGCTGTTATTTTCAAAGATTTTATAATTTTGTTTCCAGGTATCTTCAATAAATAAACATTTTTTAGAACCTTGACCAAAATAAAAATAAATATTGCAGAAAACATCAATATACTCCATTTATAATCTCCTGCATATATAATTCTTCCTCCTGCCGCAAATCCAACCTGTGACGAAAACCCTGAAAAAGCCAGGGCAGCTCCCGCAAATAAAAATGATGACAAATAAAAAACAGCTAATATTTTTAATAAATGGATAAAATTTAATACTTTAAAGGATGTCCATATTATTATAACAGACAAGACAACCTTGGCAGGAAGAGAGTATAATACCCTGTTTTCCGGTACATACATCAGAATTATTACATATAATGCTCCAACCAGTGCTCCGGCAGCAATTCTGAAATATTTGAATATTGTTCTTGTAAGCTTTGCAGTACAATACAATATAAAAAAATTCATTATCAGATTCTCTAAAAATATTACATCGGAGTAAACTATCAAAATACTCCCCCCTTTGCAAAAAAACAGCTAAAAAGCATAGCTTGCTCATCTGTATATATATTCATTTCCCATCCAAAATATGAATGCAGAAACAATCTGAAAGTTATGTTTTATAGACACATTATAATCCCTTGTCAGAGTTGAATCCTGTCAATATAGGGTATAAAAAAATGATTTTTTTTCGACAAAAAAAGAAAGCATGCAAATTCAAATTCACATGCTTTCGTAATCAAAAGACTTTATTTGCTAAATCTATTGCGTCTTAGAAATGTAGGTATGTCAAGCTCCTCAAAATCCTGAATTGGTGGTTTTTCATTGATCGGCTGTTTTGCTGCGGCTGCCTGGCTGACATGATTATCCAAAGGCTTTTCGAGTTTTTTAATCACAGGTCCTTTTTCAAAACCTGTAGCTATTACAGTAATTAACATCTCATCCTTAAGGCTTTCATCAATTACCGCACCTACTATGATATTGGCATCAGGGTCAGCAGATTTTTGAACAAGCTCCGCTGCAGTATTTACCTCAAATAAACCTAAGTCAGGTCCTCCTGTAATGTTAAGCAGAACACCTTTTGCACCTTCTATGGACGTTTCAAGAAGAGGGCTGTGAATTGCCTGTCTGGCAGCTTCTTCCGCTCTGCCATCCCCGGAAGCCCTTCCAATGCCCATATGTGCCAGACCGGTATTTAACATTATTGTTTTCACATCTGCAAAATCAAGATTTATTAGACCCGGTACAGCTATTAAATCAGAGATACCCTGTACACCTTGTCTTAAAACATCGTCTGCCATTCTAAAAGCTTCAACTATTGATGTTTTCTTTTCAGCAACCTGAAGAAGCCTGTCATTAGGAATTGTAACCAAAGTATCGACTGTACTTTTAAGGTTTTCAATGCCTCTTTCGGCGAATTGCATTCGTTTTCTTCCTTCAAACATAAAAGGCTTTGTAACAACTCCAACGGTTAAAATGCCCATCTCTCTTGCAATCTGTGCAACAATAGGAGCAGCTCCCGTTCCGGTTCCTCCTCCCATCCCCGCAGTAACAAACACCATATCGGCACCCTTTATTGCCTGGGCAATCTCATCTCTGCTTTCATTTGCAGCTTTTTCTCCGATTTCAGGATTGGCTCCTGCGCCAAGACCTTTTGTAAGTTTATCGCCTATCTGAATCTTGGTGTTGGCCTTCGAAAGAAACAATGCCTGCTTGTCCGTATTTATAGCAATAAACTCCACGCCTTTAAGACCCGCATCTATCATCCTGTTTACAGCATTGTTTCCTCCTCCTCCCACACCAACTACTTTTATCTGAGCAAACTGTTCATTTTCAAAATCAAATTCCAGCAACTCCAATCCCCCTTCTCATTGGTTAAATATACACAACAATTATAAAACATTTTTTTACAAAAGTACATATGCAAAACTTTTACTATAGTATATTTTTATCATCTTTCCCCATTTGGGAATTGTTCTCTATCTTTTCTTTTATTAAGCTTCTTCTAATCACTGCAAAATTAATAAACAATCTATTTCCGAATGCAAAAATCGCAGCCAGATAGATAGGTATGCCCAGCTGGTCGCCTATATATGCCAAAAGGGCTGCAAGCAATGCGTTGCCAAAAAATCCTGACAGAAATACCTTCATGTTGAATTTGGCTTGCAAAGTGGCAGCTGCAGCGCCAAAAACAGAGTCAAGCGCGGCTAATATAGCAACAGCAACATATGTAGAGTATTGCTGCGGAATATTATATGGCATAAAAACACCAATCAAGATACCGATTATTAATCCTAACAAAGGCAGCATATATAAAATCCTCCATTTATCAAGAGGGTTTAAATATTGGGTTTTTACCTGTTGTAAAATCTATTAACCCTCTGTCTGTTTTTTTAAGCTTTTTAAAAAAAATCTCTTTTAGAGAAATAACCCTGTAGGCCATTTCTTCCTGGTCCACAATGCCTATCCTTGCTTTTATCCTTGAATCTATGTCAAGAATTGGGCAAGTTTTGTCTGATATATCAATATATTTTACATGTTCGGCCAATTTAAAACCGTCATCTACTATATTATCACATTTTTTTATAATATCAATTATGTCCAGGCATAAATATATATCTTGTATAATATTATCGTCCAGATATTGACCCGGATTAATGTTTTTTATGTTAATCCCTTTTATTTCTAGCAGTTCCGAATTGTTTCCCGAAACATCCACAACAAAACCTTTGGAATCGATAAATAGATATTTGTTATTATTAAAAAGTGCAAAAACGGGCGTTCTTTCTTTTATATTAAAAACAACCGTATCCGGCAGACGAAATCTTATGTCTATTTCCTCTATATAATGCATGGATTTTAATACCTGTATCTCTTGATTCTTATATCTTAGCTGCAAAATATCGGCGATATTGCCTCCTATATAACCGAAACCATTATTGCCAAGACTAACAGATGATGCATCCAGCAATTGTTGTTCCGTATACTTTGTTGTTCCCTTTATTTCTGCATTCTTTAGGTAAAAAAGCGGAGACGATCCTATATAATAAATCAGATAAAAAAAACCTGCTGTGAGAATCAAAATTTTGAAAAAATTCAATACCTTGCGTATTTTTTTCTTTCGTTGCTTTTCTTTTTTAAGCGAGAAGCTCTTGCTTATATCATTAGTAACATTATACATTTTGCAAACTCACCTATTCTTGTTTTATTTTTTATTTCCTTTTTATTTTTGCACCCAGTACAGCTAACTTGTGTTCCAGCGATTCATAACCTCTGTCTATATGTTTGACTCCGGAAACCACGGTCGTACCTGCAGCTGCAAGCCCAGCCAGCACTAAAGCCGCTCCTCCCCTCAAATCTCTCGCTTCAACATTGGCTCCCATCAATCTGTTTACTCCTGTTATTACTGCAGTTCTATCTTCCAATTTAATATCGGCGCCCATTTTGAGAAGTTCATCTACATGTTTATACCTATCCTTGAATACTGTTTCAACTATTATGCTTGTTCCTTCAGCCACCGATAGTATAGCCGTAAATTGTGCTTGCATGTCAGTCGGAAATCCAGGGTAAGGCATTGTAGTTATCTTATCTATTCTGCACAATCTCGCCGGCGCTATTGTCCGTATATAATCATTTCCGGTCTGGATATTGCATCCTGCATCAACCAGATTTGATATTATTGAGCTCATATGCTCAGGCACAACATTTGTTATTGTCACATCTCCGGCAGTAATAGCACACGCAGCCATAATAGTGCCTGCCACAATCCTGTCAGGTATTATTGAATGCTCCACATTGCATCTTATTTCGTTTTTCTTTCCCTCCACAATTATAGTGCTTGTTCCTGCACCGGCGACATTTACTCCCAACTGTTTGAGAAACTCTTGCAAATCTACAATTTCAGGCTCTTTGGCAGCATTCCTTATAATTGTGCGTCCTTCTGCATAAACGGAAGCAAGCATAATGTTTTCTGTTGCTCCTACACTTGGAAGCCTCAATGTAATGTCAGCACCCCTTAGTTTTGCGGCACTGCAATAAATATATCCATTTGCTTCTTTAATATTGGCCCCCATCAGCTTCAATGATTTTATATGCAAATCAATAGGTCTGGGGCCAATTTCACACCCGCCCGGGTGTGATTCAAATTTGACTGATTTGAGCATTCTTGCTCAAATACACCTGTAATTATTATAGCTTTTAGTAGTAAAATTGTCTATTTCAAAATAAACATAAGTAGTGTATAATATGCGTATTGTAATGTTGCAACCATATACTGCGGAGGAATATTGTCGTGCCAAACAAGCATTCAACAGGAGATTTGAGAAGAAGCCTTAACCTCGTAATAATATCAATAGCATTTGGAATGGTCTTTTTTACTGTAATTAACGGTCCTGCTCTTACAGCTTATACACGTTTGCTTGGTGCTGGAGATCTTGTGTATTCCATAATAATGGCAATGCCTGTTTTCGGAGGCATATTTCAGGTGGTTGGCTCGTTTTTGATTGAAAAGACAGGCAAGAGAAAAACATTAATGATTGTATCAGGTTTCATTCACAGATTGCTGTGGATACCGGTAGCTCTTGTTCCTGTTATTATACCTTCTTCTAATCATTTGCTGAGAATTTGGCTTATCGCTGTTTTGCTTATGATTTCATCTATTGGAAACTCATTTTGCGGTGTTGCTTTCAGCTCATGGATGGGGTCGCTTGTTCCCTCTGAAATTAGAGGAAGATTTTTCAGCAAGCGAACACAGATTTACACTGTATCATCAATCATCACGGCACTGATTGTGGGAAGAATACTCGATGCTTATCCTTCATTAAATACTTTTTCCATTATATTTATTATAATTTCTATTATCGGTGCTGTGGATATTATTTGCTTCATATGGGTAAAGCATCCTCCAATGAATGTAGAAAATAGCTCCATCAACTTTTTGAAGCTTGTAAAAGAACCATTTGCGAACAAAAATTACATGTTTTTTATCCTTTTCGCCTCTGTTTTCAGCTTTGGTGTAAACTTTGCAGGTCCTTTTTTTAACGTATACATGATCGAGTATCTTAAAATGGAGTTTTTCACCATATCTTTGTACGGTCAGGTAATAGCAAGCTTATCTACAATTTTATTTATTAAGTTATGGGGAAGGCTGATTGACCTTTATGGAAACAAACCTGTCCAAAAAGTATGTTCAACAGCTATTGTCATCCTGCCTGTGGCATGGTTGCTTGTGACGCCTGATACCACGTTTATTATCCTGATTATTAATTTTTTTGGAGGGTTATTCTGGTCGGGTTATGAATTGACGCTTCTAAACCTGTCAATCTGGCTTGCTCCT
>Ga0308398_1001028_pt1 | contig 15954 bp, 13 predicted proteins | sample Hotspr20SampleT9_FD_202360 | JGI IMG/M metagenome (GOLD analysis project Ga0308398, IMG submission 202360) | Hot spring phototrophic mat microbial communities from Mushroom Spring, Yellowstone National Park, Wyoming, United States - 20051001_T9 ...
AAACCCCCCCCCCCCCCGGGGGGGGGGGTGGGGGGGGGGGGGTGGGGGGGCCCCGCAGTGCGGGTGGCCCCTCACCTTCCCCCCTGGCCCCCTTCCTCTCCCACGCTGCGGGAGAGGAAGGGGGGAGATTGTGCTCCTCACCTTCCGCCTTCCTCTCCCACGCTGCGGGAGAGGAAGGGGGGAGATTGTGCTCCTCACCTTCCGCCTTCCGCTCCCACCAAAGCGGGAGAGGAAGGGGGGAGGTTGTGCTACTCACCTTCCCTCCCTGACCCCTTTCTCTTCCACAAGAGGAGAGGAAGGGGGGGATGAGCGGAGCAGGGGCGATCCTATGCCTGTCACCGATACCGCGTTTACACACCCCTCTCCCGCAGTGCGGGAGAGGGGCTGGGGGTGAGGGTGATGGTCGTGCAGGCACGGGACGTGCCTGATGAGAGAGCTGGTTTTTTGATCAGACACTACGAGAGATCGCTGCGCAGTAACTCAATCGCTTCACGCACCATATCAACGGTAGCGTCGTCTTCAATTGTGCTCAAATCACCCAAGTTATCACCTTGATAGACGGCGCGAATGACACGACGCATGATCTTCCCCGACCGTGTCTTGGGCAGCATACTCACAAAGTGCACCGCTTTTGGTGTGGCGATGGGACCGATCCGTTCACGAACCAGTTGCCGGATTTCGTTGGCGATGTCGTCTTGCATCTGCGGTGTAATGTGCTGTTTGAGCACCGCCACCACCAGCACATCTTCGCCCTTCAGCTCATCACGCACGCCGATCACGCTGGCCTCGGCCACTGCCGGGTGGGCCGAGATCACCTCTTCAATCTCGCGCGTTCCTAAACGATGACCGCTTACATTGAGCACTTCATCGGCTCGCCCAAGCATGAACAGATAACCGTCTTCATCTTTGATGGCATAATCACCGGTCATATAGAGGAGTTTGTCTTTGAAGTGTCCCCAGTAGCCTTTTACGAAGCGGTCATCATCGTTCCACAGCGTGAGTAATGTACCGGGTGGAAGGGGGCCATGCTCGACCAGAAAACCTTTCTCGCCCGCCGGTACCGGATTCCCATCGGCATCAACCACCTCAAGCCGATGACCGAATGCCGGTTTGGTTGGGGAACCTGGCTTAATCGGGAGCAACTCGACGCCAACCGGATTGGTGACCATCGGCCAGCCACTTTCGGTCTGCCAGTAGTGATCGATGACCGGTACCCCAAGTGTGTTCGTTGCCCACTCGTAAGTTGGCGCATCGAGCGGCTCGCCGGCAGCGAAAAGGAGTTTTAGCGAACTAATGTCAGCGTCACGCATCCAGTGTTCGGGGAATTTGCGCAGTGCGCGCAAGGCAGTCGGCGCAGTAAAGACATGCGTGACCCCGTACTTCTCGATTACGCGCCACCAGACACCGGGATCAGGATGATCCGGACGCCCTTCGTAAACTACCGTCGGTACACCCTTGAGGAGGGGGGCATAGACGATGTAAGAATGGCCGACGACCCAACCAATATCGCTGGTGCTCCAGAAGACATCACCGTCACCGCAGTTGTAGATGGTACTCATACTGGCGTAAAGGGCTACCATGTAGCCGCCTGTATCACGTACCACTCCTTTGGGTTTGCCGGTTGTGCCTGAAGTGTAAAGAATGTACGAGGGATCGGTGCTAGCGACCGGTACCGGTTCGACATACCGTTCACCACGTTTCGCCAGTTGCTCATACCAGTCAAGATCGCGTCCTTTTTGCAATTCAACCGGCACCAAACCGCGATTTAGAACCAGTACATCGCGTACACTATCGGTATTAGCCTCGGCAAGCGCCTTATCGACAATTTCTTTCAGCGGTACTGGTTGACCTTTGCGCATACCTGCATCCGCAGTTACGATCAGCACCGGTTCGGCGTCGTCGATCCGCGATGCAAGTGAAGTAACCGAGAAACCGCCAAACACCACCGAATGAATGGCCCCAATTCGGACACATGCCAGCATTGCAAAGATGGCTTCGGGCACCATCGGCATGTAAATGATGATCCGATCACCCTTCCGTACACCTAGATTGCGGAACAGGCCGGCCAGTCGATTGACTTCGCGGTATAGCTCGAAGAAGGTCAGCGTGCGTGATTGACCGGTTTCCGCGCTCTCCCAAATGAGAGCCGCCTGCCCACGTCGTTTGCCAAGGGCGTGACGGTCAACCGCGTTGTAGCACAGGTTTGTTTCACCGCCAACAAACCAGCGCGTGAACGGCGGATTACTGTTGTCAAGTACCTTCTCCCATGGTTTAAACCAGTGTAGTTCAGCGGCGAACTCTGCCCAATACGCTTCTGGCTCTTCAATCGATCGGCGATAGACGGCTTCGTAGCCCACGGCGATCCTCCTCTGCGAGTTTGCAATCGTATTTTGAGGGAAACAAAATAGTTGCTCTATTATACCATCGCCGAGTCACAAATAGCACAGGTTGGGTCGGGGATAAGCTCCTCCGAAACGCATCTAAGCTATGTTTACGGCTGGTTCAGGCTGAAGGACGAGCAATCTATGTTGCCATCCGGGTGTGGATGAATAAGATGAATTGAGAGCTCCTATCCACATATCGAAGATGGCGGGCAAGCGGTCAATAGTATAGTGGTCAACGCGGCCCCTTGTCTTTTCGTAAATAGGTGCGGAAAAGAATCTAGTAGTGAAAGCTGTGAAAGTTTATTATATATAGATGCTAAAGCGAAGAATACCACTTGCTCATCTGCTCCTGTTAAGGTATGCTATGTGCTGAATGATCTGGCTGCGGTTTACCTCCTGTTCTGGGGTTGAGATATTGCAAGCCAGCCATGGGAATCGTGCAGTTGTGTGTCGAACATCCTCCGTTTTAACGGAACCCTGATCCTGGCTTTTTATCTCCCTTCATTCCCACTGATGTAGGCTAGCGGCCATCGATTACAAGCAACATCATGATCACAGAAAGAAACAACAGTGTCAGACAAAAAACTGGACATTCGGGTTAAGTTTTTGCTGATCGGTGCAGAGGTGCTGTTTGTTAGCATCCTTGGCCTTATGCGCCTTTCAATTGCGGGCTGGCTGGCTTTGATCTTTGGAATTTTGCTGATTGTGGCATGGATAGGTTTTCATATAGTCTTGATGACTGCATTTATTCTAAGTTTAAGATCAAGCATCATAGATTGGGTGATCTATGGCGCCGTCCATTGGTTTTACATGCTGGCGTGGTTATTTCAATACGATGCTGACGATCTACGAATACGGTGGGTAATTCAACTTTTGCCTTTCACCGGTGGTTTGGAGCCATTTCTAAATAAATGGGGTGGAACTCTGTTTTTAATAATGGCCGCGGCTACTTTTATTTGCTATGTGATTATCTTCATTCTACTCATTGTTCGGATCGTGCAATTTCTGGTGTCTCTCAATAAGGATACAAAGGATACACAAACCACATAGGCTTTCAGACAGAAGCTACTTCATCCATCTCTCTACGTGGATATATCTACACTCAGTGATACAAGAGGTTCGTTGTGCAGCGTGCGAAAATCACACTTCCGCACTGTTGTGTTGCATACCGGACAGTTTTGTACTGATGAAGCTGCTGATGACCACCACTACAATACTGATCAGTGCCCGATCAAAAGAGTGCCTGGTCTGCCTGTTCGACTGTGCGTGTACTATGTCCTTACCTGCGCAATCCTGCGGGCGTATCGGTTCATTTCCTTCACAGGGAAACGTTCCATCTGGCTCTAGAATCAGTCATGCCAGAAATACGCTAACCAGTTCGGCAACCGCTGCTGGTTGTTCCAGATGAACGGCATGTCCGGCATCGGGTACAATGGCGTGACGGGCATGAGGCATCAGTTCGGCCATACGAGTGGCAATTGCACAGAACTTGGGATCGAGTGCGCCTGTGATCAAGAGGGTAGGGGTAGTGATGGTTGGTAATATCTCCCACAGCGATGGTTGCCGCCCAACACTCATCCCGCGTAAAGCGTTGGCGTAGCCGATTGCACTACCGGCCAGGCGTTGTTGGCGTTGCGCTTCACGAACAGCGGCTGGCAGGCGCTGCTGGCTGGCAAACAGTGGCTGCGATTCCCAATACTCAACGAACCATTCCAGACCTGCGCGCTCGATACGTTCGGCCAGTTCTTCATCACTCGCCAAACGTGAAGCTCGTTCGGCTGGGTCAGCCAATCCTGGTGAAGCGCCAATCAAGACCTGCCTGCCGACTCGCTCTGGTGCGCTGGCCGTGAGCAGTAACCCAATCCGTCCCCCCATCGAATAGCCCAGCAGATCGGTACGCGCAACACCGAGCTGGTCGAGTAAAGCGAGGAGATCGCTAACACACTGTTCGATAGCGTAGCGTTGCGGATCAGACGGCACGGCACTGGCACCATGTCCGACCAGATCGATCATTATCAACGTGCGGTGCTGGCTCAGCGCCGGTACCAGTGCCTGCCATGTCTGACTGCTGCCGGTGAAGCCATGGATCAAGAGCAGCGCCGGGCCGTTACCGGCTATTTCGAAGGACAAATAGATGTCGTTAAGTGTGATCTTCATTGTTCTCCTGTAACCTGATACGATAGTCATTATCTTATCATACTGGCGACCGTTGCTATGATGCTGGGGTGAGAGGGAATGCGTTGCAAAGTCCTTTCTGTTGGGCAATAGTGACAGAGGTGAGAGGTGAGAGGATTGAACGAGAGGGGCAGGTCGTCAACCTGTCCCCCCTTTTCTCCTTCCTCGCGCCGTCTGGCAGAGAACAGTACAGGGTGAGCAGTCGTTTTCATCACTGCGAGAGCGAATTCCCCCTTCCCCTCTTTGTGTGAGAGCGGCAGGGGGGAAGGTGAAGGCGCCCCCCCTTCCTCTCCCGCAGCGTGGGAGAGGAAGGGGGCAGGGGGGAAGGTGAAGGCGCCCCCCCTTCCTCTCCCGCAGCGTGGGAGAGGAAGGGGGCAGGGGGGAAGGTGAGGGGAGGGATACATATTTGCTCTCACCCGAATACTGGCGGCATATGTTACACTGAATGTACAAAGACCATAATGCGCAGGCTTTTGATCGCCTGAATTTCTGAATTAGCCTGCGCAGGAGCAAAGATATGACCACGACTCCGGCTAATGAACAATCGGCATCACCTACCGCCGGTACGGTTGTGTACGAACGACCGGTACTTCCGCTGCTTGATAGTGTCTTGTTTCCACAGATGCTGGCTCCGCTCTTGGTAAGTGATGAGCGGGCGATCAATGCAGTTGAACAGGCTGCCGCCAGTGATAGGCTGGTACTGGCGGTGGCCGTGCGTGGCCCGGCGGCTGATACAAACGTTGGACTTGAAGACCTTTACACGGTCGGGGTTGAGGCAGTTGTGCAGCGCCTACGCCGCTTGCCCGATGGCACACTCAGCATTGTGCTCGAGGGGCGCCAGCGTATGCAGATTGTCAGTGCGGTAGCCGAATACCCGGCGCTGCGTGTACTGGCAACACCACTCGCTACGCCGCCGCTCGATGAAGATGACGCGCTGATGGTCGAGGCGCTGAGTCGTACTATTCTGACCACCTTCGAGAAGATCGTGCGTCTATCGCGGAACCTGCCCGATGATGCGTATCTTTCCGCGCTTAACAGTGCCGAACCAGGCGAATTAGCCGATATTATTGCTTCGCTGCTCCCGATTTCTATTGAAGACCGGCAGCGTATTCTCGAGCTAGTTGATATTGAGCAGCGGTTACGTCAGCTTGAGATTCTGCTGGCGAAAGAGCTGGATCTCCTCGAACTAGAAAATCGCATTCACAGTCAGGTGCAACAAGAGGTTGATCGCAGCCAACGCGAACTCTTCCTGCGAGAGCAGTTGCGGGCGATCCAACGCGAACTCGGCCAAGAAGACCCGTCGCGTCGGGAACTTTTCCTCTTGCGTGAACGGGCAGCGGCTGCCGGTTTACCAGCCCATGCGATGGCGCGCTTTGAAGAAGAGTTGGCACGGCTTGAATTGATTTCGCCGATGTCTCCCGAACACGGGATGCTGCGCACCTATCTTGATTGGTTGCTTTCACTACCGTGGAGTAATGCCAGTCCAGAGAATCGCGATCTGCGGGCAGCGGCAGCAGTCCTTGAACGGAACCACTACGGGTTGCGGAAAGTCAAAGATCGTATCCTGGAATACATTGCAGTGCGCCAATTGGCCGGCCCGTCAAAACGAGCGCCCATTCTCTGTTTCGTTGGTCCGCCCGGCGTAGGCAAAACCAGCCTTGGTCAGAGTATTGCCGAAGCCCTCGGACGGCGCTTTGTCCGTTTGAGTCTGGGTGGTGTTCACGACGAAGCCGAAATTCGTGGTCACCGACGCACCTACATCGGTGCGCTACCCGGTCGGATTTTGCAGCGGATGAAGGTCGCCGGTACGATCAACCCAGTCTTTATGCTCGACGAAGTAGACAAACTGGGAAGCGATTTTCGGGGTGATCCGGCAGCAGCGCTACTAGAGGTGCTTGATCCTGAACAAAACAGCACGTTCAGCGATCACTACCTCGATCTTCCCTACGATCTCAGTCAGACCCTCTTCATTACAACGGCGAATGTCGCCGAGGATATTCCCGACCCACTCCTCGACCGAATGGAGCTGGTGGAACTCCCCGGCTACACCGAAGACGAAAAGCTCCATATCGCTCGTCGTTTTCTCATTCCGCGTCAGATGACCGATAGTGGCTTGCCGCCAGCGACTATTCGGTTTGGTAACCAGACCATCTCCACCATTATTCGCCACTACACATACGAAGCCGGGGTACGCAACCTCGAACGCGAGATTGGTGCTATCTGTCGCAAAATCGCTCGCCGGATTGCCGAAGGGAAGCGCTATCCGCGTCAGATTACGCCACGGGCACTGACCAAACTGCTCGGCCCGCCGCGCTTTGAAATCGGCAAAGTTGATCCGGTCGATCAGGTAGGGGTGGCGATTGGTATGGTCTACACCAGCGCCGGTGGCGACATTATGCCGGTTGAAGTGGTATTGATGGACGGCAAGGGCAATCTGCTTCTCACCGGGCAGCTCGGCGAAGTGATGCAGGAATCGGCGCAGGCTGCGCTCTCGTTTGCACGGGCGAACGCCAGTCGGCTGGGGATTGAGATTCGTCATTTCGACAAAATTGATATTCACGTTCACGTTCCCGAAGGTGCGACACCTAAAGATGGCCCATCGGCTGGAGTAACAATTGCCACGGCCCTCGTTTCGGCATTGACCGGGCGGAGCGTGCGCCATGACATAGCCATGACTGGTGAAATTACATTGCGAGGTCGCATCTTGCCGATTGGCGGGGTTAAAGAGAAAGTCCTGGGCGCGTACCGGGCCGGTATCCGCGAGATCATCTTACCGAAGCGCAATGAACACGATTTGGTCGAGATTCCCCAAACATTGCGGCGACACCTGAAGATTCACCTGATCGAGCGGATTGAACAAGCGCTTGATCTGGTGTTGGGGCCGCCACCGCCGAAAGAGCCGCGGCGAGCGCCACGGGTTATTCCGCGCCGTGATCGCGATGAGGAGTAATGCAAGCCATCTGCTTTGCGCGCAGCGTTCTCATTCGTGGCTCACTATCGTTAGCTTTGGAGCCGGTGCCTGTTCCGGATTATCCAGCACGGCTGTTACCGCGGTTGCCAGCGCATTCAGATCGATCCCGCGATAGTGCAATGGCAACCGGTGCAGCCGACGTTGGGCTTTGGCCCAGTTGAGACGAAGACCACGATAGTTCCCCTGTTGCCACTTCACCAGCGCGGCTGCGGTCTGGATCAACGTCTTGTAAAACTCGGCGTCTGTGCCCTGCGCCGCTCGCCAGCATATTTCCCACTGTTCGTGGGCGTGCCAGTATGCCCCTTGATTGAAAAGCTGAATCCCGACGCTGAACGGATCTTCTGCTACGGAAGGTTGTTCGTCGTGAATGGTCATAATGAGCCTCGACAGGTGTCTTCATCTGAACGTAGGTCGCTTCAACATGTTCGGATGTTGGTCATATTCGCCAATACATATCGTTCACCTGCAACGTTAGCCCAAAAGCACGCGCCACCAGCCTTGTGTGCCAGGAAAGCATTGGTGAAACCGGCGCACGCTCCCTGTTGTTAGAGGGGTAGAACCTGCCCCAGGCGATACATTGGTTGTTATCTGCTCACGACACGGTCAGCAGCACCTCAAGCGTTTGCCGGGCACAGGCTTCCCACGTAAACAAACGGGCACGAGCTAGACCACGCTGACGCAACGTTTCGCGCAGCGTTGCATTGTCGATCATCTGCATGATTGCGGCAGCAATCGCATTGGTATCGAGGGGATCAACCAGCAACGCCGCTTCACCGGCCACTTCAGGCAGTGACGAACTGGTACTGGTAATGACCGGGGTGCCGCACGCCATTGCCTCGATCACCGGCATGCCAAAGCCCTCGTAGAGCGATGGAAAGATAAAACACAGCGCACCAGCCAAAAGCGCAGGCAGTTCGCTGTCGGCAACGTATCCGATAAAATGGACGTAATGCGTGATTCCTAACTCCTGCGCCCGACGTTCAATTGGAGCACTTAACCAACCACGTTTGCCGACGATCACCAGATCGATCTCATATCCGGCGGCTAGGGTTATTGCCAGTGCCTCGATAACCCGGGTCAGATTTTTGCGTGGTTGCACGGTGCCGATGTAGATGAGATAGGGACGTTGCTGTAAGCCATAACGAGCCTGCACGTCGCTGATCAGATGGTAATCGGCAGGTGGCCTGAATGTCTCACTCAAACCGTGATAGGTAACTGTAATCCGCCCTGGATCAACACCGTACCACGTCACCAGATCGTGTTTCGTTGCTTGCGAGACGGTGAGTACGTGACGGGCCGCACGGACGTTCCAGCGGGTCGTCAGTTCGAGTTCGAGGCGACGGCGGGCGGTATGGGCTTCCGGGAATACGCGGAACCCTACGTCGTGAATGGTAACGACCGTCGGTGGGTGGATGAGAGGGATCACATGGGCTGGTACAAAGAGCACATCAGGGCGAGCGAGCCAGCTTGTCGGACCAAGCCGGAGGTGTGTCCAGAGACGCGGGAGACGAATATCGCGTACTGTTGTGCGTGGACGCAAAGGCGGGAGTCGTTCACATCCACCATTGGTATACAAGCGGAAGCTAACGTCAGCAGGTGCGATCCGATCAAGAGCCGCAATCACTTCATAACTGTACCGTTCAGTACCGGTACGTTGCTTCATCGTCACCCGACTGGCATCAATATCGATGATCTTCATACTGCTCTGTGGTAGCATGCAGAGGGCAACATTTGTCATCTGGAGTGTACCATGAATTATCCGTTCGTCTATCCTGGTGCAATACACATGCACACGACCTATTCTGATGGCTCGGCGACCTTCCCGCAACTGATAGCGGCTGCCCGTGAAGCAGGGCTACGCTGGATCATCGTGACCGATCACGACACACTGGCCGGTCTGCCGTTTGCCGGATGGCACGACGATGTCCTGGTGATCGTCGGTCACGAGATCACACCCGATCATAATCACTTCCTGGCCCTCAATGTGGATACCGTGATCAGCAATGAATTGCCGCCGCAGCAGTTCATCGATGAAGTGTACCATCGCGGAGGCTTCGGCATCATTGCTCACCCCGATGAGCGAGTTCGTAACTCGTTCAAAGACATTTATCGCTGGGATGACTGGACGATTGATGGGCCGAGTCAGCGTGAAGGGCGAGTGGTTGGGTTAGAGCTGTGGAATCTCATGAGCGACTGGAGTGAACACCTCACCGACCGCAACAAGCTGGCACTGATACTAAACCCGCGTCTTGGTCTGAGTGGTCCAACGCTAGCGACGCTGGCCTGGTGGGATCGGCTCAATATGGTTGGCCGACGTACCTTTGGGATTGGCGGAGTCGATGCTCATGGCTTCAAACGTCAGGCGCCGTGGGGTGAGATTGAAGTCTTCCCCTACCCGTGGATGTTTCGCACGCTGACCAATTACCTCTTGCTGCCTGAGCCGCTCAGTCACGAGGCGACAATTGCCACCAATCAGGTCTATGCTGCGTTAACAGCCGGTCGTTGCTATTTCGTCAACCGGCTCGACGGTGATGCGCCATCAATAGTTTTTCGGTTAAGCCGACCGAATGCCCTGGCCGAACTGGGGGATACGCTCAGTCTGACCGATAGCCCACTTCTGGTTGAAGTTGATGTCGGCGCCGATGCCTATGTTCGTCTGATCGTGAATGGCGAGGTCATGACCAGTGGCGTGCGACGGATACGCCAAACAGTTACCGACGATGGTGTCTATCGCGTGGAAGCTTACTGGGGTGGGAAACCCTGGCTCTTTACTAATCCAATCTTCGTGACTCCCTGAGTTTGGTAGACCGGCGTACCCGCTACAAGGCCTTGGAACATGTTCTCCTAGGTGCAAGGGGTAATGGCGTGCTCCGAGATGGGCGCTTGCCATCCCTTCACCGCAGAATGCAGGCCTGCACCCTGCCCACACAAACGAGCGGATCAGGCTCTGAAACCCGCTGAATCGCTGGCAACAGGACAGTATGGCAATACGTCTCCTGGACATGCATCGCATTTGCTCATACAATACCGCTGTACAGTCATCATTCTTGTTCTTAGAAACCTGTATCATTTATGGTGATCCCCGTTCTTACGCTGCTCATCGTTGCAGCGACGATCATTGGTATTGCCGTTGGTCGCTGGCCGCTAATTCGCGCCGACCGTACCACAATTGCGCTGATCGGGTCGGCACTTCTGCTTGGCATTGGCGCCATCTCGCTCGAAGAAGCCTACGCTGCGCTCGATCTGGATACCATCTCTTACTTTTCAGCATGATGGTCATCAACGGCAGTCTCTTTCTCTTCGGCTTCTTCGGCTTTATTACGCAACGAGTCGTACAATTCGCCCGTGGTCCACGCTCGTTATTAGCCCTGGTCATTGGGGCGAGCGGCGTATTATCGGCGCTCTTCCTCAACGACACCATCGTGATCATGATGACGCCAATCGTCCTCGAGGTAACTCGCTCGTCACGTCGCAACCCGCTACCCTACCTGATCGGTCTGGCGGTAGCGGCGAATATCGGTTCAACTGCTACCATTACCGGTAATCCACAAAACATCATCATCGGTAACGCTTCTAAAATCCCCTACCTCGATTTCGCCATCGCTCTGACCCCAACTGCCCTCATTGGGCTGGTGATCTGTTGGGTGATTGTCATGCTCGTCTATCGTGACGAATTCCAGGGCGGTACCCTCACTGCTCCTGATGTTCTACGCACACGGATCTACCGTCCGCTCCTTCGCAAAGCAGCGCTGGTCATCAGCTTCATGCTGATCGCATTTCTCATCGGTGTACCGGTACCGCTGGCGGCATTTTTAGCGGCGGCCATCCTGCTTACCACACGGCGCTTACGTCCTGAGCGCGTGTTCAAAATCATCGACTGGAACCTTCTCACCTTCTTTGCCGGACTTTTTGTGGTTACACACGCACTCGATGTTCAAGGTTGGACGGAACGTCTCTTTATTACGCTGCGCCCACTGGCTCAGGCTGGGATGGTACCGTTCGGTATCGTATCGGTCATTCTCTCGAATCTGATCAGTAATGTACCGGCCGTGCTCTTGTTACAGGGATTAGTACCGGCGTTTGCCGATCAACAGCGAGCCTGGCTAACGTTAGCGGCAACAGCAACCCTGGCCGGCAACCTGACGTTGCTCGGTTCGGTCGCCAACCTGATCATGGCCGAACTAGCCGCACGCTGGGGAGTACGGGTAACCTTTAGCGCGTATCTGAAGGTCGGTCTGCCGGTAACCATCTTAACTGTCATCGTGAGTCTGGTACTAGTTTGAAAAAAGGTGGCAGCGGTACCGTGCTCACCAATTGCTGGCGCACGTGGCTGGCGAGAGGTTCCTGGCGCAAGAGTCTGATATTGGTGCGCGCAAAAGATGGTCGTGCTGTCGCATCACTCATACTTGCACGTAAAGAACGAGTATGGTACACTCGGGAAGGATACGCCCTCGTAGCTCAGGGGATAGAGCAGCAGTTTCCTAAACTGCGTGTCGTGCGTTCGAGTCGCACCGGGGGCGCCAGCAGCAAACGTGGGCAGAGCGATGTAGCTCTTTGCCCACGTTTGGTTTTGGCGTAGGTCAACGAGCGATCAAATATAGCATAACCGGCCAGGGTTCGATTACCATCCGCTATCACGCTCAAGAGCATGTCGGTTCGCAGCGAGCCGATCCTACTCAAAGCTTCATTAGTCGTGAAGCGACTGAAGTCATTCAGACAGTTGCGCAAACTGCCGTACAACAGGTGCGCCGGGCGGCAATGATGTGACAGCCTGTCTGGTCAAGGCAACCAACAACAGCAGACAACACCCCCACCACAATGAGCCAAACACTCCATAAGCCAGGCGGGTATATTCTGGTAACAAATCAACGGTAAAAGGAAATATATCGGCTACTGCGTACAGATACAGCCCAATCAAGGCCGGTGTTGAAACAGCCGAGTAAAGGAGGACGGGCCAGTGTTGGTTTGCAGTTGCCATGATCATAAACGGCAACACCCACAACACATATTGCGGTGAGATACCTGCATATACCACATAAAACAACAGGAACACGATCGTTGCCTGCATTGGTAAGGTAATGTGAAACCGACTCATATACCACACCGCCCATCCGTACAGACCAAGAAAACCGTAAGCCGACAGCGAAATCACTTGCAGAGTCATATCAACCGGAAAACGTTCACCGGTAAGCGGGACATAGATTGTGCGGACCGGGACCATCACACCGAGCAGGGCATGTCCACGATAACCAAACAACTCGCGAATCACGGCTGCGGCATCGGCGAGCAGAAATGGGATGAGCAGGAAGAGCACCGGTAGTATGGCGTAGAGGATGAAGTGAATCTGGCGAGACAATGATGGTTGCTGACGGGCAAACATGGGTAGCAGTAAGACCGGAAATGACTTTAGCGCAATGCCAATGCCGAGCGCACCGGCTGCCCGTCGCCAGTGGTGTTCGGTGAAAAGCATCGCCAGTGCTACCCCACAGACAGGGAGAGCATCGAACTGACCGTGCCAGCACGAGATGATGATCGATACCGGATTCAGGGCGTAGAGTGCGGCGGCTAACAACGCACGCTGGGGGAATTGCGTGTGACGCCGGACGTACCTCCAGATAATAGCCACCATCGCAACATCGGCAATGATGATGGGGAGGCGAATTGCCAGTGAAAACGGCAAGACACCTTGCCAGTGAAGCCACAATGCAGTCATTTCAAAGCCGACCCACACCGGCGGGTACGGATATATGCCCGGCGTATGCGTGTATAGACCAAACATCCCCCGTTGATGAATAATCTCCGCTACGTGTTGATAATTATGGATATCGATAATATCACGTGCAGATAAACTTGCGCATAAACGCACGACACCGGCCAGGATCAGTAACCAGGCAATACGCGACATCAGCATCAATCTCCTGTTCGTCTCCGTGCTCTCTGTGGTGAGAACATTACCTTTGCCGACACTCACCACAGAGCACACAGAGTACGATCCATCTACTTTTCGTCTCCGTGCTCTCTGTGGTCTCTCAAGAGCGTGTGATACACAGTCAGACCAATTGTGAGTAACCAGGTTGCGAGTAGCCCATAATGCTTTTGATAAAAATAACGTAAACTGTTGCGGTAATGATGACTGGCAACACGGGCAGCAGACCAGCTTTGCCCGCCAAGATGAACGACAGCGAAGGTAGGGATATACATCACTTTCCAACCAGCTTTCCGCATTCGCAGACACCAGTCGTTATCTTCAAAATAGAGGAAGAAGTGTTCATCGAGCAGACCGACCTGCTCGAATGCGGCCCGCCGCACACACATACACGCCCCTGAAACCCAATCCACTTCCAGAGGTGACCGGACACCCCAATCGTGCAGATCACCACGCCTGAACAGCCGGTAAAGACCACGTTTGGAGAGGTAAGGTAATGTCGGATCGTTACCATATGCGAAGGCTTGGGGTGCCCCGCTAGCCGTTAACAACTGCGGCGATAAGATAGCAGCCTGGGGATATGCTTCAAGCAGCGCAGGCAAACGGACCAATGTCGTAAAAGGAGCCAGTACGTCACTATTCAGAAGGATTACTGCCTGACCGGATGCCAGGCGGAGGCCGAGATTATTACCGGCAGCAAAACCCAGATTCTCTTCACTACAGATAACCTCTACCTGTGGAAACTCCCGCCTGACTGCCGGTACCGTCTCGTCGTGTGAGGCGTTGTCAACCAGAATGATTTGCCAACCGGCCCGATCCGCTTCTGTCGCAAACTGTCTCAGACAGTTAAGTGTTAACTCACGGGTGTTGTAGCTGAGGACAATGACCGAAGTCTTCATCTGCGACCTTTGTGTCTTGACTGGCAATAAACCTGTGGATGATGGTACCACGTTTCGCAGCAGGATAGGTTTCTAGTGGTGGTCAGCAGGTCTCCGATGTTCGATAGCGATTGATCTACTAATGAACGTGACGAACGCACGGTGATCCAAACTGCCTGGGACAGGTGAGAACCTGACTGTGACAGTGGGATATGCACTGTGCGCCAATTGTATTGATAACGTCTCATGCCATACCAAATGTTGCTAAGCAAACCTCTGGATCATTGACACGGATCGTGTCACTCCCATCTGTTCACCGCCTTCCTCGTGTTGACGTATGAGTTTGATGGGATGGTTGTACACGGGTTACCCAGACAAGGTTGAGGAAGGGTGCTATGAACTACTGAAGCCATGCTTCAGCAGTTCAAACGTCCTGATTATATCCAGACAATAACACAAGCCCCATACCCAATCAATGCCCCCAATACCAGAAGTGGAGCGAATATACCACCAGGTGCACCAGTGCTGTAACTGGCAAGGGTAAGGAGCATGCGCATTGTGAGAAAACCCAGAACAGACTGCATGCCGATTTGTCCTAACAAAATATGCTCGGTAAAGCGATGACCACCCCCAATAAATTCTGGATACCAGAAACCAGCCAGATCTACGATTGCCCCGATGACAGCCGTGTAGAAAAGTTTCTGGAGTTGGTTTAAACGATCAACCAGGCTCAGCCCTCCGACCAAAGCTTTATTGAAGAGAACACCAACCAGGCCACAGACAACCCCTAACGCAGCAAACATCGCTAGGGTGTGCAACGGCTGAATTGAATGATCGGGGACAATAAATACTGGTAATTGCCCGGTAAACAGGCGACTAACCACATTCCCAACCACAGCCGCTACAAATGCAGCACTAAAGACCGTCGGACGGAAATCTCGTTGTAGTTCTTCTAACACAAAAATCAGACCGGCCAGCGGCGCGTTAAAAGCGGACGCAAGACCGGCTCCTGCTCCAGCCGCAATTAAGGTCAGACGCTCGCGTGGCCCGCTGTGAAGCATTGCAGCAACACCGGCCAACAGCACCACCGATCTGAACGCTCGGCCCCTCACGACCTAACACTAATCCGCTTCCAAGGGCCAAGACACCCCCGATCAACTTTACCGAAATGATACGCTGCCATCGTAGATCACGTAGACGGTGTAGTACAGCTTCAATGTGAGGAATCCCACTGCCGGCAGCCTCTGGTGCATAGCGCTGCGTGAGCCAGACAGCTAGAGTCGCACTACTGACCACCCATAGTATTGTTAGCAACCATCCAAAGGGCACCTGCTGGAAAGACTCTATCATTACCGTGCGTAATCCATCAGCAACACCAATAAGCCAGCAGAAAAGAGTAGTATAACCACCAGCCAGCAGTCCTACTACCATCGCTAGCGGGAGTAATCGTCGTCGCTGTTGTCGTTGATCGAGGTATTCGGCTAACTCATTGGCCAAAACTTTTGGTTCAGAAACGGGAGCTGTGCTCATACCTTTATCGTTCCGCTGCAGGATCTCGGTTATCGTATGCAAGCAGTCCAATCACCGTGAAGGTGTCACCTCTTCACACACCTGACGCAG
>Ga0308398_1001031_pt1 | contig 15909 bp, 17 predicted proteins | sample Hotspr20SampleT9_FD_202360 | JGI IMG/M metagenome (GOLD analysis project Ga0308398, IMG submission 202360) | Hot spring phototrophic mat microbial communities from Mushroom Spring, Yellowstone National Park, Wyoming, United States - 20051001_T9 ...
TAAAGCCTTCATCTTTTGCTTTTTCAAGGGTTTCTCTGTATGAATAGTTGTTAAGTATTTGAAAGAGCCACAGGGTGATGACCAAAGCATCTTCGTATTTTTGTGGTCTTCCTTTCTTTTTTGCTTGTTTGTTCAGACAGACTCTCTTGAGGAAATGACTTACGAAAGTGTAAAGCTTTTTTAGGGGCAACTTACTTTTTCGCATAAAATCTAAAATTATCTCTTTCCCACCTCTAAGGCATTATTTTTAGAACAGCCTCAGCACATAAAAGTCTATGTTTGTTGAAATTTGACTATAAAATCGGGGACTGGTTTCTTAGACCTCTCCCTTGAAGAAATGTAAAATTTGATTATTTTTCTCAATTATGGCAAACAGCCTTTTGTTTTTAGAGGATATGCTCTTTAGAACACTTTCCAAGGAGATAGAAGAGCGCCATAGGGAAGTGTTAGCCCTCTACAGCCATGACCTGGAAATAACCAACATTGCCAACAGTATAAAAAGGCTGTGCGACCATATTTTTGAAATTTACAAAGGCATACCGGACCCCTCAAGGAAGCTGGACGAGAACCTGTATTCAACCCTTTACTATCTTCTCAAGGATATGAACATCACCCTTTACGACCTGACCATTGCAGAGGGAGAACAGCTATACTATGTAATATCCTCTGCTTACCAGAAGCTAAACGGTGCCGCTAACCTACTTGAGAGGCTAATGCTCTGACTTCCTTCAACACCTCCTCGGGTGGAATCTGTAGGCACTCGTAGGTTCCATACTTACACTCTCCTTTTCCGTGCAATGTGCAAGGCTGACAGGGAAGGTTCTTTATGATGACTCTTCCCTCCTCCGGTAGAAGGGAAAAACCCAGGGTGGGATGGGTTGCCCCATAAATTTGCACCGCCTTTGTGCCCACAGCCCTTGCAATGTGTAAAAGCCCAGAATCATTTCCTACAAAAACCTTTGCCAACTTGATGATGCCCGCAGTGTCCAAGAGGGAAAGCCTACCGCAAAGGTTTTGGGCGTTGGTTCTTTCAAAGCCCTCGCACTCTCTTGGGCTACCCACCAAAACCACCCTAAAGCCCTCCCTCTCAAGCCAGAGGGCTAACTCTCTAAAAAAAGGATATCTCTTTTTCTTATACCTTGCACCCGGTCCAAGTGCTACAAAGCCCTCACCGTAGTTTTTTTTGAGCAGTTCCAACCTTTCTTCAGATATAAGAAGGGAAGGTCTGTAGCCTTCTTCTCCAATGGCTTTTAGATACGCAGACACCACGCTGTAGGGCTTTCTAAAGATGGGAAACCTCAGGGCGAGCCGTCTTCTCAGGCTCTCCTTTGGGTAGCTTTTCCAATTTCCTCTAAGGAGCAGTCTCAGGATAAGGGTCTTTAAATTTTTATGCAGGTCTAAGTAAAGGTCAAAGCCTCTAAGTAGGTCAAGCCGGTTAAAGAGTTCGCCCTTTCCTATCTGAATAACCTCAACCCTTGGGTCTTCCAAAAAGGGCTCACCGTAGGGTGGATGGGTGAGAAGATAGGGCTTGTAGCCCCTCTTTATGAGAGGCTCAAAAAGGCAGGAGGTCAGCACCACATCTCCAAGGGAGGAAAATCTAATTAGCAGAGCCCTCTTATCCACCGCTAACGGGAGGGATCACCGCAACCGTTTCTCCGCCCTTTAAGATAAAATCCTCCCCCACATACTCCTGATTGACCGCAAAAAGGCAGACTTTAAGAACATCCGCCAAATGGGGTTCCCTTTCTACGAGCAGTTTTCTTAGCTCTCCCACACTGCCGGAGAACTCTAACATCTCCTCCTGTTTTCCGAGCTTTTCCCTTAGTATGGCAAAGTATAAAAGTCTTATCATCTCAGTCCACCTTTAAAACGCTCAAAAATGCCTCCTGAGGCAGTTCCACCTTACCAAACTGCTTGAGCCTCTTTTTGCCCTCCTTTTGCTTTTCTAAGAGCTTTTTCTTTCTTGTAATGTCTCCGCCGTAGCACTTGGCAGTTACGTTTGCCCTGAGGGGCGGAATCCTCTCGGACGCTATTATTTTACTGCCGATGCCCGCCTGCACCTTAACCTCAAAGAGCTGTCTTGGTATGGTGTCCTTGAGCTTTTCCACCAACTGCCTTGCCCTCCTGTAAGCCTTGTCCCTATGAACTATGAAGGATAACGCATCCACTGGCTCGTTGTTTATGAAGATGTTCAACCTTACCAGGTCCTCCTCCCTATAGCCTATGAACTCATAATCGTAGGATGCATATCCCCTTGACAGGCTCTTTATCTTATCATGAAAATCCAAAAGGATCTCGCCGAGGGGCATCTCATACTCTAACATGGCGGTGTTTGGGTCTAAGTATTTGAAGCTCTTTTGGATGCCTCTCTTCTCTTGGCATAAGTTCATTATAGAGCCCACATATTCCTTGGGTGTGATTATGGTTATGCTCACAAAGGGTTCTTCTATGGCTTCTATTATGCCCCAATTCTCGGGTAGCTCGGAGGGGTTCTTGATCTCCTTAACAGTGCCGTTTTTAAAACGCACCCTATAGACCACGCTGGGTGCGGTGGTAATCAGTCCCACGCCGTATTCCCTCTCAAGCCTCTCTTGGACGATCTCCATGTGCAAGAGCCCCAAAAAGCCCACACGAAAGCCCATCCCGAGGGCTGGTGATGTCTCTGGCTCGTAATAAATGGCTGCGTCGTTTATGGCATACTTTTCCAAAGCATCCCTTAGTTCTTCAAAGGTGTAGCCCTCAGAGGGATAGAGCCCCGCAAAGACCATGGGTTTAGCTGGTCTAAAGCCGGGAACTGGACTGTCTGCGAGTCTTTTGGCGTCGGTGATGGTGTCTCCAACCCTTATATCCCTAACATCCTTTATGGACGCTGCAATGTATCCTACCTCCCCCGCAGAGAGCTTTTCAAACTTGGTCATCTTGGGCGTTTGGGCTCCCACTTCTGTTACCTCAAACTCTCTGCCCGTAGAAAAGAGTTTGATCCTTGTTCCGGGTTTTACCTCTCCCTCAAAGACCCTCACAAAAGCCACCGCACCCCTGTAGGGATCGTAATAGGAGTCAAAGATGAGCGCCTTTAATGGAGCCCTTGGGTCTCCCTTTGGAGGAGAAATTCTCTCTATTATGGCATTAAGTATTTCTTCTATCCCTATGCCCTCTTTGGCAGAGGCCAAGATCACATCATCACCGTCAAGCCCTAAAATTTCTTCAATCTGTTTTTTTACCCTTTCAGGTTCTGCGGCGGGAAGGTCTATTTTGTTTATAACGGGGATGATTACCAGATCTTGTTCCACCGCCTTCCAAAAGTTGGCTACGGTTTGAGCTTCTATGCCTTGGGTGGCATCCACTAAAAGGATGGCTCCCTCGCAAGCGGCGAGGGCTCTTGAGACCTCATAAGAGAAATCCACATGTCCAGGAGTATCTATGAGGTGCAAAAGGTAGCCCTTGTATTCCATCCTTACCGCCTGCAACTTGATGGTTATTCCCCTCTCCCTTTCTATCTCTAAGGTGTCAAGCATCTGTTCTTTTAGTTCTCTTCGAGAAACTGCACCGGTGTATTCCAGCAAACGGTCTGCAAGGGTGGATTTACCATGGTCTACATGGGCTATTATGGAAAAATTTCTGATCCTTTCCAGCATAGATTTTTAAATTATAAGGGAAAGGCAGGATTATCAAGACGTAGAAAAAGCGGGGAAGAATAGCCCCCGCAGGTCTTTAATGAATGATGTATATTTTTACAGCCCTTTGGGTTTTAAAGTCCTTACCAAGCAGGTCTGCCACTTCCTTACCGTAGGAAGCTACCCTTATCTTTCCTATATCAACACCCTTCTTGGCAAGGTAGCTGGCGGTCATTTGGGCTCTCCACATAGAAAGGTTAAAGTTATAGTTGGATGTTCCCCTTTTGTCTGCAAAGCCAACTACCAGAACTTCTCTACCAGATTCCCTTATTTTGCCCACCAAGTCATCCAATTTCTTTGCCTCGGACTTCTTTATGTCGAACTTGTTGAAATCAAAATGCACAACACCCACTTCCTCCAACTGCCACTTGTAAGGACCCACACCTTCGGTTTTTGGTTGAGGTGCCGGTGGGGGTGCCTCTGGCTTTCTACCTTCCAAGGCCCTTATTCTTCTCTCGTGGTCGTCTGCAGTTTTTTCAAGGGAAGAAACCCTCTTTTCCAGGTCGCCTACCTTATTGTTGGCTTCCCTTGCCAACCTGAGGGCTTCGTCGGCGTTCTTCTTAGCCTCCATTATGGCTTCAAAGTATCCCTTGTAGCATTGGTCCAAGAGATGCTTCGAAAATACCTCCTTTGGGCTACCGCATGGGTCTAAAGGCTTGTCCTGAGCAAACACGACCCCTCCAAGCAAGGAAAGTGCTAAAAGGCTTTTCTTCATGGCATTACCTCCTTTTGTAGTTATTATAACAAACCAAAAATGAAAATTCCATTAAAACGGTTTAATCATACTTCTCCTTCTTTATCCTGTCTTTTTCCACACCGAGCCCTTCCAAGATGGAAGCCATATCATTCACAAAGGCAGGTGGTCCGCAGAGGTAGTAAAGATGGTCTTGTAGGTTGGTAACTTCCCTTAAGATCATGTCTTTGTCTATCCTTCCTGTGTAGCCCTTCCAATGTTCCGGTTTTTCCCTTGTTAGGGTATGCACCACCTTTATGTTTGGGAGCTCAGAGAGTTTATCAAGCTCCTCTCGGTATATAATCTCCTCGTAGTGGGTGTTTGAGTAGAGGAGCACCGCAGAAAAGTCCCAAAGCTGGGCGGTTTTTATGAACCTTAGCATGCACATTAGGGGCACAATACCGCTGCCTGCACCTATCAGGACTATGCTCTTGGACACCTGGGGAAGCCATATAAACTTTCCGTAGGGTCCCTTTATCTTGAACCTGTCTCCTATCTTCACCTCCTGCGTTAGCACTACCGATGCCTTACCTTGGGGTGCGCGCTTTATAGTTAGCTCAAGTTTGTCCTTTTGAGTGGGTGGGCTTGCTATGGAGTAAGCCCTTTTTAGAATTTCACCGGTTGATGGGTAGGGCACCTGCAGCATCACATACTGCCCGGGGTAAAAGTCAAAGTCTATGTCCGATATATCAAAGACCAAGGTTTTTGTTGTGGGAGTTTCTGTTTTAATTTCTACTACTTGGGACTCAAACTCAATTATGGGTGAGGCTGTTCTAAAAAAATCCTTCATTGGGACGACCCTCCAGCGGATAAAGGAGCTAACCTAATGAGCTTTTGCTTACCTTCCTTCTTCAGTTTAAGCTTGAACTGTAGGCTAACAAACATCAGAGTTAGATTTTAGCCTTAAAACTCTTTTGTGTCAATGGGGTTGTATCTTTAGAACACCCTACCTGACCATCTGCACGATCTTTGAGTGTTTTTTATATACCCTTAGCACATACTCGCTGTTTTCCTTTGCCCGTTCCCCCTTGTTGTAGCAATCTATTGCCTGTTTTAGGTTGTTTGGGTAGGCGTCCATGCATCTTCTTAAAACCATGGCGCCAAAGTGTATGTTATAGCAGGGCTCCCAGAGCCACTCCTTGGGAATTTTGTATTTTTTTAGCCAGAAAGAGTTTATTTGCATAATACCGTAATCTACGCTCCCGTTTTTGTTGTGATTTATTGCCTTTGGGTTAAAACCGCTCTCCACACTGGCAATAGCGGAGAGAAGGTACGGGTCCACTCTGTATCTTTCCCCCGCATCAAAAAAACAGTGATAAAAACCAAAAGAAAGGTTAAAGAAAGCCAAAAGAATTAGCCACCTCAACCCCATAGCCCACTCCAAAGCTTTTCTATTCTTGCGTCCTTTTGCAAAAGGTTTAGGTAATTCACCACATACTTGCCCAAGATGTCCAGCTCCACGTTCACCAGGTCTCCCTTTTTTCTTGCCCTCAGGTTTGTGTTTTGATAGGTGTGTGGGATGATGTTTATGCTTATGCTTTCTCCCTGAATGTAGTTTATGGTTAGGCTTATGCCGTCTATGCCAATGGAGCCCTTCTCCACCACATAGGGTAAGTACTCCTTTGGCACTCGGACCCTCAGCTCCCAATGTTCTCCCCTTTGGGAAAGGGCTTCTATGGGAGAGGTAAAATCCACATGCCCTTGCAAAAAGTGTCCCCCTATGCGGTCCCCCACCCGCAGGGACCTCTCAAGATTTACTGGGTCCCCCTTCTTTAAAAACCTCAAATTACTCCTGCTAAGGGTCTCCTGAGATAGGTCAAAGCTGAGCATCTGACCTTTCCACTCCACCAGCGTAAGGCATACACCATTGACCGCCACGCTATCCCCCAACTTTAGCTCCCCCAAAGCACCCTTTACCACCAGCCTTGCACCCCCCGGTGTGGGCTTCAGGCTTTCAACGGTTCCCACCTCTTCCACTATGCCGGAGAACATTATAGGACTACCTCCTCCGCGGGAAAGACGGGTCCCTCGTAGCAAACCCTCAAAAATTTTCCATCTTTTGATGGCACCACACAGCCAAGGCACACACCCCAACCGCAAGCCATGTCCGCCTCCAAAGAGAGATAAACCTCCCTGTCCTTTGCCATCTCCTTAAGGGCTTTTAGCATCTTTTTAGGACCGCACGCATGAACAACCCAAGATTCATCAAAGTCCTCTAAGGCTTGCAAAACGCTACCCCTTTGCCCCTCGGAGCCATCGTCTGTAAAAAGCTTGTGCTCTACGGCGTTTTCCTTCAGCCACTCCTTCATCACCAAAAGGCTTGAACTCCTCGCTCCGTAGCACACAAAGACCTCTTTGCCAAGGGCTTTTAACTCCTTTGCCAGAAGGGAAAGCCCAGGCATGCCTATGCCACCACCCAAAAGAAGGTGTCTCTGTCCGTCCAAACTAAAGAGCCTGTTTCCCAGAGGACCAAGAATTTCCACGCTGTCACCTTCTCTGAGCCTTGCCATCAGGGCGGTGCCCCTGCCAACCACTTGGTAATATATGCTTATGCGGTCCTCCTTTTTGTCCGCTATGGCAAAAGCCCTCCTACCCATAGGGTCAAGCCCACTCCAACCCTTCAACATCACAAAGTGTCCAGGTTTGACCTCCTCCGGAAAAGGAAACTCCAACTCCATAAGGTAGGTTTGCGGTCCCACCTCTAAGTTTTTTAACACTTTAACCCTTAACTCTCTCATCGCTTTTCCTCAAAAGCTGATCTCCAAGCAGGTTAAAGGCAAAGACCACCAAAAAGAGGGCAACACCCGGTGTCAAAAGCCACGGATAGGCACTGATCAGAGGAATATTCCTTGCCTCCGAGAGCATGTTGCCCCAGCTGGGCACAGGCTCCGAGACGCCCAGACCCAAAAGGCTCAAGGCAGATTCCCCCAGAATAAAGCCCGGAAAGGACAGAGTGGCAGAAACGACCAGATAGTAATAAGTGTTCGGAAGGATATGCTTAAAGAGAATACGGAATGTGCCCGCACCGTAGATCCTCGCCGCATATACAAACTCCTTTTCCCTCAAAGAGAGCACCATTCCCCTGACCACCCGGGCGAGCCCCGCCCACCCCACAAAGGAAAGAATGAACACAATGGCAAGAAAGAGCTCAAAGCTACCCATGTTCAAAGGAAAAACAGACCTCAAAGAGAGCATAAGGTAAAAGGTAGGAATGGAAAGGAGGATCTCCACAAGCCTCATCAAAAGACTATCCACCCTACCACCCAAAAGACCAGAAATTCCTCCCACCACTGAGCCCAAAAGAAAGGTGGTAAGCACCCCCACCAAACCAATGGTCAAGGAGACCCTTGCCCCATACACAAGCCTTGAGAAGATGTCCCTGCCCAGCTTGTCTGTGCCCAAAAGGTAAAGATGACAGGGCTCCGCCACCGAAAGGAGCTTAAAGCCATAGGATGTCCTGCGGAAGAACTCAAGTTTGCAAGTGGTGTTCTTTTTCTCATAGACCTTAAAGAGGGGGTCCTTCAACCCATACTCATGCACATAGGGTAGGGTGGGTCTGCCATCTTTAAAAAAATGAACGCGTGTGGGTGGATGGTAAGGTGCCTGTCTGTTTTGCAGGGCGTAAGGATAGGGAGCTATAAAGTCCGCCAGAAGGGCAAAGAGAACAAAGATAAAAATCACCGTATACGCAAATTTCAAACCCACGGCTTATATTTTAAAGCTAATGCTAAGACTGATAAAAGAGCCGATCCTGCTTGCCTTCTTGATCGTCTCTTACAACTTTGCCCTGGTGCAACTGTCCCATATGTTGGATGTTAGGCTCTATCCCTCTTCTCTGCCTGACCAACTTCACCTGACATTCTTTTTGTCCGCCCTGTATGTAGCCTGGCTCTTTGGTGAGAGGCTAAGGACCGTGGCATGGATCGGTCTTCTGTTTGTGTTTAATGTGCTTTTGCAGGCGGTGGTGGAGCAGAGGTTCGGCGTTGTGCTGGAGCAAATGCCCACCTTTTTAATAACCTTGCTTGTCATAAAGCTCTTTGAGTCGCCCGTGGAAAAAAGGTGGAGACAGCTCCAAGAGGAAAAGCATAAACTTGAGGAGGAGCTTTCAAAAAACCAGAAGGAACTGATGGAAGCACTAAAAACCAAAAGGCTACATCAAGAGCTAATTGAAAAGCTCACCAAAGAAAAGTCCGAGCTTGAAAAAAGAATAGAGAGGCTAACGGAGGAGGAAACAGCAGAAAAAGAAAGGCTTTTGAAGGGAAAGGAGGACATCGTAAAAAAGTTAAACTCCCTTAAAGAAACCCTTAAGGGCTACGAGGAGAGGATAGAGAGGCTAAAGGAGGCAAACAGAAGGCTCTTTGAGATGTTGGAACTTCAACAGGAGAGAACTACCGATAAGGGAGACAGAGAACTTTCAAAGCTCAGAAACGAAAAAAAGAGACTGATGAAGGAGCTTTTGGCTTTGGAGGAGCTTTTGGAGGAAAGCTCAAAGGAAAGCTTAAGGCTTAACGAGGAAAGGGAAAACTTACGCCATCAAGTGGAAGAATTGCAAAGGGAACTCTCTTTGACCCAGCTTCGTCTGGAGGAGTACGAAAGAACAAAATGCACAAAAAAAGAACTCTACCAGGAGATGTTGGATTTGGTCCTTGACCGTATAGAATGGGAAGGTCAAGCCCTTGAGGAATTTGTCCAATTGGACCATCAAACAAAGAGAGAGTTTTTAAAGGAGCTTATGCTTTTAAACATGAAGGAACTGGGAGAGGTTTTTGAAACCATAAAGGGTGTAAAAAACACCTTTAAGCTAAAGCCAAAGGGTGGTAGAATTTACTTTACCTATGGCAAAGAAAAAACTTGGCGTATCCTTGGTGTCCTTGACGAAGAGGACCAAAAGCACAAAGAGAGGTTCATAAGGGAGTTTGTTAAATGGAGAGGGTAGCCATCACCGGTGCCACGGGCTTTGTGGGTAGGCATATAGTCAAGGAGCTTTTAAACAGAGGCTACCAAGTTTATGCCCTTGTTAGAAACGTCAAAAAACTAAAAGAAGTTTTCCCCGAGGGCGTTGATGCCCTTGAGGTGGATTTTTCCGATAAGGATTCTTTAAGGAAAGCCCTTGAGAAGGTTCAACCCCATTATGTTATTCATCTAATTGGCATATTAGTTGAAGACAGAAGGTCTGGCTCCACCTTTCAAAGGGTGCATTATCTTTATGCAAAGAATTTGTATGATACATTAAGGGAGCTATCCCCAAAAAGGGTGGTTCATATGAGTGCCCTCGGCACCCACAAGGACGCACCCTCTTTATACCACCAAACTAAGTTCATGGCGGAGGAGTTTTTGAGAGGATCCGGGCTAAAGCATACTATACTGAGACCTTCCATAATCCTTGGTCCAGAGCAAAAGCTCTTTGCGGATATGTGGAACATTACCAAATATCTGCGGGTGGTAGCCTTGCCCGGAGGTGGTGGGTATCTCTTTCAGCCGGTGGATGTTAGGGATGTGGCCTGTGCCTTTGTTAGCGCCATGGAAAAGGAGGAAGCAGTCAATAAAACTTACGAGTTATGCGGTCCAGACAGGGTTAGCTTTAAGGAACTCTTAGAGGACATCTTTTCCCGTTGGAATAGAAATGTTTTCCTCTTGCCCGTGCCAAAGGTTTTTATGTATGTTGCAGGAAAAGTGGCGGAAAGGGTTCTCAGCCCACCACCCTTTAGCTCAGACCAAATGTTCATGATGTGGAGGGATAACATCTGCGGGCTTGACAAGGATGTGGAGCCCGACGGCGTCAGAAAGCTGTGCAACAAAGAGCCCATACCTTACACAGAAAGCTTGGAGTGGAGTTTGAGGGAGTTTGCTAAAAGAATGGTATAATTTTTAGTCCAAAATTTGCGGAGGTGCTGGTATGAAAACTTTGGCTTATGGGTTTCCAAAGCTAGGCGAAAAGAGAGAGTTCAAGTCTTTGCTTGAAAACTTTTGGAAGGGTAAGATAGACGAAAGCCAGTTTGTGGATGGAATGAACAACCTCCGTCGGTGGATGGTGGAAAACTACAGGCAAAATGTGGATATGATCCCATCCAACGAGCTACCTTACTACGACTTTGTCTTGGACACTGCGGTAATGCTTTCTGCCATACCCTCCCGCTTTGGGCAGTATGAAGGTTTAAAAACCTACTTTGAAATGGCAAGGGGCAAGTATGCCCTTGAGATGACCAAATACTTCAACACCAACTATCACTACTTGGTGCCGGAGCTGGAAAATGCAGGGTTAAAGCTCTTGAAAAATTACCCCCTTGAGGAGTATAGGTTCTTTAAAGCTATGGGTGTGGATACCATCCCCAAAATCCTTTCACCCTTCACCTTCTTAAAGCTTTCAAAGATCCTTAAAAGAAAAGAAGAGGGTCCCTTCCCCATCCTTGAGCTTTCAAAAATAGAAGACAAGGCCACCTTTGAAAAATACTTCAACGTAGTTTTTGGAGTTTATGAGGAGGTTTTCAAAGAATTAAAAGAGGAGGGTGTAAAAGAGGTGCTTGTCCAAGACCCAGCCCTCTGCTTGGAGCTCAAAGACTATGAGTGGGACCTGGTGGAGGAGATGTATTCGTGCCTTTCAAAATACTTGGACATATACCTTTTAACTTACTACGACAGCGTCTCGGATTACCAAAGGTATATAAAACTACCCGTGAAGGCCCTGGGCTTTGACTTTGTTTCCAACAGGGAAAACCTTGAGAATATAAGAAGGTTTGGTTTCCCAGAGGACAAAGTGCTCATAGCGGGTGTAATAAACGGCAGGCAGGTTTGGAGGGCATGCTTGGATGAGAAGGTCCGATTGGTGGAAGAGCTTAGCAAATATGCTAAAGATGTTATCATTGCTAACTCCTGCCCTCTCTTTCATTTGCCCGTTAGCGTGGAGCCGGAGAATGAGTTGGAGGATGGGTTAAAAGAAAGGCTTGCCTTTGCAAAGGAAAAGCTTTTTGAGCTAAAAACTATAAAGTCCGCCCTTGAGGGTGACCAGCAGGCGAGGTTGGAAGTGGAAAGGGTTAAAAAGCTCCTCTCTATCAAGTTTGGAGAGGTTCCTGAGGTTAGGGAAAGAGTAAAGAATCTGCGGGAAGAGGACTTTGTGAGAGAGGTGCCCTACCAGGAGAGGATAAAGCTCCAGCAGGACATCCTGAAGCTTCCATTGCTCCCCACCACCACCATAGGCTCTTTCCCACAGACGGAGGAAGTCAGAAGGGCAAGGACCGAATACCGCAATGGCAAGCTAAGCCCCGAAGAGTACGAAAGGTTTATAAAGGAACAGATAGAGAAGGTCATAAAGGTTCAAGAGGATATTGGATTGGATGTTTTGGTGCACGGTGAGTTTGAAAGGACCGACATGGTGGAGTTCTTTGCAGAAAAGCTTGGTGGAGTTGCCACCACCAAACACGGATGGGTTCTCTCTTACGGCTCAAGGGTCTATAGACCCCCCATCATATACGGAGATGTTTATCGTCCAGCACCCATGACCCTAAAGGAGATCACCTACGCCCAATCCTTGACCCAAAAGCCCGTTAAGGGCATGCTAACAGGACCTGTTACCATACTTAACTGGAGCTACTACAGAGAGGACATTCCTAAGGAGGAGATCGCATACCAGATAGCTTTAGCTTTGCTGGAAGAGGTAAAGGATTTAGAGAACGCTGGCATAAAAGTGATACAAATAGACGAGCCTGCCTTTAGGGAAGGGGCACCCCTAAAGAAAAGGGATTGGACCCATTACTTTAACTGGGCGGTGAAAGCCTTTAGGCTCTGCTCCAAGGCAAAACCTCAGACCCAAATTCACACCCACATGTGCTACTCGGAGTTTAACGAGGTCATAGAGTACATATATCAGATGGATTTTGATGTTATATCCATAGAGGCATCCCGGAGCAAGGGAGAGATCTTGTCCGCATTTGAAAACTTCAAGGGTTGGGACAGACAGATCGGCATAGGGGTCTATGATATTCATTCCCCCACCATACCGAGCAAGAACAGCATAAGGCAAATTTTGGAAAGGTCTATGAAGGTGTTGCCCGTGGAACTCCTTTGGGTAAATCCAGACTGTGGGCTAAAGACAAGAAGGTGGGAAGAGGTGGTGCCAGCCCTCAAAAACATGGTGGAGTGTGCGGAGGAGCTGAGAAAAGAACTGGTTAGCGTTTAGGAAACATAGATAACTTCGTTCATGTGGAAGAGCTTTCCCACCACCCCGGGAGGAAGCCTCTCCTCCAAACTGTTTAAAAGGTCTTCCTCGGACTTCTTAAGCTGGTAGTTGGTGGTGATGAGAGTACTGAGTTGATGATTGTAGCGGTATGTGATGAGCAAAGAGATCACCTCTATGCTCCAGTCTGAGAGCCTTTCACTGCCCAGGTCATCCAGCGCCAAAACAGGAACCCTCATCAAAAACCTAAGCATTCTACTGTATTTATCTTCCTGAGAGCCTGCGTAAAACCTAAGTTGAAAGAGCATCTCCTTAGTATCAAAGAAAAAGCCCCTTACCCTCTTCTGTCTGTATAGTGCCTTTAGGACGCCCACTACCAAATGGGTCTTTCCCATCTGGGGAGGTCCCACCAAGGTAATGCCCTTGCCCTCCTCTGGGTCAAAATTGAAAACAAACTCCTTACAAACTTCAAGGGCTCTCCTTTGGGCTGGGGAGATGGGTTGGTAGTTATCAAGCTCTGTACTCCAGAACTTCTTAGGAATGTTCAAAAGCCTTTGAAAGTTCTCCTCCTTAAACCTACACTGGCACATTTCAACCACATTACCCTTATCCACAAAGCCCGTTCCTTTACAGATTGGACAGTTTTTGTCTGCCATAGTAGTATTTTAACGGAAACCCCTATACTTACGGGTAGTGTGCCAGAGACCCTTGAACAGGGTTTTTTTATCCTTGAAAAAAGATTTGTTAATCATAAAATAATAAGTTCAAGTGCGTAGTAATGAGGTAGCCATGATAGATTTGATCAAGGAGTATCTGTCGCTATCAGAGATAGCCTTGCACAATGCAAACCTTGTGTATTCAATCCCAGCCCTCTCAGGATACTACAGACCTATAGCGAGAAAAGTAAAGGCGGTGGATAGGGAAAGGTTCCTGTTTGAAGGGGGGGAAAACTACTGGCAAGGTAGAAGGAGGTGCGAAACAGTTGCTAATTTCCGTTCAAAAATATATAATTGCAGTTCAGCATGACAACAAAACTTTTGAGTGTAAAAAACAAAATGATCGCAATTTCATAACGGTAGAGTGTTTATTGGCATTTGATAAAGACGAAGATAAAGAAAAGGTATTAAACCTAATGCGAAAGTTTTGCTCAATGGTCAGGTTTGCCTATAAAAGACTGTTGGAGGGAGTGGAAAGAAAAGAACTGAAAAAGATGCTTTCCCAAAAGTATGGAATAAACACACGGTATTCAGACTCCGCCATATTTCTGGCACAGCAAACTCTGGACTCTTGCCTACAAAGAAGGCAAAATCCCAAAAAGCTTGTGTTTGGTTCAAGGGTTGTGTTTGAAAAGCTAAAGAAGAAATACTTAACAGGTAAAAGGAGAGAGAAACTGAGACAAGAATGGGAGGAAAAAAGATATGGCTTTTTGTATTCAAGGGGAGACAGATCAAAAGAGGGCAATCTAAACCTCAGGCTTGTGAATTTGAACAATCAATGGCATCTTTTCACCTACCGCTGGAATGTAGGCAAGCCCTTCATAAACTCCCCAAGTGCCAAAGTGGGGAATTTTGAAAACTACCTCCTCACCCTTTTTCTTAAAACTCAATTTCTTGTAAGTCTTTTTATTCAGCTCTATCAAGCCGACCCCATCCTCCTTGAAAAAGCCCACCAGGTAATGATCCCCATAGAGCAAGGCGTCAAAGGGCATCTTGCCTACCTCAAACCTCATATACTCCTCCATGCCCTTTATCCACCACACCTGATCCTTGTCCATTAGGGAGAAGAGAAAATCCTCCCCGTAGGCTTTTATCCCCACATTCCTTGAGCCCGTTTTTATCTCCCTGAGGAGGTTTAGTCCTTCATCTAAGATCACCACCGTTTCCGGGTCATAGTTGGCAACCACAATGTAAGTCTCTGTGAAGTCAAGCCCTATGCTACTCTTCCCCACCCTTACCTTCTTTACAACCTCATCCCTTTCAAGGTCTATCTTTGAAAGGAAGCCATCTCTACTTACCACATAACCGTAGCCCTTCCAAAACTTTACAACCGCATGGTTCAGATTTCCAAGGTTCCCTATCTCCTTTAAAAGCCTTCCCTCCTCAACAACCGCCAGGGCAGACCTTTCCCTCTCCACCACATAGAGCTTTTCCCCAAAGGCTAAGCCAAGGAGCAGGATAAATAGGATCACAGGTAGCATGCGAGGTCCTCCTCTCTGTAATCTCCAAACACCGCGTAAGCCCTCGCCCTTGAATTGCCGTTGCATATTTCAATATGGGGGCACTGGGCACACTTACCCTTTAGCCTTCTCGGCCTTTCCCTTAGAAAGCCTAAAATTCCGTTTCCGTTCCACACTTGCACAAAGCTCTTTTCCCTTAAGTTCCCCAAAGGATGGAAGAAGAAGGGGTCTGGCTTTAGGTTGCCCCTGAAATCAAGGTCCGTGAGCCTTTTAGCCCTCCCCGAATAAGCAAGGTGCGAGATGTATAGCTTTGGGATCCTCTCCTCCTCCACCAGTTGGAATATGAAGGGTAGGCTCTTGCTGGTAAAGGGTGTCAGGGTAAACCTAAGCCCAACCTTTATACCTTTTTCCAAGCACAATCTTATAGCCCTAATAGAACCTTCAAAGGCACCCCTTTTACCTCTGAAGGCGTCGTGAATAGGTGGCGGTCCATCTATGCTTATGCCCACATAGTCAAAGTTCTCTTTTATGCTTTCAATGTGTTCCTCCACCAGTAGCCCATTGGTGGAAAGGTAGGTTCTCACTCCCTTTTCCTTCAAAAGCTTGGCGATGGAGAAAAGGTTCTCCCTGAGCAGAGGCTCACCACCCGATAGTATGACAAACTTTACCTTTGCGGAGGGTAGGTCGTCTGCGACCCTCTTTATCTCCTCAAGGGTTAGCTCTTGATCCCTCTCTTGGTTGGCGGAGGAATAACAGTGCTTACAGTATAGGTTGCACCCATTGGTAAGGTTCCAAATGAGAATTACACCATCAAAGGGCCTGTAGCTTTTTCCCTCAAGGGTTTCCCTTATGAACTCTGTGATCCTAAGCATTCTCTCTACCCCCTTTAGATACAAATTCAATCCATCCACCCATCCTTTAAAGCCTCCAAAAATTTCATAAGTGCGGACAGCTCCTCTTCGCTGAGCTTGACCTTTGGCATGGCATTCCTCTCATAATTGAGAAGTCTGTATGTGTTCTCTGGGTCAAGGATCTGAGCCATCAAAAGTGCCTTCTCCCTGTTTTGGGCGGACCATCTGAGGGGTGGTCCAAAGGCCTTTTCGGTGGTGTGATGACAGCCCCAACACTTTTCCATGAAAACCTGATAACCGAGGAG
>Ga0308398_1001033_pt1 | contig 15901 bp, 12 predicted proteins | sample Hotspr20SampleT9_FD_202360 | JGI IMG/M metagenome (GOLD analysis project Ga0308398, IMG submission 202360) | Hot spring phototrophic mat microbial communities from Mushroom Spring, Yellowstone National Park, Wyoming, United States - 20051001_T9 ...
TCCCGCATCAATATCATGGAGGCTGATCCGCGAGGCAGACAATTCAGGAAAGCTCAAGATGTCCGTCAGCAGGTTTTTGGCGAAGATGGTGCTGCCAGCGCCGATGAACGCAATCTTGGGCATAGCAACTCGTATCTTAGCAGCGCAGGCAAGTAGCTGACCGCCTGGAAGGCAGCGCTCCCAGCACACACATAATTGCCCCCTATTGGTGAATGCGTTCCTTGCATGCCAGACATGCTAGACTCAGCCGCGCATGCTCCTCCCGTTGCTGCCAATCCTGCCGCTGATCGTCGTGATAGTGCTGTTGATCCGCGCTGAGACGCGCCCGCCGCGCAACAAACAGCAGGCGAAGCTTTGGCGGCCGCTCGCCACTGTCTTGGTCATCCTGGTCGCGGCGCTCTCGCTTACTCAGCCGACGCATCTGTTGCTTTATTCTGTGCTCATCCTGGCCGGCCTGCTGCTCTCGCTATTGGGGGAGTGGTGGTTCATCGAGGCTGACGAGCAGCCTGGGCGGTTTCTTTCGGGCTTATACGCCTTCTTATTTGCTCACCTTGCGTATATCTTGGCCTTTGCCTACGCGCAACTCATGCGCAGCGCGCCGCTCGACTTTAACCGAGCGGGCTTGGCCGCGGGCATCCTGCTGCTTTTAGGGAGCGTGATTTACTACTATCTGCGTCCTTCGCTGGGTGAACTGCGCCAGCCCGTGTTGCTGTGTATAACGGTGATGTCGTTGACGGTGCACCAGGCCGTGTCTGGCGTTCAGCTCGGTAGCAGCCTGCTGACTCAGCCGGCGCTGGCAGTTGGGGGAGCAGTGCTCTTCTATGTGTCTGCCTTCTTTCTCGCCATCAACAAATTCGTCTTCGAGGGTGAGGGCGAGGGTAACAGCGTCTGGGCGCTCTCCACATACTACGGCGCGCAGTTGCTGATCGCGCTGTCGGCCTCCTTCGCGCGCTGAAGTCCATGAGGGGCGTGTTCGCTAGTCAGGGCAGCCCTATCTGCTGAGACAGGAGCGTCACCTTCTTGGCGATCGCTGCCGAATCAGGTCGCTTCTTTCCACGTTCTCTGCATACCTGCCCAGTGCGAGAACGGAGAATGCCCAATTTTGGGGTGACTTGGCTTACACCGCCGAGGCACAGAGCGCGCGGAGAGACAAGCCAAAGCATTTCTGCGTCCTTGGCGTCTCCGCGGTGCACGTTTCTTACGGCACCTTCAGGTGGCGCACTCCCCGAGAACGCAACCGACTTCTGAGCGCTACAATTTAGGCTATGATCCAGGATCCCGTCCTCCTGAACGATTGGCACCCCGTCGCCTCGCTCGAACAACTGGCCGCGCAACCGGTGCTTGGATCGCGCTTGCTGGGCGAGGATATCGTGATATGGCGCTGCGGTGAGCAGGTCATGGTCTGGCAGGACCTGTGCATCCATCGCGGCGTGCGCCTATCACTTGGCACATGCGATGGCGAGACGCTGGCCTGCCCTTACCATGGCTGGCGCTATGGGCCGGACGGCCGCTGCGTCCATATCCCAGCCCATCCTGAGCAATCGCCGCCGGAGAAGGCCCGCGCCAAGACCTACCGCGCCCAGGTGAAGTATGGACTGGTGTGGGCCTCGCTCGGCCAGCCAACAGGCGACCCGCCGGCCTTCGCCGAGTGGGATGACCCGACGTATCGCAAAGTGCTGTGCGGGCCATATCGCGTGAAGGCCAGCGGACCCCGCATCATCGAGAACTTCCTGGACGTCGGCCACTTCCCCTTCGTGCATGAGGGCATCCTCGGCGACCGCCGCCATCCGGAGATAGAGGATTACCAGGCCGAGATCACACCGGAGGGCGTGCTTGCGCAAGGGGTGCGCGTGTTTCAGCCAGATCCTTACGGCACAGGCGTCGGGGACTATGTGTCTTACGTTTACCGCGCGATGCGCCCTCTGACGGCCTATCTCCTCAAGCAATCGGCGCAGAGCTTGGCGATTTTGCTGCTCGTCACCCCCCACGACCTGGTTGACAGCACGGCCTGGATGTGGATGGCGATGAACTACGGCCACGAGACGCCGGCTGAGGCGTTCGTCGCTTTTCAGGACCGCATCTTCGCCCAGGATGCCCCCATCGTGCAATCCCAGCGGCCAGAGCTGCTGCCGCTGGACCTGCAGGCCGAACTACACCTGAAGAGTGACCGGACAGCGATCGCCTATCGCAAGTGGCTGAACCAGCTAGGCTTGACCTTCGGCACCGCATAGTCCAAACAGCGCACGATGGATTACGCAACCTTCAAAGCCTCTTTATCACATGACCAGCCGCCAGCAGCCCTGAGCAATGCGCTTCAGGCGCTGTGGTGGGACGCGAAAGGCGACTGGGAACGCGCCCACGCCTGCGCCCAAGCCCAGGACGACTCGGCAAGCGCCTGGGTGCACGCCTACTTGCACCGCAAAGAAGGCGACCTCTTTAACGCCGGCTATTGGTATCGCCGCGCTGGCAAGTCAGTCTTCGCCGGTGCGCTCGCCGATGAATGGGAAGCACTGGTGCGCGCGCTGCTCTAGCGACATCCCTGACTGCGACGCCAAACAGGCGCGGCAGCGCTCAGGTCACGCGGCTGCGTCAGACTCCAGACGCCGGTAGGCAGGTCTGCTGGCAGGTGAGAAGGCTCATCCACGGTGAGGATGAACAGCGCCGCATCCAGCGGCAAGCCGTCCAAGCTGCGCACGCTGTAGACGACGTTCTCCCCCTGAATCAACCTCGGGTTGCCCTCTCCTATCCAGTCAGGATGCGCCACCACAATGCCATTCTTGGCGCCCAAGCCGACCGCGACATCCACCATGCGTTGATTCAGCGCGCGCCACTTTGGGGTTGCGATTGGAAAGGCGAACGGCTGTATCCATACCCCTGGCGCGTTGCGCAGGTAGGTCAGCACTGTGCGCAACCAGTCTTCTGCCGCTTCAGCCTGGTCGTTGACTTTGGCGCTCAGGTCATTGCGATAGGCGAGGATGGTCAGCATGCCGAGGGCATTCGCGCGCTCTATGAGCGGGGAGACGACCGCTGGGATAAAGCGCGGCGACATCTCAGCCGGCGCTATCGGCAGCCGAATCAGCCGCGCACCAGCCTCAGCCAACGTCTGTAGCAACGACTCGGGCGATTGCCCTGCTGCCGCCATCTCACTCAGCGTAGGCAGGTCCGCGCCGTGCAATATCACGGTCTGCCCCGTCTCGCGCTTCACCCAGCGCCCTTCGATCGTCAGACGACAGTAGGTTGGCACCTCAGGCGTCGGCGTAGCCGCAACGATCAGTGGCCGGCTGCCGCAGGCGACCAACGCCACGCACAGAGCCGCCAACAGCACAGACACCCCCGCGCTTGCGCCAGCCATTGAGAGGATCAGCTCAGCACCAGCCGCCCAAAGGCCGGCAAGGCCAGCAGCAGACATAGCCCGCCGAGCAGCGAGGATGCGTTCACCATCAGCACCGTCCCGCAGATCAGCAGCGCTGCAAAGACCACTGCCCAGGTCAGCCGCGAGACGCTGGCTTCGATGCGCTTCAAGTCCTCGGTAGATTTTGTGCTGAGTTGGGCGCGGATTTCGAGCTGACCATTCAGGGCTTTGGAGAAGAACGCCTCACTCTGATTAGGCAGTTGGATGGTTTGACGCAACAGGCGAATGCCTTCATTGATCACGTCCTGAACTGGGCGCGGCGCGCGCGCGCGTTGCTCGTTCATGTCTTGCGCGAACGGCTGAATGGCCTTCCACGGGTTGAATGTGGGGTCGAGGGCCGTCAGCATGCCGGCCAGGATATTTGCCGCGCGGCCGAGGTAAAGCACGTTCTGCGGGATCTGAAAGGGCAGCTCCGAAAGCAAGTCGCGGAATTCCGTGGCGAACGCATACATTTCGTCGAACTCGACGTTGCTCAGGTCATTCACAGCCGTGCCCCAAAAGCGGTCGAAGAGCGCGCCAATGGCCTGCTCCACCCGCCCCAGGTCGGCTTCGGGCAGGAAGAACCCCAGGCGCTGCGCAGAGGCAGTCCAGCGGCGCGCATCCTTCAAGCTGACCGCAATGATGAACTCTCGCAGCTCATGCATGAACGCCGGCGGGATGCGCCCCATCATCCCGAAATCCACGTAGGTCAGCCGGAACGGCGTGCCTTCGCCGATCGGCACGCGCCAGGCGCGCGCAGTGGCCTGGTCAAGCGGCTGCACGAATAGATTGCCGGGATGAGGATCGGCATGAAAGAAGCCGTGCTCAAAGACCTGCCGGAGGTAGGTATCAAACAGCTTATACGCCACCTCACGCCGCGAAACGCCAGCTTGCTCAAGGCCCTCGAAATCGAGGATCTTGATGTCCTCAACGTTCTTCAGCACGATTAAACGGCGGGTTATGAACTGTTCGTATACCCTGGGCACGCGCACACCTGTGTCGTGCGCAAAGCAGCGGTCAAACTCCTGAGCATTGCGCGCCTCTTGCAAGTAATCCAGCTCCTGAAACACGACCTGGCTGAATTCGCGCACCAGCGCATCTATGTTGGCCCGCCGGCGGACTGGCTTGTAGAGCTTCAGCCAGCCGGCGATGATCTTCAGCGCGCGCAGGTCAACCCGGACGATGTCTTCCATGTGCGGCCGCTGCACTTTCACCACCACGCGCTTGAGCACGGTCGGGGATTTGCCGTTTGCTGATGGCTCGGCAGGCAATCGCAGCGTCGCCAGATATACCTGGCCGAAGGAGGCTGCCGCGACCGGTTGTGGCTCGAACTCCTCGAAGACCTCGTGGATCGGACGGCCCAGCTCGCGCTCAATGAGCGGCAGCATGACCTCTGCCGGTTCAGGGGGCACGGCATCCTGTAGACCGGATAGCTCAGCGATTACCGGCGGGGGCAATAGGTCCACCCGGCTGCTCAGGAACTGGCCGAGCTTAATCCACACACCGCCTAGCGCGATCGCCAGTTTGCGAAAATTGCGCGCGAGCTTAACGAAGCGCGCTATTCGCCCCGCCGCCACGCGCTCCGGGCCGATCACGCGGCTGAGGATCAGCTCCCACCAGATGAACCCTGCCACCATCACCGCGCCGAACCACAGCGCGCGAAGCGCGCGCACGCGCAAGGTGCGCCGGCTGAGTGAGGGCTGGCGGGTAGCTTGGGCGGGCTCGGGAAGAGGCTGTGCCAGCCGCGCCGCGCTAACGTTAGTTAGTGAGGCCATTGCATTGAGTCGTTTCTCATTCTATTGAAGGCAGGTGAGGAAGAGATAAACCAAAACAGCTCACATCCGACCCTCGAGCAGACGGGCGACCAACAGCTCATCCCGGCGCCAGCCAGGACGCACCTTGGCCCATAGCTCTAGATAAGTCTTGCTTCCCAGCTCGCGTTCGATTTCCTGGCGGGCAGCGGTCCCAATTTTCTTGAGCATGTGACCGCCTTTGCCGATCAAGATGCCTTTCTGCGACTCGCGCTCAACGTAGAGCGTGGCGGCGATGTACAGCACGCCGTTTGGCCGACGCTGCCAGTCGTCAATGGCGACAGCAATGCTGTGCGGGACCTCCTGCTCCAGGAAGCGCAGCGCCTGTTCACGTATCAGCTCAGCGACCATGATGTATTCATGTTGGTCGGTGACTTGGCCAGCAGGGAAGTAGCGTGGGCCATGCGGGAGCACAGCCAGCAGCATGCTGAGCAACTTATCCAGGTTATCCCCGCGCACGCCCGACGTGAGCATCGCCGTGCGCGGGCGAAAGATGTCCTCAACTGACCCTTGACTATATGATGCGCCAGCGTCTGGGTGTCCGGGCAACAGCGCTTCATGGGCTGCTACGTGCTCGATCACTTGGCGCGGGTCGAGCAGATCGGCTTTGTTCATGGCCAGCAACTTGGGCTGCGGCAGCCGGCTGATGCGCTCAGCCACGCGCCGATCGTCGTCGCTAGGCAGGCGGCTGACGTCGGTGACCAACAGGATGACATCGCAGTCCGTCAGCGCAGCCTGGACCTCGCGCATCATGTAGCGGTTCAACGCCTGCTTTGGCTCATGAATGCCTGGCGTGTCTAGGAAGAGTATTTGGGCCTCTGGGCGGGTGAGGATGCCCAGGATGCGCCGGCGAGTGGTCTGTGGCTTAGGGGAGACGATGGCTACCTTGTGCCCGATTAGGGCGTTCACCAACGTGGATTTGCCGACGTTTGGCTTGCCCACTACCGCCACGTAGCCACTGCGATGATCGGGCGGGAGCGCCTCTTGCGCGTCGCTGCCGAGAAAGGCGTTTATCAGCCGGTTAGTCTCGTCGTGTTCTAGCTCAGCCATTGCGCGAGATCGCCCGTCGAAAGGCATTGAGGATGCTGTAATAGCCCGTGCAGCGGCATAGGTTGCCGCTCACAGCCTCTTTGACCTGCGCTTCGGTAGGCTGCGGGTGCTCGCAAAACAAGGCTGCGCCGCTCATGATGAACCCCGGCGTGCAATAACCACATTGCACAGCGCCGGCTTCGATGAAAGCCTGTTGCAGTGGGTGTAGCCCATCTTCGCTCGCAGCGGGAGAGAGCATCCCCACCCCCTCAATCGTTGTGATAGTTGCGCCGTGCGCGCGCGGCGCGGGCACAATGCAGGACATCACCGCGCGACCGTCAAGGACGACTGTGCATGCGCCACACTCGCCCTCGCTGCATCCTTCCTTCGTGCCGGTCAGGCCGCAATCCTCGCGCAACAGGCGCAACAGCGTTTTATGCTGCGCCTCGGGGTTAGTCACGACGTATTCTTGTCCATTCACCATCGTCCGGATCGGCGAGGGCGGGCCATCTACGCTCGGCGGCGGGAGAGGCGCAGCGCCGATGCGCAGGGTGGCTGGCGCATGTTCATCTTGACCAGAGCTGCCAGCAGCGAGTTGGCACAGTGCGCGCGATACCAGTGTTTTGACCATCTCGCGCCGGTAGTCTGCGCTGCCCCGAATGTCGTCTATCGGCTGAGCGGCCTGAGCGGCCAGCGCCGCAGCCTGGGCGATCGCGTCTTGGTCTAAGCGTCGGCCAAGCAGGGCTTGCTCCGCCTGGTGCGCGCGCAGTATCGTTGGCGCCACAGCGCCTAGGGTAATCCGCGCCTCCATCGGCTGCTGGTTTCCATCCATAGTCAGCACAACTGCGCAGTTCACCACAGAGATGGCCTGTGCGCGGCGCAATCCGAGCTTTAGGAACACACCTGCTTGCCGTTCGCTCAAAGCGCGACAAGCGATGTCTACCAATATTTCATCATCTCGCATGACCGTCTTGCGCACACCAATATAGAAGTCCGAGAGGGCAACCTGGCGCTGGCCGTGCGCTGAACGCAAGGTCACCACGGCGTCCAGGGCCATTAGCGCGGTGATGGTGTCGTTGGCCGGCGAAGCAGTGATCAGATTACCGGCCACTGTGCCGCGGTTGCGGATCTGCGGCGCGCCCACTTGCCAGCAGGCTTGGCGCAATGGCCGCGCATGCGCTGCGCACAGCGGGGAGCTGACCACGTCGTTGTGGGTCACCAAAGGGCCAAGGTGCAGCCAGCCTTGGTCGTCCAGCGTGATCTGGTCCAGCCCGGGCAAGCGTGAAATGTCGATCAACGCGCAGGGCGGTCGCGTCTTCCGGTCGAACTCTACCAGTAGGTCAGTGCCGCCGGCGATGATCCGCGCCTGGCCGGCATGTTCCGCCAGCAGGGCGACGGCCTGATCAAGAGAGCAGGGGATGAAATACTCTCGCCACATGAATTTAGACCCCGATCCTAACCTAGGACAGGGAGGAGCTATCTACTGTGATGCCAAGCTCGCGCAGCCGGCTTTGTACGGCCTCGAGATGGGCAAGGCTCACCACGGCGATCGGCTGGGTGCTGCCCTCCACTGGGCTGATGAAACGGCCAATCTGGGGATCGCGCAGAAGATTTATGAGCACGTGATGGTCGGCCACGCTGAGGAGCGCAACCTGCTGGAGCGAAGCGCTGCCATAAAAGCTGCCCCAAGCGCGCAAGCGCTCGCGCAGCACATCTGACAAGGGGCCGTCGTGCAGCCTCTCGAGCGTGCCGAAGAGCTGTTCCAGCTTCAAGCCAGCGCTCATCGCCGCGCGCACGCTCTTCTCAGTCAGACGAGCCTGCACGCTTCCATCTGCGCGCATCGAGAGTTCAGCGAACGGCGCCAACTGCCCCAGGACGTAAACGCTCGGCGTGGGCTGGTTGAACATTACGTCACCGTCATCACTAACGCGCAAAGCCCGGCCAGCCTCTGGGTCTGTCTGAACCAGCGGCGGCCAGCCCGCCTCGCGCAGCACGCGGGAGATGTCCCTGTCGTCGCCGGTCAGCAGATAGAAACGCGCGCCAAGCGCCTGGGGTTCAAACGGCGCCAGCGTCCCGATCAGCGCCTGCTCAGTTGCGGCGTCGGCGAACTGGACTACACAAGCAGCGCGGTGGATAGTGATCCGGCGATGCGCAGCTTCCCATTCCTCTAGCGAGCGACGCACGTTCGCCGGCAACGTCCCCCCTTGGTGGCTTTCTAAAAAGGCGATCACGCGCGTTGCACTCCAGCCGCTTTGCTGACCCCGATAGAGCGCCTCGCGCGTGAGTCGGTAAGTGACTGCGCGGTCATCGCTCTGCAGCTCAGCGAAATGATCGATGTCGCTGAGCACGACATCTGATATCGGCTCCAGAGCCAGCAGGGTGAAATTTGGTTGCACGATCAGCCGGCCGCCGCGCTCGGTGAACTCCGGTTGCGCGCCGTCGGCCAGCAGCCATGCGCCGGCGGGTGTCAGGCGAAACGCGGTTGGTAGATCGCTGTCTTTCGCTGGCGCGCGCAGGTAACCCAGCTCAACCAGTCCCATCCAGTGCAGCGGCCCGCTCAGAATGCCTGCTACGAACGCATGTTCTAGGTCTTTCATCTTTATGTCGTTGCGCGACCCAGAGAAAGAGGCACGCATCAGCATCTCGGCGAGAAATCGATCGCCGGGCGCCAGTTGGCTGAACAAGAGATGGCCAGTCTGCGGCATCAACGCCGACAGCGGGATCCAGTGGTTCGTATCTGTCGCTGCCACCCGCCCGATCGCCTCGAGCAGCACTTGGCGACCGTGGAACAGCAGCGCGCGATGGCCGAAGAGCGCAAGGCTGCTGGATAACTGGCGCGCTGCCAACGCCAGGTCGTCCCAGAAGGGGGAGTCGCACCAGCTCTCAAAGGCCTGCGCGATGCGCTGGGCCATTGGCAGACTAAATAGCTCGCTGTTCGGGTTGGCGACCAGATGGCGTTCGTCCTCGCTGAGATGCAGCGCATGCATGTCCTCGAGTAGAGAGCGCATGAACACCAATCGCGGGTTGAGCTGCTCATCGGGTGGCAGATCTGCCGCGTTCAGCGCGTGGCATAGGGCTTTGAAAGCACTCTTGTAAATCCAGCCCTGGCGGGTGAGCGGCAGCCCGTTTATCTTGCGCACATGGCGCCAATAGCGGCCCAGGTCGCGCTGGAAGTCGGCTGGGTCAATATGTCGGACGATCGCCGGCGCTTCTGCTACTGTTGAACCTGCAGACTTAACTTTTCTCCTCATCCGATAACCCTCGGCATGTAGCCTTTTTGCTGTATCTGCGCGATCAGCTTTTCCAGGCCCTCTTGTCGCAGGATGAAGGCGCAAGGTGAGACCTGATAGAGCACGTGCGCCTTGAGGTCCGTGCTTGCCATCAGCTCCTGGGCAGCGATTGGATCGGCAAGCTCCAGCACCGCTAAGGCGGGATACACCGCTACGCGGCCAAGGCGCAGGGCGAGCGTGCTAAATAAGCCTGCCACGACAGGGGTCAAGCGCACGTCGTGACGCCTGAGTTGGGCGTCCAGCTCCGCTAACGTAACCCCTGCAGCGAGTCCTTGCTCAACACTCTCTGGGGTGAAGGCGTAACTGAACGGCGAGCCGTTGTTAAGCGCGGTGCGGCGCAGCAGCGCGATCAGCTCGGCGCGTTCTGGTCCTGGCGGCACACGCAAGGTGCGCTCATCCAGCCACTGGATGCGCTCCACAGCGCGCGGTCTGGGCAGCGCTTCAGCCGGCAGCGCGTCGGATTGGCCTTCCAGCAGCCATGTGCCTAGCTGGGTGACGCGAAAGGCGTCTAACTGACCATCTTTCGTTGTGCGCACTTCAACCGCGCCGAACCAGGCCAGCGAATCGCGGATGATGTGGGCAATGATGCGCCCAACGCTCAACTGCCATTCCTCAGCCTGAGACAGGCGCAGGCGCACATTGTTGCCCGACCACGCAAGCCACCAGTGAGCTGAGGTCGTCACCTGCCATAAACATTCAGGGTGAAACTCAAAAAGTTGTGCGCTCAGGCTAGGCCAGTGAATCCAGTGAGTGTTTGGCAAGCCACGCAAGACGCGCAGCACGTAACGGCGCAGCGCGCACCACTCAGCAGCCAATATGGCCGGCGTGAAGTTCCGCGCACCAATCGCTCGCATCACGCAAAATGCTGGGCTGGCGCTGGCGAGAGCGCTATGGGCTTCCAGGCCGGCCATGATCCGCTCGCTCCACGCCCACCAGGCACGGCGCAGCTTTTGCGCAGGCGCGCTCAATAGCCACTCCTCTAGTGTTTGTGGCTGTATCGAGAGCGGCGCTGGTGAATCGGACGGCGGCTCGATGAGCTGCAGCGCGCACGCGATGGCGAAGAAGAACTCTAGCTGAGGCGCGTTGAAGCCAGTGCGGCTCTCCAGCGCAAACAGCGACGCTGGCGATAGCGCGTTTCGCAACGGCACACCGATGCCGGTGCTTGGATCGGGCACCCAGTTGACCCGCGAGTGCAAGACGCGCTCGGCTTCTTCGGCGTCGTGCTCCCAGCGCGATAGCCAGGGAAGCTGACCTGCTTTCGGATGCGGCGGGGGGGCTTCGCTAAGCATAACGCCTTCGGCCGACACAGCCTGTAAAAAGGCTTCAAAACTCTCGATGAAGCCTGGTTTGCTCGCCGTTGCGTCCGCTGCGTCTCCCGCTGACAAGGCGCGCCATTGCATGACCGGTGGACGCGCGTCACCCAGCGGTAGCCAGCGATAGTAGACATCGCGATTTAGGTCGTGGTATAGGCTTGGCGCGGTAGGGAAGAGCAACGCGCGCCGGTGTAGCCCTTCGGCGATCTCGCTAACGTGGCGCAGCGCGTCGAGCTGCGGCCGCGCGGCGCGCTCCGGCGCGGCGCGCCAAAGCGCAGCAGCCAGGCTGCGGGGGAAAGGCAGGCGGTGGTCGCAAGCTGTCAGCAGCCGGCGGGCCAGCGCCTGCTGTTCCTCAGTTAGGCCCTCCAGCAGCGCATCAGGCGCCTGCGCCATGCGGGCAATGCGCGCTTGCAGGGCTGGCGCGATCTGCTCAGCCAGCCCTACGCGCGCGTTGCCTTTTGGCACCTCGCCCAGCCAGCGCGCTAGCTCGCGCAATTGGGCTGGGCTGAAGCCGGTCTCCAGTGCAGAGAGCAAATCGAAAGGTGGTGGCGTGATGGGTTCGGCTGTGGGCCAAGCTAGAGCCGACATGGCGTTGTAGCTAGTTCAACAGGCCGCTGGTCCTCCGCGGCGGCGAGGTCGGGTTGACTGCGATCAGCGCCGGCGTGAAGCTAGGCACCTCCTCCTCATAGAGGATGGTGTAGTGGTAGCCCTGCTCGGTGAGGAAGAGCTGGCGCTTGGCGGCGTATTCCTGATCGAGCGTATCGCGCGTGACGATGGTGTAGAAGTGGGCCAGCAGGCCATTCTGCTTGGGGCGCAGGATCCGCCCTAACCGCTGTGCCTCTTCCTGCCGGCTGCCGAACATCCCGCTGACTTGGATCAACACGTTGGCATCTGGCAGGTCTACAGAGAAGTTGCCTACCTTGGAGAGCACCAAGCGATGAATCTCGCCGGCGCGAAATTGCTTGAAAAGCTGCTCGCGCTGACGCACAGGGGTCTCGCCAGTGATTAGCGGCGCGTCCAGCCGGCGCGCGATCTCCTCCAACTGCGGAATGTACTGACCGATGATCAACACATCGTCGTCCTTGTGCTTGGCAGCGAGCATCGAGACGATCTCGAGCTTGCGCGGATTGGTAGAGGCAAAGTGATACTTCTGCTCCTGGCCGGCCACCGCATATTCCATGCGGTCTTCTTCGGCCAGCGCCACGCGGACCTCGTGACATTCGACAGTAGCGATCCAGCCCTGGCGCTCCAGGTCCTTCCAGGGCACGTCGTAGCGCTTTGGCCCGACCAGCGAGAACACGTCACTCTCCAGCCCATCCTCACGCACCAGCGTGGCAGTCAGCCCCAGCCGGCGGCGGGCTTGGATCTCAGCGGTGACGCGAAAGACCGGTGCGGGCAACAGGTGCACCTCGTCATAGATGATCAATCCCCAGTCCATGCTGTTGAAAAGCGCCATGTGGGGATATTCGCTGAGTTGTGGGAAACGGCGCTTGATCGATCGACCGCTCGGTGCGGATGTCGTACCCTGCTTGCGCGGATGATACGTCAGCACTTGGTATGTGCAGATCGTGACTGGGCGAACATCCTTCTTCAGGCCGCTGTATTCGCCGATTTGATCTTCGGTGAGCGTGGTCTTGTCCAGCAGCTCGCGTATCCACTGGCGAACAGCGACCGTGTTCGGAGTAAGGATAAGCGTGGCGCACTGCGCTTTGTGCATGGCTGCGATGCCGACGATGGTCTTTCCCGCGCCACAGGGCAGCACGATCACCCCGCTGCCGCCGGCAGCGCTGCCTTGCGCCCAGTACACCTCTACGGCGTCGGCTTGGTAATGGCGCAAGGAGAACGGTTGACCGGAGCGCGTGGTCGTCCGCAGCGCAAAGGACAACGGCGCGCCGGTCACGTAGCCTGCCAAGTCCTCGGCGGGATAGCCAATCTGGACGAGAGCGCGCTTGACATGACCACGCTGCGCAGGGTCAATCTCGAAATCGGTCGCGCTCAGGCGCTGCTTGATCAACGGGGCAAACAGGCGATGCCGCGCCAGCTCCTCAGCCAGCGCTGGCTCATCGGTGGTCACCAGCATCCGCCCCTCGGCCAGAGTAAGCTTTACCCGCCCGTAGCGACTGATCGCTGCGCGGATGTCCACCTTGATGTTCTCAGGCAGCGGGTATTTAGAGAAGCGCTCCAGATCGCTTAAGATGGCCTCAGCAGTCAAGCCGGCAGCAGCCGCGTTCCAGAGTGAGAGAGGTGAGATGCGGTAGGTGTGCACATACTCCGGGCTCTTCTCCAGGTCAGCGAAGCGGGCCAATGCGTCGCGCGCCTCGGCGTAGCGAGGGTTATCCACCTCCAGCAACACCGATCGGTCGCTCTGGACGATGAGCGGATTCTCCGGCTGATAGCGATGCATCGAATTACTTATTAGAACATACTCACCCTGAAAGCAGCTTAGCTTTACGAGCAGAAGCCCGTGTTGCCGATGCGACACATCCGCGCCTATCCTTTGCGCGACAAATTGAACGATAATCCGTCACTACAGGAGACCAATTCACCATGCTCTACGACGCACGCGTTGCCTTTATCGGCGGCGGCGTGATGGGCGAGGCTATTATCAAAAGCCTGTTGCGCTCTGCCGTCCTCCAACCTCAACAAGTCGCCCTCTCCGAACCCAACCCCGAGCGGCGCGATCTCCTGAGCGATCGTTACCAAGTTCACGCTTTTGCCGACAACGCCAGCGCTGCGGCCCAAGCCGATGTGGTTGTGCTGGCCATCAAGCCACAAGTGATGGACAAGGTGCTGGCCGAGCTAAAAGATGTCGTCCGGCCAGATGCACTGGTCTTCTCCATCGCTGCGGGCATCTCCATTACGATGCTGCGCGAAGGCCTAAACGGCCACCCGCAGATCGTGCGGGCAATGCCCAATACGCCGGCGCAGATCGGCCAGGGTATCTCGGTCTGGACCTGCACCGAGGCCGTGACCGACATCCAGCGCAAGCAAGCCATACAGATTCTCAAGGCGATGGGCGAAGAAGTGTTCGTGGAAGACGAAGAATATCTGGATATGGCCACTGCACTCAGCGGCACTGGGCCAGCTTATGTCTTTCTCTTCATGGAGGCGCTGATCGACGCCGGCGTTCACATGGGATTCTCCCGACCGGTCGCCGAGAAGCTGGTGATCCAGACCCTGCGTGGCAGCGTGGAATACGCGGCTGTTTCTAAGCTGCACGTCGCTGAGTTGCGCAATCAGGTCACCTCGCCTGGCGGTACTACCGCTGCGGCGCTCTATCAGCTAGAGAAGGGCGCCTTCCGCACTGTGATCTCGCGGGCAGTGTGGGCAGCCTATGAACGCAGCATACAGTTGGGAAAGAAGAAAGCAGGTTCTCCGTTCCATGAATGAGATGCTCTACCAACAAGATCAGCTCACAGAGGTGCTCGAAAGGCTCAGTAGCAAGACCGACTTAAACCGTCTTCTGACAGCCTTGGGCGAGCTGGATGCCGAGGCGTTGCAGCGCATGCTGCGCGCGCTCGAACGCCCCCGTTCGTCAGTCCAGCCGCCGCCGATCAATAGTGACCTTTACGACATCGAGGCTGAACTGTCGCCAACCGAGCGCGAGATTGTGCTGCGCTGGCGAGACTTCCTGCGCGCCGAGGTCGCCCCAATTGCCAACACATACTGGGAGCGCGGTGAATTCCCTATGCAGCTCATCCCCAAGCTCGGCGCATTGGTGATGGAGACCATCGGCAGGGGACAAACCCACTATCCGCAGATGTCCCCGCTGCTCTCCGGCATGCTCACGTGTGAAGTCGCGCGCGTCGACCCTTCGCTCTGTTCGTTCCTCGGCGTGCATCGGCGGCTGTGCATGACGTCCATTTGGCTATTTGGCTCGCAAGCTCAGAAGGATCGCTGGCTGCCGGCCATGTTGCGCTTCGAGAAGATCGGCTCATGGGTGTTGAGCGAGCCGTTGGTGGGCAGCGGCGCAGCGCGTGGCTTGCTCACCACTGCACAGCGCGATGGCGACGTTTGGGTGCTTAACGGCCAGAAGAAGTGGAGCGGCAATGCCACTTTCGCCGACGTCAACTGCATCTGGGCCAAGAATCTAGAAACCGGCCAGGTCAACGGTTTCCTGGTAGAGCGCGATACGCCAGGCTATCACGTGGAGAAGATCCACGACAAGATCAGCAAGCGCATCGTGCAAAATGTGGTGATCACGCTGGAGGACTGTCGTGTGCCTGAGGCCAACCGATTGCCGGCTGCGCAGTCGTTTGACGATGTGGCCCGGCAGCTCACCAACGCGCGCGCCGACGTCGCCTGGGAGGCGCTTGGGATAGCCCGTGGCGCTTATGAGCATGCCCTGGCCTACGCCCTCCAGCGCGAACAGTTCGGGCGCAAGATCGCTGCCTTTCAAGTGCAACAGATCAATCTGGCCAGGATGCTGGGCAATGTCACGGCCATGCAAGGTATGTTGGTTCAGCTTGCGCGTCATCAGGCGCGCAACCGCGGCCAATTAGCGCCTGAGCAGGCCTCATTGGCCAAAGCCTGGTGCACTGAGCGCATGCGTGAGACAGTAGCAATTGCCCGCGCGATGCTGGGCGGCAACGGCATCTTGCTGGAACACAACGTAGCACGGCTGTTCGCCGATGCCGAGTCGGTCTACTCCTACGAAGGCTCGTTTGAGATCAATAGCCTGATCGTCGGCAAGGCGATCACCGGTTACTCGGCCTTCGTGTAGCTGTCGTCAACCTGCTTGAACGCTCTCGATCTAGTGGTTCAAGCACGTGCCAACCATGCAATCGGCCTTCGTGTCAAACGCGCTCATTCTGAAGCATCTCATCACAGCAGCACTGCTCGTGACATCGGCAACCCTATCGCCGGCCCATGCACAGAGCAGCACAAGCGGCTCTGAGCAGCCTACCCCCACTGAGCCAACCCCCCAGCCACAGCCAGATGACCCAGCAGCGCTGATCGAAGTGATCTCCACCCCAGAGCCGATCGTCTTGCCCACCCCTGGCCGGCCCAAAGACCCCTTGGACCACGTCGTGCAGGTGGGTGAGACGCTCTATACACTGGCGGCCC
>Ga0308398_1001034_pt1 | contig 15890 bp, 14 predicted proteins | sample Hotspr20SampleT9_FD_202360 | JGI IMG/M metagenome (GOLD analysis project Ga0308398, IMG submission 202360) | Hot spring phototrophic mat microbial communities from Mushroom Spring, Yellowstone National Park, Wyoming, United States - 20051001_T9 ...
CAAAACCGACACTGGTGGGCGAGGGTAAGTACCCAAAGGCTAGCGAGTGAAATCTCCCTAAGGAACTCGGCAAATTGTCCCCGTAACTTCGGGATAAGGGGAGCCCTAGTAGTGTGAAGGTCTTTACGGCTGGAGCATGAGGGGGTCGCAGATAACAGGCCCAGGCGACTGTTTAACAAAAACACAGGTCTCTGCTAACTGGTAACAGGATGTATAGGGACTGACACCTGCCCAGTGCCGGAAGGTTAAGGAAGGGTGTTAGCCGTAAGGCGAAGCACCTGACCGAAGCCCCGGTAAACGGCGGCCGTAACTATAACGGTCCTAAGGTAGCGAAATTCCTTGTCGGGTAAGTTCCGACCTGCACGAATGGTGTAACGATCTGGGCACTGTCTCAGGGGGATGCTCGGTGAAATTGAAGTACCAGCGAAGATGCTGGTTACCCGCGGTGGGACGAAAAGACCCCGTGAACCTTTACTGTATCCTGGCATTGGGCTCTGAGATGTCATGTGTAGGATAGGTGGGAGGCTATGAAGCCCTGACGCTAGTTAGGGTGGAGCCGACGTTGAAATACCACCCTTGACATCTTGGGGTTCTAACAGTCTTTGTAATGCAAAGACTGGACATTGTCAGGTGGGCAGTTTGACTGGGGCGGTCGCCTCCTAAAGAGTAACGGAGGCGTGCAAAGGTACCCTCAGCATGGTTGGCAATCATGCGTAGAGTGCAAAGGCACAAGGGTGCTTAACTGCGAGACTGACAAGTCGAGCAGGTGCGAAAGCAGGCCTTAGTGATCCGGTGGTTCTGAGTGGAAGGGCCATCGCTCAACGGATAAAAGGTACTCCGGGGATAACAGGCTGATCCTGCCCAAGAGTTCACATCGACGGCAGGGTTTGGCACCTCGATGTCGGCTCGTCGCATCCTGGGGCTGTAGCCGGTCCCAAGGGTTGGGCTGTTCGCCCATTAAAGCGGCACGCGAGCTGGGTTCAGAACGTCGTAAGACAGTTCGGTCTCTATCCACCGTGGGCGTAGGAGACTTGAGAGGACCTATCCCTAGTACGAGAGGACCGGGATGGACGTACCTCTGGTGTACCGGTTGTGCTGCCAAGTGCAGTGCCGGGTAGCTATGTACGGAACAGATAACCGCTGAATGCATCTAAGCGGGAAGCTGGCCTCAAGATAAGGTCTCCCTGAAGGTCCCTGGTAGACTACCAGGTTGATAGGCTGCAGGTGTAAGCTCTGTAAGGAGTTGAGCCGAGCAGTACTAATCGACCGTTCGTCTTATCTATCCTATCCAATCTCCTATTTCTCCTAACTCTACCTTCTAACCTACAAGGTTATGTCTTTATACATTTTGGCTGGTGCTTAAAGGTACGGGAAACACCCGATCCCATCCCGAACTCGGCAGTTAAGCCGTACCTAGCCGATGATACTAGTAGGGCCGCCTACTGGGAAAGTAGGCCTGTGCCAGCCTTATATCTATTCTTATACCCTATGTCCAACAATTATTAGGTTTTTACATTATATATTTTTGGTAATTGTTTAAATTGCTCCATCTTTAAGATAAACTATATTAAGTTACTTGAGCATCAAAATATTAAAGTTAAAATCAATAAAATAATCTAGGTATGTAGGATTACAATTTTTGGTTGTTATTGTATCCTTTGCATATCTTAAAAAGAATTTTTAATATTAAATTTTTATGTTTTTAATAAATAATTAACAATTAACAAATAATACTTTAAGGAATAAAACATTTTGGAAAAGATAGAAATAGCAAAAATAGTTAATACCAGAGGTATAAATGGGGAAATAATAATACTTAGTTATTCAGACCCCGCTTCAAATATATTAAAATATAAAAAGTTTTTTATAAAGGAGACTACTTTTGAAGAGATAGAGATAACCAAGAAGGCACACTATAAAGGCAATAGATTTTTAATAAAAATAAAAGGGATAGATAACATAAACGATGCTTTGGGGCTAAAGAATAAGAGTGTGTATATTGACACTTCAGAAATAACAAAATTGGAAGATGGTGAATTTTATTATTTTCAGGCTGTAGACTCAGATGTTTTTATAGGTGAAAAATATATAGGGAAGGTAAGGTGTGTACATAACTTTGGCTCTTGTGATATATTGGATGTTTTATATAAAGATGAAAATAATAAAAAAAGGCAGGTCTTATTGCCAGTACTTGAAGACTACCTTTTAAGTTTTGACCTTAATAATAAAAAAATAGTTTATAAGGATATTTATGTAAATGATTTGTTATAAAGTCTTAACACTTTTTCCAAGAGTGATTGAAGAATATATAAACAATAATGCACCTATAAAGAGAGGGATTGAAAATAATTTAATTGACATAAAGGTTATAAATTATAGAGATTATTCAAGTGATAAACATAAAAAGGTTGATGATGAAATATATGGTGATGGTTGTGGTATGTTAATAAAGTGTCAGCCTGTCATTGATGCTGTTAGGGCCAATGCCTCAAATAATGCAAAAATAATAATAACAGATCCAAGGGGAAAAGTTTTTAATAAAAAAATAGCAGAAGAATTGAGCAAAGAAAAAGAAATTGTTATAATATGTGGGCGTTATGAAGGTTTCGATGAAAGGATAAGTGATATTCTAAAACCTGAGAAAATTTCTTTAGGTGATTTTATTTTGACAGGGGGCGAGATTGTTGCTCTCTCAATAATAGATGCTTCAAGTAGATTTATAAATGGAGTTCTTGATTCTTATGAGTCTTTATTGGAAGAGAGTTTTAATAATTTGCTGGAATATGATCACTATACAAGGCCGAGAGAGTATATGGGGTTATGTGTTCCTGAGGTTCTTTTTAGTGGGGATCATAAAAAAATGAATGAGTTTAGATTAAAAAGTTCATTAAAAAATACAATAAAAAATAGACCTGACTTATTAAAATCATTAAATTTAAATGGTCAAACTTTAACTATGGCTAAAGAAATTATTAAGGAGATTTATTATGATAAATAGAGGTATGATATTGGCTAACCTTGAGAAAGATTTCAAAACAAGAGAAGAAGACTTCAAGGTTGGTAATACAGTTAGAGTCTATTCTAAAATAATTGAAGGTAAAAAAGAGCGTATTCAAATATTTGAAGGTATAGTTATTGACATACATGGGTCAGGCTTAAATAGAATGTTCAAAGTAAGAAAAATTGTTGGTAGTATAGGAGTTGAAAGAACTTTTCCTTTACAAAGCCCAGCTATACAAAAAATAGAGGTTGTAAAAACAGGAAAAGTAAGAAGAGCTAAATTATTTTATTTAAGAGGCAGGATAGGAAAAGCAAGCCAACTTAAAAATCTTGTTGAAGAAAATAACGCTTAATTGTCTTTTGCTCCTTTAAGGAGCAGACTTTTCTATATATATTAAATAAATCACCTAATAATAAATAAACTGAAGTTTTTTTATAAAAAATATTTTTAGTATTTGTATTGTGACAAAATACTATATAGGGTTAAAAACTAAAAGTAGTTGTTTATAAAGGAATTTTTAAAAATTTTAAAAGAAACTTAGTTAATTGTCTAAATTGGTCTACACCTTTAAGAGAAGTTATATTAAGTTAATTAAGCATTTGGGGCATTAAAATTTAAGTCACAGGATAGTCTATTATTTTCTAAATAAGATTATTTATGATATTCTATAAAAAATCTATTTTAATTAGGATTGCCTACATCAAATAATTACTAAATTTTTATCTTTTTCAAGAAGACTTGTATTTTTTGTATAAATATAAATAACTTTTTAGTAGATGATGCACATAAGTTTTATTTTCTTTTTAACCTCCAGAAAGAAATTTAGTCAAAAGTTTAAAAATTACCCTTCTAAAGTTTAAAATCAGTATATTCTTGTATGGCATAAATGAAATAGAATAAAGATTGAAATGATTAAACTAATTTTTAAAGATTAAGTATTTAATCAAAAAATAAGATTTTAGTTTTCTATCTTATTCTTAAACTACTTTTTTGACATTTGTAAGAATCTTATGGTATAGAATAAAGAAGATAGTATTAAAAATAGTAGAGAAGTCCACCATAAAACCTGCAATAAGATATCTAAATAGACATATTTATAAAAACATTTAATAAATCCAAAAAGACCAAGGAGAGAGAGGAAAAAAGAGGTGAGCTTTCCCCATATATTTGATGGGGGTATGGAGTTGTTTTTATTAGATAGAATAAGTCCTAAAACTATTATGAACACATCTCTTGTTATCAAAAAATAAACTATTAGTAGACTTATATCTGCTTTTTGGAATATTACGAATAGACCTATGCCCAATGCTATTTTATCAGCCAATGGGTCAATAATCTTTCCAAGCTCAGTAATGAGGTTAAACCTACGGCTTATAAAACCATCAAAAAAGTCTGTAAGTATTATCAAAATTATAAATGTCAGTGTTTCATAGAATGCTTCTTTATAAAAAAAATACATAAAAGGTATCAAAAAAACTATTCTTAATAGAGAAATAAGATTGGGTGCTTTTAAAAAGTCTTTTAGCCTTATGTCTATTTTCATCTTTTCCTCAGTTTTTCAACAAGATCATCAAGTCTTTTTTTAAGTGGGGGGAAAGGATAATTCATTGCTACTATCTCAAGTCTCTCTTTACCTTGTGGATATGGTAAGTCTTCAAGAAGGTCAAGTGATATTTCATTAAAATACTGTTTATCTAACATACTTACTATAAACTTGTAAAAGTCTTGATTGTATCCAGTAAGTTTTTGAACAGTATATGCTATTGCTAGTTTTTCATGCATTGTCTCGACAATATTGAACCTGTCGGTAAGTATTTTAGATATTTTTTCTTTATCTTCTTCTCTTGTGACTCTACTTAAAGCTAGCAATGATACAAATCTTATTTCTTTCAATTGATGATTTATAGCCAGGTCCCATATGTCATTAAATGCTCTTGTGTCACCTATTTTACCTATTCCTATTAAGGCTGTTGACTTGATGTATAAGCTCTTGGAGTTTTTAGACAACATTAAAAGGGGGGTTATACTTCCATCATTTGTAGCTATTTTTGATATGCTTGCAGCTAATAGGTTTAATATATAAGGGTTGTCTTCGTCTCTTAGGTACTGACTTAATGCCAAAACATCATTTGAGGATGCAATCTCTCCTAATGCCCATATCAACCACTTTTTTTCTTCTATTTCTTTAGCATTTTTTAGCATATCAAGCATTTTGGCAGTTGCTGACTTGATCTTATGATTACCTATGTATATTATGGAAGATGTTCTTATTATAGATTCTTCGTCTGATAGCCCATTTATCACTAAGTCCTCAATAGACTCACTGTTATATCTTCTCTTCATTATTTCAAGAAAGACTTCTTCATTTATAGGAGGTGGGGTTAACATTTGCATTCTTATTATGTATTTATCCCATAAACTACTTGAAAAAATAGCCGAATTATTTAAAATAAAAATTAGAGAAAATATAAAAGTGGGAAAAATTTTTCTTCTCATTATATTACCTCTTTTAAAGATAACTAAAATAAGATTTCGGGTTTTAAAAACCGAAAAATTAGTAAATATTTTTTTATAATAAAAATAAAAAAACACAAAGGTACCATATGAAGACAAAAACAGAAAACAAAAATTATAACCCTGGGAAAGTGAGAATAATTTTTGGGGCAATAAAGGTAAGGCTTTTGGGAATACCTGATGATGTTTATGAAAAGGTAGTACTCTTAAAAAGAGTAAAAAAGAATTTAAAAAAACTTAGTTATGACTTTATAAACTTTTCAAGAGAGAAATTAAAGCCAAACCTTGGTAAATTACTTATAGATATATATACTGTTCTATATCCATTAAAAGAGCAGATAAAACTATCAAAACCAAGCGATGTAAGAGACTTTACTTTTTTTCTTTTTAAGTATCATTCTAATGACCAACAGAAAAAAATTCTGGAGAGCTTAACTTCAAAAGACTATATAAAAGAATTGATAAACTCCAAAGGAACAAAAGAGGCTGTCAATGAGATTAAAAATATTTCAAAAAATCTTAGAAGCAGTTTTTCAAACGAGGTATTGCAGAAGATAAACTATATTTTTTCTTTAGGCTTGAGTTTACAGGACTTTTTAAGGTTTGACATATTTTTACTACTAAAAAAGTTTTATCCATCTATAAATGAAAAGAACTTAAGCAATCCTGGAGCGGATAGAGAGGTTTCTTATGAGAATATATCTTCTGAATTAAAAGACTTTGTTGACTCTTTGTATTTGATAAATCCTAACCTAAATTATTACAGTTTTATGAAGGTTTATTCTGAGTATTTGAATAAGCAGATAATACCTGAGGAAGACTTTTTAAAAGTTTTTGCTAAAATATCAAACCTTATAAAAACAGATGTACTTGTATTAACTATTCAATATATGTCAAAAGATGTTTATTATAAACCTATTTCATCTTACTCTGTGAAGAATATTGCAGAAGACTTTTTTAGAGACTTAGTTGATTTTATAAATAAAACTCAGGAAGAGGTTTTAAGCGAGTTAAAGTCTACTAAAATAAATGCAATTCTGAAAGAACTCTTTGGTTCAATAGAGTTTAAAGATGCAAAAGCATATACAAAGGAACAACATGAATATCTTGTAAAAAATGGGCTTGAAGGATTTTATTATCATGAACAGTTTAATGCACTTAAAAAATTCATGTTGGATAAATACAATCAGTATATAAGAAAAGCATTAAACACATTTATCATAAAAGCAAGCTTTACTACTTTAAACCTTCAAGAAGAGTATAACAACCTATACTATGCTATGAACAATATAGTAGATAACATATTACAGTTTGAAGATAAGATGGGAAGGGATGATGGTTGGCCAAGACTTAAGACTCTTATAATGGGCAAGGGTAAGGATTCAAGTCTTGTCTATCTTGCAAGGAAAAATATACTTGAAATAAACACAAGGGTAAAGGAAATAATGACAAATTTTTTATCTGTTGCAAAGGAACTTAATGGAAAGCTTAAAATCGCTGTTACAGCTTTTAACAAAGGAGAAAAAGAACCAATATCTAACATAAGAAACTTTGCAGGAAATGCAACTCCAATGGTTGTAAAACACCTTGCTGATGCTTTTAATGACATAAATAAGTTTTTAAAGTATCTTTCATTATCACTAGAAGGAGAAAAAGAATAAAGATGAGGATTGAAGTATCAGACAGGATAAAGAGACTTCCACCTTATATATTTGGTGAACTTAATGCACTTAAACTAAAACTTAGGAGAGAAGGGAAGGACATAATAGACCTTGGGATGGGCAATCCTGATAAACCTGCACCTCAAAAAGTTATAGAAAAGACAATAGAGGTGATAAAAGACCCAAGGGCCCATAGATACTCAGCCTCAAAAGGAATAACTCATTTATTGAGAGAGGTATCTCTTTTCTACAAGAAAAAGTATGATGTAAGTTTAAATCCTGAAACAGAGGTTATTGCAACAATAGGTAGTAAGGAAGGTTTGTCTCATTTAGCTTTGGCTCTTTTAGGGCCTGGTGACTCTGCACTTGTCCCCTCACCATCTTTTCCCATACACATATGGAGTGTAATACTTGCAGGTGCTAATGTTATTACTGTTTCTCTTGAAAAAACCCGAGAAAACTTTATAGACCACCTTTTTAAAACATATGAAATACTTTGGCCAAAACCTAAGGTGCTTATACTTAACTTCCCACATAATCCAACAACAAGAGTTGTTGACTTAAACTTTTTTAAAGAAATTGTAAAGTTTGCTTTAGAAAAAGAGGTGATGATAATTCAAGACTTTGCTTATGCTGATATAGTATTTGATGATTATAAAGCACCAAGTATCTTGCAGGTAGATAGAGCAAAAGAGGTTGCAGTAGAGTTTATAACAATGAGTAAGTCTTTTAGTATGGCAGGCTGGAGAATAGGATTTTGTGTTGGCAATGAAGAAATTGTAAAAGCTTTGGCCAAGATAAAGGGTTATTATGACTATGGTATTTTTACACCTTTACAGGTGGGAAGTATTATAGCCATGAGGGAAGTGTGGCTTGATGCACCAAAAAATTATTCTTCTATATATCAGGAAAGGCGTGATATTTTAGTTGATGGTCTTAATAAAATAGGATGGAATATAGAAAAACCAAAAGCAACAATGTTTGTCTGGGCACAAATACCTAATGAATTTATAAAAGCAGGTAGCCTTGCTTTCTCCAAGTTTCTTTTGGAAGAAGCAGAGGTTTGTACCTCTCCTGGTATAAGTTTTGGTGAAGAGGGGGAGGGTTTTTTAAGAATAGCATTGGTTGAGAATGAAAAAAGGATAAAACAGGCTGTAAAACAGATAAAGAGAGCCTGTGAAGGTAAAGATTATAAATATGTTATTGAAAAATATGGAAAGAAATAATTGGTTATCTCTTAAAAGAATCAAAATCCTAGTTTAATAATAAGGGAAATTGATAGGAACTTATTAAAAAGTTTGTAAAGAAAACTTATTTTTCTAAAAAACATTGTATTTGTTGTAGTCTCTATATCTATCTAAATAGATATGATAACAAATATTAGCCTTATTTTAGAATAGTTCTTTTGTATCTTTTTTCTTTTAAACCTGCAAAAAAATCAAAAAAACGAACAAGAAAGTTTTTGTTCTAAAGACTAATATCCTAATATTAAAAATTGTCCATTAAACAGCAGAAATTAAAGAATAAAACTTTTATATAATTAAAACTTAGGTAATTGTGTAAACTTGCTTCATCTTTAAAAAAATTATATTAAGTTACTTGAGCATCAAAATATTAAAGTTAAAATCATTAAGATAATCTATGAATTTTTAATAAAGATTATTTATAATGTCCTTTACTTTATAATACTAAAACTATTTCTTGAATATGAAATACTTGCACTCCCTTTGCTTGACTAGAGGTACCTAAGTCTCAAACCCTAAAGGGTGGAGTTATAAACATAGCCTTTTAATTTTTAGAAAGGGGATAAACCCTTTTTTTATAGTCTAAACTTAATCACTCTCCAGATTATAAGATAAGCACCAGATACTATTGATATAATACCTATTGTTGTCTTTTTTGTTTCTAATTTTGCGATAAAGTTTTTTATTCCATCAGGATTTGCTAACTTTGAATAAACAGTTTCCCCACTCAGTATTAGACCAGAAATGATTGAAAACAATACAGCAACAATGAATATTATCCCAGTAATTGGTGCAATCTCAAATACTATTCTTATAATATCAAAGTTTATTATGATATCAATGACTTCAATTATTCCTACTATTAATAGAATAATACCTATTGTTTTTGAGTATTTTGTAAGTTGTTTTAAGTTAGGTTCAGCTTTTGGACTTTTTGATATCAAGAATGCCTCTGCTAATGATATACCACCTATCATTAAACCCACAGATATTACCCAGAAAAAAAAGTTACTCATTTTAAAAACTCCTTTTATTTTTTTAGAGAATATTTGTTATTAATAATAACAAAAAAATAAAAAAAAGAAAGATTTTTTGGAATAAACTTGTAAAAACTTAAAAATGCTGGTTTATAAAAGAATAAGTTTATAACAAATTGTTTAAAATTTTAAAGTAAAATTTATTTTTTTAAATATTCCTGTAAACTAAGAAGTTATTTTAGTACGACTAACTGGATAGAGAAGTGTTTTAAAGAGCTTAAGGATAATATTAGCATTAGGGGGTATTTCCACTTTAAGGGGAGTGCAAAAAAATTTTTATATATGTTTTTTAGAGATAAGAACTTAAAATATCAGAAGAAATTAAGGTACTTAAATATTTTTGAGGAGGCATTTAATGAATAAAAATCTTTCAAGAGAGATACTTTACACAATTAAGTTGACATTACCAGATATTGGGTTTTTTATACTCTTTTTTTATAGATATAAAAACAATTTAAGTATAAAATGAATCTACACTTTCTTTTTTTGATCCTACAAAAAGAAAGAAACAAAATAAATGGTAGAAAGTTTTCATCCTAAAAAATAGATTTTCTTTTGATAGGCCGTGTACAGTTACACGGCAAGGGAATATTTTAAAATTAAAAGACTTACTTTTTAAGGGCTGACTAATTTATATAGTCCATAACGCCTATCATTCTTTAAAACTATATGTTCTCTACTTTTTGCTATATATATTTTTTATATAGTTAAGTTTTCCACCCATTTTTATTATTTCTCTTTCTCTATCAGACAAGTCTAATTTTACTTTTATAGTTATACCTTTTGTTAAATTGTTTATTTCAAACTCTTTTCTCTCAATAAGAGAAGGAATATCCTTTACTTCTAAATAATCATTTTCCTCTATCTTATTATAATCATTTTCATCTAAGAATGTCGTTGGTATTATACCAAAGTTTATCAGATTATCTCTGTGTATCCTTTCTATAGACTTTGCAATTATCATTTTTACACCTAAGAACATAGGGCACATGGCTGCATGTTCTCTTGAAGAACCCTGTCCGTATGACAATCCAGCAACGACTATATTGTGAATACCTTTTTTCTTGTTTTCAGTGGCAACTTTATAAAAGTCAGGTTTTATTTCTTCAAATACAAATGTTGAGTACTTTTCTATATTAGACCTATACTTTAATCTATAACCAGCTGGCATTATGTGATCTGTTGTTATCTTATCACCCACTTTAATGGCAACTACTCCCTTTATGTCTTTAGGCAATTCATCGTTATAAGGTGGATTCCCTATGTTAGGGCCCCTCAGTATTGTATTTTCAGGATTATTTTCAGGGTATAGAAATTGAGAGTCATTAGCCCAAAACTTTTTTGGGGGCTTAAACTTAAATTTTTTTATTTTAAACTCTTTAGCGAACTCTATAGGGCTGGTTAAATATCCTTTTACTGCTGAGGCAGCAGCTGTCTCAGGGCTTACAAGATATACTCCTGCGTCTATGGTTCCACTTCTACCCTTAAAGTTTCTGTTGTTTGTCCTTACACTAACGCCACCACTAGGTGGTGCTTGCCCTGCACCTATACAGAAACCACATGCAGACTCAAGTATTCTTGCCCCTGCTTTTATAATATTTACTATTGCTTTATTCTCTGTTATCATCTCAAATACCTGTCTTGAGCCTGGGGCTACTCCAAAGCTTACCCATGGAGCAACTTTTTTGTCTTTAAGCATATGTGACACAACCATAAGGTCTCTATAAGATCCATTTGTACAGCTTCCAATCAATACCTGGTTAACCTTAAGGTCTTTAATGTCTTTTACTTTTTTTACATTGTCAGGTGAGTGAGGTAGTGCTACCATAGGCTCAAGTTCATCAAGGTTTATTGTGATTACTTTATCATATTTTGCATCTTTATCAGGATAGAGTTCAACAAAGTCTTTTTCTCTGCCTTGGGCCTTCATAAACTCATATGTTATATTATCTGATGGGAAAATTGATGTTGTAACGCCAATCTCAGCCCCCATGTTAGTGATAGTTGCTCTCTCTGGAACAGATAAGCTTTTTATTCCTTCTCCACCATACTCTATTATATAACCTACATTCCCTTTGGTAGTTAATATTTCTAATACTTTTAGTATAATATCTTTTGCACTTACGAATGGTCTTAATTTACCTAATAGTTCTATCTTGATTACCTTAGGTAACTTTATATAAAAAGGACTACCTGCCATGGCTGCTGCAACGTCAAGCCCGCCAGCACCTATAGCTAACATACCTATACCACCTGCTGTTGGGGTATGACTGTCTGACCCAAGAAGTGTCTTTCCCGGTACAGCAAACCTTTCTAAGTGTACCTGATGACATATACCATTACCAGCCTGAGAGTATATTATACCAAATCTTTTTGCAACACTTCTTAAGTAGTTGTGATCATCTGCATTCTCAAATCCATCTTGTAGTGTATTATGGTCTACATATGATACAGAAACTTCTGTTTTTACCTTATCTATGCCAATTGCTTCTAACTGGAGATATACCATTGTTCCAGTTGCATCCTGTGTTAATGTTTGATCTATTTTTATTCCTATCTCATCATTATAATTTTCCATAATGTGTTTTTCTATTATTTTTTCTACTATATTTTTCCCCATTTGAAATCCTTTTTAAAAATTTTATTTTAAAATTTTAGAAATAAAATTAAATGCCCAAAGAACTTATCATAGACAAAAGCTCGTTTGGGTCAAAAGGTTTTATAAGATACTTACAGTTATTTTTTTCAAAAAAATCAATACTATCACTCTTTGCTGTTAAAAATATTATTTTTTTTGTTGTGTCTATAGTCATTATTTTTTTGTAAATCTCTATGCCACTTATTTCAGGTAGCATTACATCTAAAATTATAAGGTCACTGGTTAAAACCTCATCAAGATTTTTTAAAACAGATTCACCATCAAAATACTGCTTTATCATATAATTATTTTTTAGTACAAGAATCTTTTTAACAAGGTTGTTTATTTCTGGTGTGTCTTCTATTATTGAAATCTTTTTCATAGAACTATCTTTTTTACATTAACACTTTTTTTATTCTTTCTAAGACTTTTTCTCTGTTAAGGGGTTTAACTATATAGTTTTTAGCCCCAAGTAAAAGAGCCTCTTTAACAAAGTCTTGTTTGCCTATAGCACTTATTATAATAACCTTTGCCTCTTTGTCAAAGTCTATAATTTCTTTTAATACCTGTAAACCATCTTTTTTAGGCATTGTAATATCTAGTGTTACAAGGTCAACCTTTGGATATAATTCTTTATATTTTCTTACACCTTCTTCTCCATCTGTTGCCGTATCTATTATGTTGTATGACTCTGAAGCTAGTATTTGAGATAGCTGTTTTACTATAAACATAGAGTCATCTATTATAAGAATATTATAAGGTGTACCATCTGGTTTTAATCCCTCAGGTTGTTTTTTATTTATGTGTTCTTCTATTATTTTCATATAATCCTCCTGATTTTAAACATTTTCTTTTATTGAAATATTTATTTCTAACTTGCCATATTCTAATTCATATGGCACAGACAAAGTTTCTATCCCTAGTGTTGATATTTTTACATTGTTACCAACAATTACAGATGGTGGGGTAAGGTTAAAATGGAAACCTCTTTCATATAATTTAGTAATTGCTCTTCCTGTTATCATATTTCCAAGTTCTCCAATAGTGGCCTGACCCATTTCTGAGTCTAATGTGTGCTGCTCACCATTCATAACCTCTATTATCTTAGATGCTAATTCTCTGTCAAAGTTTATAAGCATTCTTCCACTTGCTTGACCAGTTAATCCCACAAATACACCAATGTCTGGTATAGATTCCTGCTCTTTAAGCTCCATTTCTCCTCTTTTTGGCTCTATATTTAAAATTTCTCTTATTATTTCTTCTGTTGCATCTAAGAATGGGTCAATAAAATCTATTCTCATCGCTACTCCTTAATAAAAACTAGTCTATTTTTAATATAATACTTTTTAAACCTATTCTCAAAATTTTCTATATTTTCAAACAAACCTGTTATAAGTTTCCCATTTTTATTTAAAGCCTTATAAAAATTATTCATTAATAAGCTTATTTTATCAAAATTTTTTAAAATAAAGTTAGGAGCATATATAATATCTATGTTTGATGGGCTAAACTTAGGGTTTGGGCAAAAAAAGTCAAAACATATTGTCTTTTCTATCTCTTTTTTGAGCACAAAACCATTTGTGGAATTCTCAAAAAACTCTTCTATAAGTGAAGAAGGTATATTTTTTAAATAACTTTCTTTATACTCTTTATTAAGACCTGACTTTAACTTATCATAATCATTGTAAGAGTTTATTATCCTTATTTTTGAATTAATACTCTTGTAAACATAAAAGATTATTGCTATTGACCTTGCATCTTCTCCTGTTGGATTTCCAAGAACCCATAAGTTTATGCTTTTCTTTTTTTCATATACCAGACTTTCTATTATTTCATCTATTAAATACATATCAGGTTTATTTTCAAAGAAACAAGTTCTTTCTTCGTTAAAACTAAAATGAGAAGTAGAAAATATGTTATCATCTTTTATTATTTCTTCTATTGACTTGCCTTTAATATTTGCAATCTTCGATATATACTTTATTACCCCTTCCTTAGTCAAGTTATTAAAAGGAAAGTTTATTTTTTCAAGTTTTTCTTTAATTTTATAGAATAAGTTTTTGGATATAAAAACATCAGTATTGTTTTTTGTAAAAAATCTTTTATATAAAAAAGAACCATTACTTGAGTAAAATATTGGCATTATGTCAATTATTGATATTTTTTGTTTATCCCTTTCTATTGTTCCTATTATATATTCTGCTATTTTTGATACAGATATTGTTTCTAACGGTTTTATTTCAGTGTCTTCATAAGATATTATTCTTAATACTTTATCAACGACAAGCCCTATCTTGTTGCCTTCACCAAAGTTTAATATGATAACTTTTTTGTTTTTATAAAGGTCAAAAAAGTCTGTTTCTAACAGTCTTTTTATCTTAATTAATGGTATTATTTCACCCCTAAGATTTATTATTCCCTCTATGAAATTAGGGGCATCAGGTATTCTTCTTACATCAAAGGCTTTTATAACTTCCTGAATAACCCTTACATCTATACCAAAGATATCATTGTCTAATAATATTGTTAATATCTGTCTAGTCATAAAAAACCTTTTATCTTATTGATATATATTCTTCTTTTTTTATATAAAGGTCTATAAGTTGATATATATCTACTATTAAGCTTATACTTCCATCTCCAAGTATTGTCGCACCACTTATTCCTTTGGTCATTGCATATTTTTTATGCAATGGTTTTATAACTATATCTTGCTCAGAAATTATTCCATCAACAAGGAATCCAGCCTTTTTATTTGCAGCTTCTACAACAACCACATACAATTCTTTCCCATCAGAGAGATAATCTGATTTTCCAGTCTTTTTTTCACTGACATTTATATTAAATATTTCCCTTAAATTTATGAGTGTTATTATTTCATCTCTTAATTTAAATACCTTGTTTTTCTCAAATGTCTCTATATCTTGCTCTTTTATTGTTAGAGTTTCCACAATACTGTTTATAGGTATTGCATAAGAATAAGTGTTTACTTCTACTATTAATGCTTGGATTATTGCTAGAGTAAGAGGTATTTTTATTATAAACTTTGTTCCTTTATCTGTCTCAGTGTCGACAAATATTGAACCAGATAAGTTTTCTATTTTTTGTTTTACAACGTCCATTCCAACACCACGGCCTGAGACTTCAGTAACCACACTTGCAGTAGAAAATCCTGGTTGAAATATTATGTTTATTATCTCTTCTTTATTAAGTTCTTTATTCTCAGGAATAAGACCTTTCTCAATTGCCTTGGCCCTTACTTTTTGTAGATTTATACCAGCACCATCATCTTCAATTTCTATCTTTATCATTGAACCTTCATGGCTTGCAGAAAGTTTTATTTTACCAGTTTCGGGTTTACCTTTTTTTAATCTTTCAGATGGTGGTTCAATCCCATGGTCTATTGAGTTTCTTATCATATGTACTAATGGATCTAGTAGTTCTTCTACTACTGACTTATCAAGCTCAGTATCCTCTCCATAAATCTCTAATTCAATCTTTTTGTTAAGATTTTTTGATAAGTCTCTTACTATTCTTGGGAATCTATTAAAAATAGTGCTTATAGGCACCATCCTTATTTTCATAACTCCTTCCTGGAGGTTGTTTATAATCCTTGATATCATATTGATTATGTTTTCAAAGTTAGTCATGTTCCATGAAGACTTAGTTGTAAAGTCAATAAACTTTTCAATCTCTATATCTTTTTGCTTCTCATCAGCCATAGCTAAGGTCTTTTTTAGGTCGAGTGCATAGCTTTTAATAGAGTTTAAGAATTGAGTTAAAGAAAAAGATGTT
>Ga0308398_1001039_pt1 | contig 15844 bp, 8 predicted proteins | sample Hotspr20SampleT9_FD_202360 | JGI IMG/M metagenome (GOLD analysis project Ga0308398, IMG submission 202360) | Hot spring phototrophic mat microbial communities from Mushroom Spring, Yellowstone National Park, Wyoming, United States - 20051001_T9 ...
ATTGTTGCTGGCGCAGGAATTACCAAGAGTGGAAATACGATTAGTGTTGATTACGATCCTGCTACGATTGGATTAAATGGTAACAAGATAACCGTTAAGCTGCATACAGATGGCAACTCTGGGCTTACGACGGACTCGAACAATGGTATATTGATTAACACAGACAATACTACAATAATAAGACTCGGTAACGTTTTACAGATTGCTTCTGCTTATAGGGTGCGTAAGTTCACTACTACTATTACTGGCGATGGCAGTGCTACAACTTTTAGAGTTATTCATAATTTTTTAAGCACTGACGTAACAGTATCTGTTTATGACATATCTACGAAGGAGATGGTTTATCCGCTTATCCGTTATAACACCGTAAATGATGTAGAGATATTGTTTAAGATTGCACCGGCAAACGGTAAACAATATAGGGTGGTAGTTGTAGGATGATAGACTTTTTAAATGATATAACTGCTAATTTTGCAGAATTGCGGCAGGCGAGGATGGAGAACGTGAGCAGTCTGCCGACTGGGTTAGGCACGTTTCATCGTGGTTATACGGTGTATTATCAGGGTCAGTTGTATGTATGGGATGGGAGCCAGTGGCAGACGTGGGGTGCTGCTGGCGCTGTGCCTCTGCCTCAGAGGACTTATTTTGTAAGTCCAGGGTTCACAGGGCGTTCGTCGCCTTATTATGACAGCTTACGGTCGTTATTTGGGGCATTGGGCAACTTTCAGGGTACTCCGACATTGGCTGATACTGTTACCGTGATTGTTTATCCTGGCGTTGAAAACCAAGATATAAGCATTAATTACCCTTGCAATCTGTATTTTTTGGGTGATTATGAGGTTGTTGGAGATATAACAGTCAACGGTATATGTAATATGTATGGTAGGTTGTGGGTTGATGGTTTTGTTCTATATTCGACAGGAGGGTATGCCACAGAAATAGAGGTAAGTTACATTAAGACCATTCGTTTTGGTCCTCAGAGAACTGTGAAGTTACGGAACTGTCATTTTGAGACGGTTGAATGTGTTGCTAATAATACCTATTTGTATAACTGTCATCCTATGTATGTGTCGATGATAGACGCTGGCAACATAGAGATTATCAACTGTAGAGATATTGACAGCGTTTATTTGGCATGCAACAAAGTGAAAGTTGTTGATACAAATCTTAGGATCATTTTTGGGCATGTGTTTGAGGAGGCTGTGCTGTATGGGTGTAATATAGAAGGTGGTCTGCTGTCGCAAATATACTTTAATGAATGTCACAAGCTTGTTGTTCGGGATTGCACTATTGTAAACAATTTTGGTGGCAACGGATCTGGTTCTGGGATATATGTCGGTCAGTTATGGCGTGGCAAGATAAGCACTTCAAATATATATGGAACTAGCGATGGGATACATATTAACACGATCAGTGAGCACAACAATGAACCAGGTTATATTATATTTGATAACGCAGCTATAAGTGGGGTTTATGAAAGTATCAGAATAGATAATATTATTGGGACTGGTTCTGGGTATTATGTGAGAGGGGAAGTGCATGCTAACACTACCCCATACATCGGCGGTCCGAGATTAAATACAACCAACATAGATATAATCGTTGATAATGCAGCGATAGTTGACATTTTTTAAAAATAAAGAGGTGATATTATGGTTAACACAAAGAAACTATCGGAAGGCGGTAATGGGAAAATTACTGCTGAAAATTACAAAGGATATGTTAAGGTTATTATGTTTATTGCAGCAACAGCGTTATTTTTAGGTATAGTTGGGACTTTTGTGTTGACGATTATGGCTCCTGAGTGGGCTACGGTGCTTTATGCGATGGCGCAGGTGGGCGCCGCGCTTGCTATATGGATAGCGATAGATAAGTATGCTTTAAAAAAGTACGATACTTTTCATGAAATATTTGTAAGAAAGAATGTGGCTTTTGCGGTTGTGTTGGGATCTATACTTATAGCTGTTGCTATAATTATTAGTAAATAAAGATTTGGATTTTATATGAGAAAAGTGTAATTTGTGCATAAAACATGGGTTTGCATATGTCCTACTTTTTATTGATACTTACGATTGTGATGATGGTTGTCTTACCTGCAGACATTTCTTCATCTGAATATTATTACAGGGATGGAACTAAGGTTAGCAAATCATCTGTTGCGCATTTAGATACGGCCGCTTATTATCTGTATGTGAGAGAAGCGACGGGCAAGAATGACGGGTATGAAGTAGAGAAATTTTTATCGTATGTAGGGCATAAGAGAGGAACGCCCTGGTGTGCTGCGTATGTTTCTTACTGTTTAGGTGTAGCTGGTGTGAAAAGTGTAACTGTGAGGAGTGCGTCTTCGCAGGCGTTTACGTCTCAGAGGTTTATTCCGATAGAGAAATTTTTAAGGGAGAAACAGAAGGCTAAGCCGGGCGATATTTTTGTTATGAAGACGAAAGGGGCTCCTACCGGGCATGTAGGTTTTATTTATTTGCATAAAGGAGAGCTGTTTTACACAATAGAAGGGAATACTAATTCTGGCTTATCGAGGGAAGGCGATGGTGTGTATGCTGTGATGCGAAAATATCAACCTTTTGCAAATCTTAGAATAATAGGTATTGTTAGCGTATGAAGGGCAAGGATTGGATATATATTGTGATAATATTTCTTGTGTTGCTGTTGTTTTTAGCAAGACCCGTGCAGACGCCTTACCCGTCGATAGAGAGTGTAACTCGTATTGATACTGTATATCGGATTGATACGGTGTTTATACCAACAACAGTAATAAGAACGAAGGTTAGTGTATTGAGAGACACTACAAGACAGGTAGAGACAACGTATCCTTTTGTTGCTGTGATGGATACTGTTGATCCGCAGACAAAGGATACTATATCTATAAAGTATGAGTATCCAGAGAGTATTTTTACGTATATCAACAGGTATCATCCACGATACGAGAAAACTGTGATGGTGCACAGGCAAGATACTATCAAGATAACTGTACCAATGCAGGCAAGTAGCTCTTCTTGGTATGAAGAATATTTGCGATACATTGGTTTTATAGCTGCTGGTTATATTATAGGGAGGATAAGATAATGGCGGGAGTGCCTTATGCAAACGTGCCGCCGTGGCAACCTGCTCAGGGGCCTTGGTTCTTGCAGCCTGGCGGGCAGATGCCATTGCAATCACAACCGCAGGCGCAAGCTGTTCCTTTTCAATTTTTAGGTGGAGCGATGCGGCAGCCTGCTCAGGTCGGATCGAACTACTCGCCTTATGGCATAAATTTCTGGAATAGCAGCAAAGGTGCTGCAGCACAGCAGGCTTACGAAGCGCAGCGGGCGTTACAAGAGCATGGAGGGACTGTTGGTGGGACATTATCGGGTATTATTGGGTTTGGAAAAGGCTTAGCTGGTTTTCTTACGCCAGCTGGTGGTTTGGCGGCAGGTGCTGATATAGCTGGGACGTTGGGAACGTTTTTAGGTACTAAGCTGATGAATTCTATTCTTGGGGATGCGAGCTCAAAGGCAGAGGGGGCAACGAAAGCCGCTACTGAGGCAGCTAACGCTATGCTTGAATCTGTGGCTTCTAATAAATCTGCGATGTTACAAAATACTAACGCAATGGGGCAACAGGGTCAGGCGGCTGCTATGGAGGCGCAAAGGCGTATGAACAGCCAGATGGTTAGTGGTGATGCGGTTGCTGATAAGAACAGGCTACTGGCAAACGCTGCAAGTGCTCAGTCTGGTGCGGCACAAAATGCGGCTATGCTTATGAGGCAATCGCAGCTATCGCAACAGAACTTAAAGGATATTGTGAAGAATATGGCGTCTGGCTCGGCAACGAGTAAGCTTGGTAACATAGCGGCTCTTGGTCAGCAGTCAGCTGCTTCTAATTTGCAGGCATTTCAGCAGGCGCAACAAGCACAACAACAAGCAAACCAGCAAGCTCTGGCTGCAACAGCTGCGGCAAGTGATATATACAGTAAAGATTTAGCAAGTAATTTTGAACGAAACGTCAAGCCCGCTTTGAATCAGTGGGAGAATTTTCAGCAGATGGGATCAAGTCTTGCTGGACAGGCTGTTGGGCAAACCATGTCTAGTTATCATGACAATAGTAATGCTATATTTAATATGTTGCAAAATACGGAGAATAATCTTGCATCAGCATCAGCTAGCGCTAGAGCGTATGAAGATTACATAAATTACGCACCGCAAGAAGGTGTTATGATGTACTTAACTGGTAATATACTGGGGTGATAAATGGGAACAGTTGTAGTGCCGAATAGAACGGCAGAACTATTCGTAAATGCATTGCAAAATGCAGGTTTTAGGCAAAAAGCTGCTTCCGAGCGGGCTTCAAAGGCGGCTGAGTTGCGTACCGAAATGAAAAAGCAGGCTTATATAAGACGGGGTGCTCTTTTAGATTCTTTAAACGAGCTTGGAAAGGTTCGTGTTCTAAAGGACGGGTCTATTATTTACGAAGGGGATAATCCGTCAGCAGCGGAAAATATACTGAGCGAGATAAATGAGCTTGATAGTGTTCTTTTTGATGTAGATGAAAGAGGCAATAGGCATTTAAATTTAGGTCCAAGGGACGCTTACACCAGCCCGAGATACGCAAGCAAGTTGAATATCGAACAAAACTTAAAACTTTACAACGATGCTATGATGCTAGATTATGGCATTGAAAGTCAAGAGGATGCTAAGAGAGCTCTAGCGGAGGGCAAACTGCCTAACGGCTTGAGACTGGATGAAGCAGATCCAGATGTAAGATTTGCTTTGGAGATAAAAGCGGCTGGCAATGAAGGTATAACCCAAGTGGCTTCGGATCCTCGATTAACTAGCTGGGCGTATAGTTTGTATCCAAACTTACAGAGGTCTCATAATGAGGCTGGCGGATTTAACAAGATGGTTGGGCAGCTTGAAGGTTTAGGTAGACCCTATAATTATGGCGTCAATCCGTTGCCGCCAAGTGTTAACCCACCAGATTACTCAAAAGACTTATCGCCAGATATGAAAGCTGCAACAAAGGAATTAGAGACTGATTGGCGGCAACAGGAGATGGTTAGGGATATGAGGGACAGAATACCCAAAGGACCGTATCCTGGCAGTGTTGTTGCTCCTTCTTTATTAGATCCAAGCTTGTATATAGATTTTATGCCTCCGCAACTTAGAAAGCGGTATGCGGAGAGATATGTCCCTGATGACGCTAAGAAGGCTGCAGCTGGTGATATTTCTAGTTATATTGCTGCTGGAACTCATCCTAAGAAAGGACCTCTGCCACCTCCTTCTTGGGTTGCTGCACAAGATGCTGGGTTACGTGTTGTTTACGGCATGGGACCTGAAACTTTTAAGCAAGGTGTAGATGAAGGCGTTATAAAATTAAAAGAGCCACCTACCCCGATAGAGCTGCCTGTGCCTATACCAACGATGAAGCAGTTAAAGGAGAAGATAAAGTCTGGCAAGATAGACGTAACAAGAAAAAAGAAACCGAAAAAGAGAGTTATGGCAAGGGTAGAGGAATTTTTAGGTGGCTATTAGAGGAGAGAAGCGATGAATGGTAACAAGTATGGATTTGTTAAGAAGGCAAGAATTGTTGATATGTTGCACAACGAAGACCCTCTGCTTTCGGGAAGCATTTATGTGGGAGATGATATTGTTGGTGGCGGAGAGTATGCTGATTACTCTTTGCCAACAATTAAGAATATTGTAGATGCAGCAAGTAGAAACTATGAGGATATAACAAGAGAGGTTGTGCCTTCTGCCCCGAAATCAAAAACCAAGAAGCAGCCTACGGATGATGCACCGTTACTACCCAAGTATGAAACGCCGAAGGCTCCTGGGGAGCCCGGTTCGTTTAGTAATCCGATTAAAGAACGTCGTATAAATCGTGAGACAGGGGAGATTGACGATCATAACATTGTGTTTAGAATTGACGGGTATGATAATAACAACAACCCGCGCGGTAGTTGGATAGCTCTGTCTCCGTCGGAATATGCGCAACAGGAGAGTTATTTGCGTAGCAAAGGGATAGATCCTTCTAAATTAATTGGGTTTTTAAAGCCTCATGATATATTTGCGGCTGCAAAGGAGAATCAGCAGCCAGCAGCCAATGCTGTTGTTCCTGGCGCTATGACGGATGCACAGAAGAAAATATTTGAAGAGAAAGAGAAAGCTAAGACGGAAGCAGAAAAGTTATCGCGAGCATTTGAAGAGGAATACAAAAACAGGTATGGGATTGAACCGAGTGCGCCGTCTGCATCCTTATTTAAAGGGCTTGCGCCTGGCAGTTCGATAAGCACGCAGATAGCCGATCCGATATCGGACGCAAGAAATATGGAAAACTATGAGAAGAACTTTAAAGTAGCACAGGAGAAATACGAGAGGGCAAAGAAGGCAGCTGCTGAAATGAATGCCTTTGCTGAGGCTTACAATAAGAAGAGCTTAGGTTATGGCGAAGGCGCTTTCATCAATTTTGGAGATGAAAGCAGGAAAAGTAAGTTGCTTAATCCTGAATTGCGGTTAAGCAGTACAGGAGCGAAAACATTCAGAGTGCCACGTATGGAAGAGCCTGTGTTTACACCGCCTGACAAGCCAGAAGTGCCAAAGATAAATGTTGCGGTGCAGTCATCGCAACCGTCTTCTGCTGGGATAGGTGGCGGCGCAAGAAGCAAAGAAGCAACTAATGGTTTTATAGCACTCGGGTCGAAGGTATATAACCGTAGCAATCCAGCTATGACATTCAATTTGATGGAAGACGTAAAGAAAACCGTAGCTACTTATAAAGGTGTAACGCCTGACCATATTTCTTTTGTTGTAAACCAGAATTTTGAAAGCACAGCTGACAAGGGCAGTGTGCCTCTTACGTCATCTAACGAGAGGGTTCCTTTAAGAACTCCTAACTTTAAGGATAACAACAGAAGTATTGGCGATCATAGTGGGTGGAGTTTAAATGGTATGACTTATGATGTTATTAAAAGCGTTCGAAAGGCGTTGAATAACAATCCACAGTTAGTGAACAGTAACGATAAATATTATCGGGCGATATTAAATTTAACTGATGACACAGGAGCGTTACAAGTAGCTAAGGCGTTTAAGTTACAAAACGGGCAATATGTAGCAACTGATGATTTTAATCTTATATATACTTTTGCAAATGATGTTGCTAATTTTGTATCAGGGAATATGTCTGCTTTAAGCTCTCAATTTAATAATATAAGAAAGCTACCTGATTTCGACTGGAGGAATTATAAAGAACAAGATGCATCTGTGAATTTGAGGAGGATTTTCCCTTACGTGAAATCTGAAATAAGGAATGTTCCTGGTGTCGAGAAATCTTTCCCAGAGTTTATGGCTTATGTATTACATTTGCACTTATTTGGTCAGGCAACAAATAACTAGAGGAAGCTATGAGTCAGAGCTACCAGCGACCGGATGATTATTGGATAAGGCGTAATACAGCAACTCAGCTGTATGCGGACCCGTTAGCGACGCCAGACAAATGGCTTGTCAATCAGTATCTCGAACAGGGATATTTTGATGTTCCTGTTCCGCAGGTTCAAGAGAAAGAGAAAAGTTTTTGGGAAAAGGTATCGGAGTTTTTGGGGCTGTCGCCTGATGAAGAAACCGTTAAGAGTAACATGTTAAAGCTGCAAGAGGGAATGCAGAATGCTAGTTCTGCACCTGTTGGCTATACTGATTTTATTTACGGGGACGCAAAATCTCTTACTCCTGAGAAAGTAGGAGCAGGGCTTGGCAGTGGCAGTTTGATATTAGAAGGCAGGGATATATTTAGGGTGCGCAATAGAGATGGGAAGATGCAGCCTGATGTGTTGCCTATTGCGACATTGACCGATGAGGGCGAGATATTGCCATATAAATACTGGAATGTTGACAAAAAACGTTTCGAGAAGATTAATCAGGAAATAACGAGGGAGTATCTTGCGGCAGAGCGTAAAGCAGCAAGAGGAGCTGGTGTTATTTCGGAGGCTTTATCTGGTTTAGGCGAAGCATTTGTGCAGCCGATAGCTTATGTGCAGGATGTATTTGGTGGTGGGAAGCATATTGCTGTTCCTGAGAGTAAATATAGGAGTGGCACCACAGAAGACGTTATGTATGGGCAGGCTCGTACTGGCGGCAATATCATGGGCGAGATACTCAAAGCTGTTGGTACGGGCGGGGTAACATCTGGTGCTGCTGCTTTAACTGGGAGGGTCGTAGGACCTTGGGGGCTTGGAACTGCTATAACTGCTGTGCAGGATTTGCCAAGAACGATTTCGGAAATAGCTACTGGCGAGATTTCTCCACAGGCAGGCGTTTTGCGCACGGCTGTGAACACGCTTGGTAATGTATATGGTATCAAGGCTGGTACGCAGGCAGCTTCTGGGATAAGGACTGCGCTTAGCGAGGGGAAAAAGTTAGAGGCATTAAAGCATTTTGGGGTTGGATTAGGGAAGCAGTTGGGGTACGGCACGGTACCAGCTGCGGTGGAAAGTGGCATAGATTATCTTCATTCAAAGCCGTTGGATGAGAAACTCGGCATAGAAACAGAAACGCAATTTGTCAAAGATTTGATTACAAATGTTGGCACAACAGCGGCTGTTGTTATTGCAAGCGAGATATTAGGTTTTGGCATGGCTGGATTGAAGGACCGCATTAAAAACAAGCCTAAATTGCCAAAGTTTAAGGTTGCTGATGAAACTACGAGTCGTATAAATGAGGAGGTAGAGAAGAATGCGCCTCATGTAAAGAACATGCATGACGTGGAAAGTGCTGTATGGAAGGCAAAGAAAGAAGGTGTTGTTGCTGACGAAATAGCTGAAAGAGCTTACAGGGCTAAGCTAAAAGCAGCATTGTCAGATCCTATAAGTGCAGAAAATGCTATGTACGACATGATGGGCAAAGGTGCTACGGTAGATGATGTAATATCTCATCTTGAAAGACATGATTTAGGGGTTCTTGCTGGCGAGAAAGGGCTGGTGAGGGCGAAAATAGAGGCTATGTATGAAATGACTAAGGCAGCCAAATCAGAGTATGGTGATAACATCAAGATACAGTTAGAAGTAGATGCTGACGGCAACGTTGTAACAAAGTATGTAAACATTAGCGAAATATCTCCGTCGGTAAAACCAGTAGAAGATGTTGTTGCAAAGGTAGCTCCGTCGCTGGACTTGCCAAGCGTAAAGGTAAGCGACATAAACAAAATAACGGAAGCTGAGGCGAGAGCTGTAAACAGAGTGTTATATTCGATATTTAGAAGTGCGGAGTTCAGGGGTTTTCGCCAGTATCTATCTTCTATGCTAAAAGACGGCGATTTAAATGCAGCTCCGATGGAGGTTACCAGAACTATCTATGATTTATATACGGAAATAACCGGGCAGTCTCCTGTTGGGAGTGATGTGAAGGATGTTGTCAGTCTTGTAGCTAATTATTCGGTTGGCAGAGTAAGACCTTTTTATTTTGAGAGTAACTTTGGTAGGAACATAGATGCGGCTGCGGTTGATCAGTATCCGCCGGCAAAGGTAAAGTGGTTATCGTCAATAGACAAAAAAGTTGCGATAAGAGATTTAATAGATGATTTAAGAAAGAAAGCAGGTCTATCGCAGGACGAGATAACTTCCATAGTGAAAGAAGTTTTCGACATAAAGACAAAAGCGCTGTCGATGAAGGATGCCGATATTGAAAAACTTATCATATCGGCAACAGAAAGAAAAAATATGACGTCGGATGATATTGCAAAGAAGTTGATAGCTGCATATCAGCAGGCTGGGTTAGAAAGCCCTCCACGTTATTTACGTGTTAAAAATGAGCTGTCGGTTACTAAAACAGCAAGCGAAACGTATCAGCCTTCCGTATCGAAGGGCACACCTGAGTCTATGTATCTAAAGGGGTATGAAGGCAATCCGACGGAAGCAAATCCTGATGTAGCTTTGTATTATGACGGCGATAAATATGTGCCAGTGTTAGTTATAAGGAAAGTCCCAGAAGGATACATAGCTCAAATAGAGGATGCTGACGGTCGTTATATTGAAAAGGTATTGCCAGCAAGTAAACTATACATAGAGCCAGAAACAACAGCAGCGTTGGCGGTAAAAGACGTGTCTCAAACATTGCCGCAACCTGAGCCAACTCCGCTGCAAACCGAGCAATTGCCTTTACAAAAGGCGACAGAGCCAGAGGCGCCCTTGCAACGAGCAAGTAATAAGGAAACACCTGAGTCTATGCATCTAAGGGGGTATGAAGGCAATCCGACGGAGGCAAATCCTGATGCAGCTCTATATTATGATGGCGATAAATATGTACCAGTGTTAGTTATAAGGAAGGTTGGGAATGATTATGTTTCTCTCGTAGAAGATATAAACGGTAATTATACTAAAAGCGTTCTGCCACGAGAAAGATTGTATGAGATACCTGAGGCAAGCAAAGATGTTGATTATAATAATATGCTGCAAAATGCGGCGGTTGCTGATAAGGCTGCGAAGTCTGCTGTTAAGGGTGAAGATGTTGCTATCACCAGAGAACAGTCGGCTGATGTTGGAGCAGGAGAATCTATTGATAAGAATAGATATAATGAAGAAGGTAGAAGCGGCAATGATGAGGCAATTATTAAGAGCGATGAAGCTGCGTTGCAAAGAGATTTGGGCAGCGAAAACAAAGAGACAAATATAATCGAGCTTGCAAAACAATCTGACGAAACACCGCAAGTAGAAGCGAGCATGCCGTTAGCCGTTGCGGCAAAAGAAGCAATAGAGGCGTTGCCAGGCAGGGCTGGAGATGCCGAATCGCAAGTTGAGTTTCGACCTGTGGAACACAGAGAGGAGACGTCCCCACCTGATAATGTTGTACAGACGGAAGCCAAATTGCCTGCAACGGAGGCACAGCATGGTTCTCAGCGTTCACCGGCTGCTGAAACAGAAAACGCATTGCCAGAGGTTAGGCCGACCGATGCAACTGGCAAAAAAGAGCTGTTTGATGAGAGCATGGCAAAGAAGATAGAAGCTAAAAGAGCTAAGAAAACAAAGGGGAAGAAAGTTGTTGCGGAAAGCGAAGCAACTGAAAAAGTTTTACAGGCAGAAGTGAAAGCGGAGGAGAAGACAAAAGAAGCAGATGAAGTTAAGGAAACTGAAATTTCGCAGCCATACAGGAATAGCGAAAGAAGCGATGTGGCTGCAAAAAAAGCTGTTAAAGGCGAGCCACCTGTTGAAACGATTGCAAGAGATGTTGGTGAAACAGAGAAGGTTGCAACAGCAGAAATCGCCAAAGAAACAGATGTGGATGATGTTTATGTAAAGCATGGTGATGACGACAGTAGCGTTTTGCCGGAGCCATATGAGAAGGTAGAGGAAGTGGAAACTGTCGAACCGATAAAGCAGCTTGATGCTATCACAAAAGAGATTGACAAAGAGATAGAAAATATATCTAAGCCTATTAAAGAAACAGAAGAATCAGGGAAAGTAGTTGACCCGGTAGAAGATTTAAAAGCAAGGATTGAGGAGATTAGCAATGAAATAAAGTCTATGATAACAAAAGCGAGCAAAGCTGAGATAGACGCAAAGTATGCTGAAAGAGCGAAATTGCAGAAGCAGCTAGCTAAAATGCAAGGAGATACAGAGAAAAAGAAGGCTAAAAAAATAAAGATAATAGAGCAAGAAATAACAAGAAAAATAAAGAAGTATAGTGATATAGCAAAAGAGGAGAAAACGAAAGAAGCCCAAGAAAAAGAAGCTGTTAAATCTCGGGATACAAAAGGGAGCAAGAAGAAAGACTACAAGGAGTTGCAGGCAATAGCTATTCGTAAAATATATAATAACGGTTTTGGGAAAGACATAGAAGGGATGGTAATAGGCAAACAAGGCGATAAGTATTATTACCAGATAGATTCTGACAAAGTAGAAATAGATGTATTGAAGGCGAACAAGGACTTGTTGGGGATTAATGACGATGAAATACGGGCGCTTACAGGGGAGAAGAGGGTAAAAGGAATAAAAAGAACGGCTACCGAAAGTATTGCACAGGATGTTCCTACTGGTATGGGCGAGGTTAAGAAGGATGCTATTAGTGGGGCATTAGGCGGTATGATTTTAATAGGGGAAGCAGCAGCAGAAGAAGATGATGACGATAGTATTGTTGCGAAGGTGAAACCGCTTGCGGCTGGATTAGGGTTTGTACTTGTTGGTAGCAGAGCGTTAAGAAAGGTAAAGAGTAATATTACAGGCAGAATTGGAAGTGTGATGCCACGAGTAAAGCTTCCGAGATTTTTTATAGATGAAGGGCGGTTTGCGTCGTCTAAGACGCTTGAAAGATACAAAGCAGAGTATTTAGCTGGGTTACCTGACGAAAAGTCAAGACAAGAGGCTTTGCAACTTTATGAGGATTACAATCAGCAGGCAAAGTTACTTTCTGCTTCTACTTGGCGATGGTCAAGAGGTCTGCTACATGTGGAAGGCAAACTGGCAAAGCAAGTGCAAAAAGCTGTTATGCGTGGCGAAGAGAGAGGACATTTTGCTGCGGCAGAGGTGCAAAGCCATCTTGATACATTTGAGAAGAAGGTTGGCGAAGCAGCTGCTGCTTCTGGGATAAGTAAAGACGTTTACAAAGAGAGACTGATAAGTGCTGCTGATGACTTATATACGGAGGCTTCGTATATATGGTCTGACAGGTCAATAGACGATCAGAGTAAGAAGATGTTGATTGAGGAGATGAACACTCCTGAGTATATATTAGGCAGGCTAGCAGAACATGAGTTGCCGCAGAATAAAGCGACATTAGAAGCTTACGAAGCGTTTAGGGATATTAATCAGGTTGCTGCACGACATGAGATAGGGGCAATCTTAAAGGCGAAGCATCAGATAGACTATTCGCAACGGGATGCGTTAATGTCTGATTACGAAAATACAATACGTGAGAATGTTGTAAAAATCAAGCTTATAAAAGACAAGATAGCCCAACGTGCAGCAGAGATAAAAATGCAGGGAGAGTATAAGTCTTTAATGAGCAAAAAAGGGAAAACTCCCGAGCAGATAAAAAAAGATATGGAAACTGCAAAAAACATGATAGCGTCGGATGAGAAGATATCGTCATACAAGGAAAAAATAGATTATATTTTAGCAACGTCGAAGGTCGTTAAAAATAAAATAAAAGCTATAAAGTATGCGGATAAATTTATAGATAACTCACGATCTTTGCATCACATTCCTGACAGATGGTATGCGGCAAAAAAAGACAAGTTATATGCGTTTTCTGCTTATGAAATAGACCCTGCTTCGCTGGAAAGAGTTCATCAGAACCATGCAAAGTTTCCAGCTGAGATGAGATATTTCAAGACGGCAGAAGAAAGAACGAAGTATGTTAACAACTGGTTGTCAACCCACGATGCAAAGCCGGTTGAAGGGTATCCAAATGTATGGGAGATAGACATTGGAGGTTTGCGGGTAAAGGTTAAAGTTAATGACAAAATAAACTTACCTGACTTGCAATCGAGAACTTTTAACGGTATGGAGAAGGTTCGCCAAACAATTCTTCGCATTGCAAGGGATGATGCTGATTATAAAATTGAAAAGGCTAAGTTATTAACGGACTTAAAGGATATAAAGGCACAGTTAGAGGCAGCAAGGGATAGTGATGTAGAATTGTCTGCGGATGATGCTGACACTTATACTGTGTTAGATGATTTTATAAAAATACTTGAAAAGAGCAAGAGTAAGGATGTGAATTCAAGTGTTGTTAGAGATTTATTAGCATATGTAGTAGAGCCCAAGGCGAAAGAATTTTATCCAAACAGGAATGTAAAGGGATATAAGACGGATGATATAAGCTGGACGCAATTGTATAACGATGGAATTGCTAATGTAGTATTGCGAACAGAGCAAAAGTATTCTTATGCATATTTAAGGGATGCGATAGAAGACCAGTTGGTAACGGCGAAGCAACTTGGGATAAGTAATGATTACACAGAGTGGCTGCATGATATATATTCCGACATAGCATTTTCTCCTGCGTCCAAGGATTATTTGAAGAGCATACTTCCTGGCAAGGCAAATGATATTGTTATGAAGTTAGAGAAGGTGCTTGTAACGGGGGCGCTAGGTGTTAACATTAGTTCTGCTGCGAAGAACAAGATTGGCGGATTTCTTGCTACAGTATCTGGCTTGATTGCTGATGGTAAGCTGACGGGCATTTCTGGCTTATTTAAATCTTTAAGGGGAGAGTTAGATGCGTTAAGAGGAGTGGCTGAAACAAATGCCTATGGAAAAGATAATATTCTAAATATAGTTCACAAGGAAATTATAAGACGTGGATTAATAGAGCAGACAACTATACATGCGGTTGAAGACCCTAGGCTTGGCGCTAAGATGAGTAAATTTCAGACGAAATTGTTATATTTGATGAAATTAACAGAAATGTCTAATCGTTACGAAACCGCAATAGCCTTTGCTGATGCTTATATTAAGCAGAATCCTATACGACCTGGGATGAGCAGGCGAGACTATGTTAACAATATTGTTGATGAAGCGGCTATATTTGTAGGCAGGACGCAGGGATTATTTAAGATTAACGTAAGAACGCCTGTTGAAAAGTTGTATTTAAGGAATGTGCCGCTTGGGCGTTTAGCTGTAACATTGCTTGGACCGCAGATAAATTTTATGGCTTTTTCGGCAAATATGTTTAGACAGGCTTTAAAGTCAGCTAGCTTCCCAGAAAAGAAAGCGTGGGCAGGGCTGTTATCGCTTGTGGCTGCTGGATGGCTGTTGGGTGGGATAAAGTTTGTACCGTTTTTAGAGGATGTAAACGATATAATAGAGGTAATGTCAGGGAAATCCGATATAAATTTAATAGAGAAGGGGGAAAAAGCGATTGTCAATCTTCTTGTTGATATGGGGTACAGCAATGACCAAATAGACTTTGTGAGAAAAATATATCACAAAGGAATATTTTCGGCAATTACTAATTCTAATTTGTCTATGAATAGTAGCGTCCAAGACTTGTTTGTGCCGTTTCTCGTATCATCAATGCATAAGGCAATAACAAAGGAGTTGCCAGAAGCTATCAGCGAGCAAGATGCGGAGAAGTTAATTGGTGTGGTTACTAACAGGTTTATTGCTTTACAAAGAGTAATAAATGCGGCAAAACAATTTGGTGAGGGAGAATACTTAGATAAGAGTGGCAATACTCTCAACAGAAAGTTTGGTGTGTTTGATTTTGTTGTAAGGGGAGCTTTGGGTCCGAGTTTAGATGATTATCTGGCAAACGAGCAACGATACGTTGATAGAAAAGATATGGATACTCCTCAGGAGATGAGAGCATTTGTTGAAAAGATATTTGAAGACGGTGTAGGGATAAAGACATCTAAGCGAAATATGCGATTTGTGGAGGAGTTAAAAGAAGACAAAAAATTGGTTGAGGACGCTAGAAAATATAGTAATGAAGTATCAAAGATATTGGACAGACCGTCTATTTCGGCTTTAAAAGAAAGGCAAGAGAAGTTATTAGAGAAGTATATAAAAAGCAACAAAGATAAGATTGTAAAGAAGATGACTGATGGGGAGGAGTATTATGGTACCAATGACAAGGCTGCCAATCTTGAAAAGCGTTTTATGGATGCTCTGGATAGATATTATGATGCTCTTGCAAGGAAGGAGATAGCCGAGAGAATACTAAAAGAGAGGGGAATACGGGCGAAGGTATTTTTAAGATACGATGAGATGAGGGCTAAAAGCGACGAGTCTGGATTAAGGCGTGGGCAGAAGTTAAAGACGGTGCCACCGTCAGAAAGAGCTTACTGGTATGCGATATTAAGTGTGTATAACAGGTTAGAGGAATAGATGAGGATAGAAGAATTAAAGTCTATGGCAGATGCAATT
>Ga0308398_1001043_pt1 | contig 15808 bp, 17 predicted proteins | sample Hotspr20SampleT9_FD_202360 | JGI IMG/M metagenome (GOLD analysis project Ga0308398, IMG submission 202360) | Hot spring phototrophic mat microbial communities from Mushroom Spring, Yellowstone National Park, Wyoming, United States - 20051001_T9 ...
TATCCCCAAGTATAGGCTAATGCACCTATCAGTTTATCATCAATATACGCTGGACTTCCACTCATACCCTGAGCTATACCTTTTTTCTCTATATATTCACCGTAAAATCTTACCAGCACTATATCTCTATTTATGGATGCTTTTTTTATCACATCTATTACTTCAAACTCGAATCTATTTTTTTTATTGTCTCTATCAGCCGTTATTATATATCCCTTCATGCCAGGTTTTATCTCACCTATCTTTAAGATATCAGGATAGACATTTAGGCTTATTATTACTAAGATACTAAAGAAAAAATGAAAAATTTTTGTATTCATTAGTCCTCACATTTTTTGATCTATTAGTTTTTTAAAAAATTTTTTAAAGAAAATTTTAAGTATAAAATTTAATTAAAAATAAGTAAGTACTTAACTTTGAAAATATAAATTTTATAATCAAACATTTATAAATTAACAATTTTGATAAATTAAGGTAGGAAAAATGAAGTCTGGTTTTGTTTCAATAATAGGAAAGCCAAATGCAGGCAAATCTTCACTTGTAAACAGGTTGGTTAAAGAAAATATTTCTATTGTTTCACCTTTACCTCAAACCACCAGGAACTCTATAAACTGTATACTTACTGATAAAGAGAAAGGTTTTCAGATAATATTTAAGGACACACCTGGGATAATAGATAAACCAAAACATGTTTTAGATGAAAAGATTATTTTTTATATTCAAGAGGCTTTGGATGATTCAGATATTTTTATTGTTTTAATTACTCCTGATGAGTCTATACTTGATTATTCTGATATTTTATCAAAATTGGATAAAAACAAGACTATTATAGTTATTAATAAGAGTGATCTCAAAATTAAAGAGCTAAGTGAAAAAGAGAAGAGTTTGGGTTTTGATATATTACATGTTTCTGCTTTAACAGGTTATAATTTGGACTTATTGCTTGATAAAATAGTTTCGATGTTACCTGATGATGTAGAGTATTATCCAGAAGATTATGTTTCTGATAGGACAGTTAGGTTTTTTGTATCCGAGTATATAAGAGAGGCAATAATAAATAACTTAAAGGATGAGATACCACATCAAGTTTTTGTAGATGTAGAAGAGATGCAAGAAAAAGATAATATAACATCAATAAATGCTGTAATTTATGTTGAAAGAGAGAGTCAAAAAAAGATAGTTATTGGGAAGAAAGGTTGTATGATAAAAAAGATAGGGACAGAAGCAAGAAAAAGAATAGAAGAGTTTCTTGATAAAAAGGTGTATCTGGAATTATTTGTAAAAGTAGAGGAAAATTGGAGAAAAAATAAGAGATTTTTGAATAAGCTTGACTACTACTAATGAAGTTAAGTCTTGAGAACTAAAAAATGGTCTTTTAGAGATAGGTTTTATAAAAATTTTAGAAAAAATTTGTAAAAAAATTTAGTTTTTTCAAAAAACCTTATAGTTTTATAGACTTTGAATAAATATAAATATCTAAATTTCTTGATCTTATTTTATTTTGAATCTACAAAAGAATTTTGAATCTACAAAAGAAAAGAGCAAAAAAGTAATGATAAATTTTTGGTGATAAAAACTAATTTTTCAAGTCTTTATCGTCTGGCATGTCAACAACAAATATAAAGGAAATTTCTGGATATAAAACATGTTTTTTGAAAAATTAATTATCATATATTGTTTAAATTGTTAATGATTTAACACTTCTTGATATTAATTTTTAATTAATTATATATTTTTGTTTTTTGTTTTTTGTAAATAGTGCTAAAAAAAAAGAAGAGGGTTACAAGATGTCTAAGAAATTTGTATATTTTTTTGGTGGTGGTAGAGCTGATGGCTCTAAAGATATGAAACATATTTTAGGTGGTAAAGGGGCTGGACTTGCAGAAATGGTAAACATTGGTTTACCTGTTCCACCAGGGTTTACAATATCAACAGAAGTCTGTGATTATTATTACAAGAATAATAAAACATACCCAGATAGTTTGGAGAAAGAGGTATATGATAACCTTAAAAAACTAGAAGAAGTTAGTGGTAAAAAGTTTGGTGGAACTGATAACCCTTTGCTTGTTTCAGTTCGTTCTGGGGCAGCAGTATCAATGCCAGGTATGATGGATACAATACTAAACCTTGGTTTGAACGACAAGACAGTTGAAGGTTTAGCAAAGGTAAGTAACAATGAAAGGTTTGCATGGGACTCTTATAGAAGATTTATTCAAATGTTCTCAAATGTTGTTAAGAATGTGGATCACAATCTCTTTGAAGAAGTTCTTGAAGAGTCTAAAGAAAGACTCGGAATTAAGGAAGATAGAGAAATACCTGCTAGTGAATTGAAAGAAATAGTCAAGAAGTATAAACAAATATATAAGAATGAGACAGGAGAAGACTTTCCTCAAGATGTAAATAAACAGTTATGGGAAGCTATAAATGCAGTTTTCAGATCTTGGAATAATGAACGGGCTATAAAGTATAGGGAATTAAATAAGATATCAGGGCTACTTGGTACTGCAGTTAATATTGTTGCGATGGTTTTTGGTAATATGGGGGATGATTCTGGTACTGGTGTTTGTTTTACAAGGAACCCTTCTACTGGAGATAATGAGTTTTATGGTGAGTATCTTCCAAATGCACAGGGAGAAGATGTTGTTGCTGGTATAAGAACTCCTTTTCCTATTTCTAAACTTAAAGAAGATAATAGAGAAGTGTATGAGCAATTGTTAAAAGTAAGGCAGATTCTAGAAAAACATTACAAAGATATGCAGGATATAGAGTTTACTATAGAGAAAAATAAATTGTATATATTACAGACTAGAAATGGTAAAAGAACAGCTCATGCAGCTTTAAAGATTGCTATTGACCTTGTTAAAGAGGGGTTAGTTGATGAAAAAGAGGCTCTACTTAAGATAGATCCTGAGCAGTTAAATCAGTTGTTGCATCCTATGATAGATCCAAAAGCAAAATATAATGTTATTGCTAAAGGATTAAATGCTTCTCCTGGGGCAGCAGTTGGAAAAATAATATTTGATTCTAAAAAAGCAGAGGAAATAGGGCTTAAGGGTGAGCCTGTTGTTCTTGTTAGGCTTGAGACTTCTCCGGAAGACCTTGGTGGTATGCATGCAGCTGAGGGGATATTGACAGCAAGAGGTGGTATGACATCACATGCAGCAGTTGTTACAAGAGCTATGGGAAAACCATGTGTAGTTGGTTGTTCTGCAATAACTATAGATGAAGAAAAAGGGATATGTACTATAGGTAATAAGACTTTTAAAGAAGGTGATTTTATTTCTATAAATGGGACAACAGGAGAGGTTATAGAAGGTAAAGTGCCACTTGTTAAACCAGATATCTCAACTGGAAACTTTAAGATTATAATGGATTGGGCAAACAAGTATAGAAGATTGAGAGTTAGAGCTAATGCTGATACACCTAAAGATGCTGAAGTTGCAGTTTCTTTTGGAGCTGAGGGTGTTGGTTTAACAAGAACAGAACACATGTTTTTTGAGGGTGATAGGATTGTTGCAGTAAGGGAGATGATATTGTCAGAAACAAAGGAAGAGAGAGAGCGAGCTCTAAATAAAATTTTACCTATGCAAAAAGGAGACTTTAAAGAAATATTCAAGAAAATGAATGGACTTCCTGTAACAATAAGACTATTAGACCCACCATTACATGAGTTCTTGCCTCATACTGAAGAAGATATTAAAGAAGTTGCAAAGCAGATGGGTGTTTCAGTAGAGAGATTAAAGTCTAAGAATGAGAGTTTAAAAGAGTTTAACCCAATGCTAGGACATAGAGGCTGTAGGCTTGGTATAACTTATCCTGAAATTTATCAAATGCAAGTTAGAGCAATAATAGAGGCTGCTATAGAGTGCAAAAAAGAAGGTTTTAATGTTATACCTGAAATTATGGTTCCTCTTGTTGGTACTTTAAATGAGATGAGAGTTTTAAAACAAATGATAAAGACTACCGCAGATTCAATCATAAAAAATTCTAAAGTTGATATAACTTATAAAATAGGAACTATGATTGAGGTTCCAAGGGCTGCACTTGTTGCTGATAAGATAGCAGAAGAGGCTGAGTTCTTCTCTTTTGGTACAAATGACTTAACTCAAATGACTTTTGGTTTTTCAAGAGATGACGCTGGTAGTTTCATAGTTGAGTATAGAAGACAAGGAATAATTGAAAAGGACCCTTTTGTAACTATAGATGAAGGTGTTGGTATGCTTATAGAGATGGCTGTAAAGAAAGGTAGATCAACAAGACCTGACCTTAAGACGGGCATATGTGGTGAGCATGGTGGTGACCCAGAGAGTATAATGTTCTGTCATAAAGCGGGACTTGATTATGTTTCTTGTTCTCCTTATAGAGTTCCTATAGCAATACTCTCAGCAGCTCAAGCAGCTGTTAAAGATTCAAAAAAGTCTTGACAATAACAAAAAAATAGTTATAATTAATTAGTAATAGGGGTTTCCTCTATTACTAATTATATTCTTTAAAAATTGATAAAGGAGATTTAGGATGAGTAAAAAAAATATAATCCTTATACTGCTTATAATATCGCTAGTTGCTGGTATTATTATAACATTCACAGTGGATATTTATACAAGTCAGTATAAAGATAATTTAATATCTTTTCATGAAAAGAGTAGTGATGTTTATGTAGATACGTATTTCAAGGATACTTTTATTCCTCAGATCACTAATCAAAAATATGCAGAAGAATTAAAAGATAAAGCTTCCCAGTTAACAGAGATAATAGAAAAAGAAGTTGATCCTAACCTTGTAACAAGTAATGCTAGGGATAAAAAGGTTGATGAGCTTGAAGCAAAGGCAATTAAAGCTAAAGAAGGCATAAATAAGATGATAAAAATAATAGATGAAATAGAAAGTTCTATCCCAGAGCAGTTTAAGTCTCTTTATAATCCTGATGAAGTTAAGAAAATAAGAAGTCTTGTATCTTTGCTTCCTTCTGGGAATGTTTCTGGTAAAAAGTTTTTTAGGCTAGCATTAATATTGATTTTAGGAATAGCAGGTGCAATTATTTTTATAAACCTTGAAAGGAAGGCAAGACTTTCTGGTGAGATAAAGTCTAAAGATGTTGCATGACTGTTTATTAGTAATTAATGGCTAATAATTTTAGCCATTTTTTTAATTTTAATTGTTTTTAGTTCTTTATTATCCCCTAAACTTAAGATGCAGGCTGTTTAATAAAAAAATGGGATTGAGAGATTTAAGCCTTTAAAAGGCCTATAGAGGCTCTCAAAGAATATTTTAGTGTAACCTTAGAAACTTAAAATCCTAGTTATAAATTAAGATTTTACAAAAAAATTTTAATTAAAATTTTATTTTTTCAAGAAGACCTGTATTCTTTATATAGGGATAAATACATTTTAATAAATAGTGCACGTATGACTTTTTCTTTAAACTTAAGGAAAATAAGTAAAAAAACAAGCGATAAAGTTTTTTCCTAAAAACTAATCTTTCTTGTTATAATATCTTTATGTCCTTATAACCCAAAAACAAAATAAAATGATTCTTATAAAATTAATAAAAACTAGTTTTTAAAGATTGAGAACATAATTTTTAAGGGATCTATTATTAATATTAAGATATATGGTATTCTAAAGCTATTTCATTACAGTTAGGGTAATGAGGGCAGTGTATACAGTCAGACCATATTTTATGAGGCAATTTTGTTTTTTCTATTTCTTTGAAACCTAATTTTTTAAAAAACTCTGGGACATAGGTAAGAGTAAATATATGATATAAGCCTAAGCTTTTTGCTTCTTCTATACAAGAATTAACTAGTTTTGCTCCTATACCATTTTTTTGATATTCTTCTTTTATTGCAAGACTTCTTATTTCTCCTAAGTTTTCCCATGCTATTGACAGGGCAACACAACCCACTATATTTCCTTCTTTTTCATAGACAAAAAAGTCTCTTATTCTTGAATATATCTGAGAGAGAGGTCTTGGTAGTAATAAGCCTTTAGAAGCATAGTGATTAAGTATAGAGTGAATTTCTTTAGCATCTTTTAGTAATGGTTTCCTTATTTTATACAATTTAGTCCTCTTTTTATTTTTAAATTATTTCAATACTGTTTGATATTTTATGTAAAAATATTTTTCCATCACCTATTATTCCAGTTCTTACTTTTTCTATCACAGTATTTATGATTTCTTCTTTATGATTTTCATATGTGTAAATAGTGATCTTTGTTTTAGGTAATGATTCTATTATTTTTTTACCCCCCTTGTAAAGATTTATAGGATTTACATTCTCTCCAATCCCATTTACTTCTTCTATAATTATTGATTCATTTTCGAACTTTAACAATTCTTTTACTATTTGACTCTGATATGGCCTTACTATGATCTCAATCTTTATTAACATAATTTATAAGCCAATCTTTATAAGATTTGTTAAAATTAACCTTGATTGTGGCTAATTCAGGCACCTCGTATGTATGAATTTTTTTTATATATTCTCTTAAGTCTTTTATTTTTTTTCTTGTAGTTTTAAATATTAAAATAAATTCAGATGATGTCTCTAATTTGCCTTGCCAATAATAGGTACTATTAACCCCTGGGATTATACTTACGCAGCCTGCTAATTTTTCTTCCACTACTTTTTTTGCTATTTCTTTTGCTTTTTCTTCATTATCTATTGTAGATATAAAAATATATCCATTCTTAATAAGCATCTTTTACCTTTTTTGCACAGTCTTTACAGTATTTGGTGTATGGTATAAGTTCAAGCCTTTCAAACTCAATTGGTTTACCACATTCACATATACCATATTTATTTTCCTCTATTAGTTTTAAAGATTCTTCTATATATTTTAGTTTTTTTCTGTTTTTTTCTGATATTTTTATTAAAATATTTCTGTCTATACTATCAAACGCCTGTTCAGCTATGTCTTCTACATATTCAACTTGATTATTAATAGTGTTCTCTTCTTCTAAAAACTCTTGCAATATTTCTTGTTTTTCTTTTAATAGTAATTCTTTTAATTTTTTAATTTGTTCTTGCGATAATCTCACTTTTTTCTCCTAAAAATAATTTAGTAAAAATAAAAAATAGGATATACAAATTTAAATAAATATGATCAGTAATCAAAAAATAAACTTATATTGAACAATTCATTATAGTCAGGTCTTAAAAACTCAAGAAGACTATTTTATATTAAGATAATTGATAAAAACCTTTTTAATTGAAACTAACTTTTTTATAGAAAATTGTAAGCCCTTTTATTAGAAAAATAGTAGATTATATTAGTGATTTTAATTTTAATCTTTTAAATGTTTAAATGACTTAATATAATTTTTAAATGTAGTTCAATTTAAACAATCATCAAATATCTTTTATCTTAAAAACTACATCTAATTTGTCAGTCTCATATTATTACTCTGAAAAAGAGAAGTAAGATTCTAATTTATTAAGACTATTTTTAAAGATTGAAAACATACTTTTTTAGTGTTTTTAATGACTAATATCAAAATATATTTTTCCTAAAGGTTGATTAATTTGAAAAATCACTTATTTTTTTTATAAATATTAGCAAAAAGAATTAGGTATAGTATATAATGAATTTATGAATAAAAAAATGGAATTAATTTATTTTTTAGGTTGAAAGAAAGAAAGGATAAAAAGAAGGGGGAAACCCTTCTTAAGAGTTTTGTAGCATTTCTATAGACTTTTTAGCCTCTTCTTTAACTACTCTTAAATATCCTTTTTGTGTAACTGCAATTAAATGTACAAGAGCTTTTGGATGTCCTAATCTTCCTAATGCTTTTACTAACATTAGTGCTAGTAGGTTTTTGTTTACTGGTGTATGGTTCAATTTTGTTATCAATTCATCAGCTATTCTTTCTTTTACCTCAGGGTCAGCATCTCTTCCGATTATACCTAGTGTTAATGCACATTCACCTTTTACTCTTTCTTCAGGGTCATATACCATGACTCTTGTTAAAGGCATGTATACTTTTCTTGTTACTTCTTTATCACCAGTATAAGCCCTTATTGCTCTCGCAGCAGATACTCTTACTTTCCAGTTTTCTTGCATCTGTTTGTCACCATATGCATAAACATTTTTATATGGCTCTTCTAGAATATCTACCAATACCTGAACACTTTCAGGTTTCTTTAAGTTTGCCAATTGCTGTATTGCCTTTATCCTTGTATCTATATCAGGAGCATTCTTTGCTAGGTCATGTAGCTTCTTTATATCACCTAATGGTATTTCTATTTCTTTTCCACCTTTAGGTTCTATATTTGGTTCTTCTACATTATCATTTTGTGCAAACAAATTAAATGATATAAACAGCATTATGAAAAATAAACCTACTTTTTTCATTTATAACCCCTTATCTTTAGTATTTTAAAGTTATAGTGATATTTTATTTTTTTTAAATATAATATATCTTATATCTATAATATTAAAATTTTTTCTAAAAAAGTCAAATATTTTTTTTAAAAAATAATAAAATATTTATATTATTCCTAATGTTTTACCAACTTCTTTAAAAACACTTAATGCATAATCTAATTGAGCATCTGTGTGGGTAGCCATATAACTTGTCCTTATTAAACAACTTCCATCTGGCACTGCTGGTGGAACAACTGGATTTACAAATAAACCTTTCTCAGTTACCATTTTCCAGAACTTAAAAGTTGTATGCATATCTTTTGTTATTATTGGTATTATTGGAGTTTCTGATATACCTATATCAAAACCCATGCTAGTTATTTCTTTTTCCATTTTACGTGTTATTTCCCATAGTCTTTTTATTCTTTCTGGCTCTCTCTTCATTATCTCCAATGACTTTGAAACAGTTGCAACTGCTGCAGGTGGCATACTTGCACTAAAAATAGCAGCTCTTGAATGGTGTCTGAGGAAATGAATAACGTCTGCTTCACCACAGACTGCCCCACCTAATGATGCAAAAGACTTTGAAAAAGTCATCATAATAAGGTCAACCTTATCTGTTAAACCAAAGTGATGAGCTGTACCTTGACCTAATTCTCCAAGTACTCCTGTGGAGTGGGCATCGTCAAGCATTACTCTTGCCTTATATTTTTGAGCAACTTTTACTAATTTGTCAAGCTTGACTATATCACCTTCCATACTGAATATTCCATCAGAGACTATAAATAGTCCATAGTCTTCATTTGCAAACTTTTCTATTTTTTTATCTAAGTCTTCCATATTATTATGTTCATATTTAACCACTTTTTTTGCGAAAGAAAATCTACATGCATCATATATACTTGCATGATCCATTCTATCGATAAATATTATATCCCTTGGGCCAGCAAGCCCACCTATTGCACCTACATTTGTTTGATAGCCTGTACCATATAATAAAGCAGCTTCTTTACCTACGAACTCAGCTAATTTTCTTTCTAACTCTTCATGTATGTCTAGGGTACCGTTTAAAAATCTAGAGCCAGCATTACCTGTACCATATTTCTCTATAGCTTTTATTGCTGCTTCTTTTACTTCAGGATGTGTTGTAAGTCCTAAATAACTGTTAGAGCCCAGCATTATAAACTTTTTACCTTTAATATATACTTCTGTGTCTTGTGCTGATGATATTTCTCTGAAATAAGGGTATAACCCCATCTGCATTATTTTTTTTGCTTCCTGAAAATTATAACACTTACTAAAAAAGTCCATTTCTCTCTCCCTTAGATTTAAAAATATAATGATTTTTTAAAATTTTATTTTGAAATTTAACCTTCCACTACTTCAACTTTTTCTTGTATATATTTTTCAAATTCTTCTCTGCTCATCTTATCTTTATATAGTTGCCATAGAGACTCTTTCAACTCTTCCATAGACTTGAACTTGGCACCCTCTATTTTATAGAATGGCATTCCTCCTCCTTAGTCTTTTTTTAGATATATGAATTAAAATTAACTAAAATTAATATAATTATGTAATATTTTTTTAATAAACACTATGCTATTATAATAGAGTCTTTATGTACTATTTCATCCCCGTTTGTATAGCCTAAAATCTTTTCTATATTTGTTGAAGGATTTTTCTTTATAAGTTTTATTTCATTTGAAGAATAATTTGATATTCCCCTTCCAACCTCTTCTTTCTTAAACATTATTTTTATAGGATCACCTTTTTTGAATTCCCCTTTTATTTCTATTACCCCAGCTGGCAATAAGCTCTTGTTGTTTTTTAATGCATTAAAAGCACCTTCGTCAATATATATCTGGCCTTTAGTTTGAGTTGTTATTAGATATAACCATTTTTTCTTTGAGTTTATTTTTTCTTCGGGCAAGAATGTTGTACCTATATTTTCTTTGTTTAATATATATCTTGTTAATGAGTCAGGTGTTTTTGAACCTAATATAGCAAACTTTATTCCCATCTTTATACTTTTTTCAGCAGCATTTATTTTTGATTCCATCCCACCTGTAGAGTGTAAAGTGTTTTTCTTTGCAATAAATGAGCGAATGTTATCATCTATTTTTTCTACTATACTTATTCTTTCTTGATTTTCTGTCCCATAATTTTTGTAAAGACCATCAATATCACTTAGTATTATACATAAGTCTGCGTCTGATATAACAGCTGTATTTACTGCAAGGTTGTCATTATCCCCAAACTTCAATTCATCTATTGATACTGTATCATTTTCATTTACAATAGGTAGTATCTTTTTTGATATTAAAGTGTTTATTGTGTTTCGTGCATTCACAAATCTTTCTCTTATTTTTACTATGTCTGAGGTAAGCAAGATCTGAGCTACTTTTATGTTATAAAAATCAAAAAAACTTCTGTATAGTGACATCAATATTGGTTGTCCTACTGCTGCACATGCCTGTTTTAATTCTATTGTTCTAGGTATTTTACCGTTTAGTATTAGTGATGCTCCTGAGCCTACTGCACCACTTGATACAAGTATTATTTCTTTGCCTGCTTTTATTAATTTGGCTATTTGACTCCCAAGATTTGCTATTTTTTCTTTTGAAGGTAAACCATCTTGATTACATATAGAATATGTTCCTACTTTTATTACTATCCTGTCCATATCTATTTTAAACTTTCTTTTATTTCTTTAAGAATTTTAATAACTTCTTGTGAATCTTTTTTTAATTCTTCAAGATTATATTCTCTTGAAAATATATGAGACTTGAATTCTTCAAAACCTTTTGCTATTTCATAAGCATAGGTATTAGGTGTTAATTTTGTAAAGTTAGTATCTTTTAATTCTAGTGTCTGGCTACAAAATAGTATAGTATCCTCAATTACTTCGTTTATATTTATATTGTTTTTATTTTGTATCTCTTTTTCTTGTTCAAAACAACCTAAAAAGCTTTTTAAAACTTTATTTTTTTCATATCCCTTTTTTGATAGTCTCGAGATATCAAATATGTGTTTTAGTCTTTGTGCTTCTTTGTTTTTCCCTAATGGAATACCAAGTGTGGAGGGACCTATTGTAAGTAATTTGTCTCCTATTATTCCAGATACAGTAGGCACTTCTACAGTTTGTTCTGACCTATATATTTCTTTACACTCTATTTTAACTCTTTGTCCCTCATAAGGAGATTCTTTAAGAATAACATCTAACATAATAAAAGAGTTTTCATCATAGAAAGAATTAAAATAAAGATTAAAACTTATCATGGGAAGCCAGGGTTTTGTTTTTGGCTCTCTTGTTTCATATCTTTTAAAAACACTTTTACCTATTATTTTATCAATAATATCTTTTATTTTTTCCTTTGGTTCAGATGTAGCAATGTCAACATCTATTGAAAACCTTTCAGGTTTGTCTAGTATTAAAAACAAAGAGTTTCCACCCTTAAACCTGAATTTTAAACCATAAAAGGAAAGCAGTGACACAAGTTCTAAAGAATGCACCACAAGTTCAGATAGTCTAGGAGTTGATAAACCCTTAATAGATTCATAATGTTTTTTAGTGAAAAACTTTTTTTCTGCTAGTGTCATTAAAAACCTTTGATATTTCTAAAGTTTAATGATTAAAAATTAATAAAAAAAAGTAGTATTGAAAAAAAATGAAAGAGCGGGAGACGGGACTTGAACCCGCGGCCTTTTCCTTGGCAAGGAAACGCTCTACCACCTGAGCAACTCCCGCAATATATGATTTAAATTTAAAAATAATTTGTGATAAAGTCAAAAATTATCTTAACCAGTCTTTAAAAACTCAAAGAGTATTTTTTATGAGACAAGATTTTATAACCCAATTTAATTTAAAATTTTAATATAAAATTTTAGAATTCTGCCTTTCCAGTCCTCTGCCCTAAATGGTTGAAATAAAGGTAAAGGCCTAATTTTAAATGATAACAATCAAGTATTATCAGGCTTTAAATGTTGTTTTTTGTTGGATTTTAGAGTAAAATTTGTTAAATTTAAGATTACAAATAATTTACAGTTTTTTTGTAGATTATTTAAAGGGAGGACTTAAATGCATCAAACAATTGCTTTCAGGCCAGGTGATACTGTTGTTTATCCTAAGCATGGAGTGGGTGTTCTTGAAGATATTAAACCTTTAAGTGTTGGTGAACAAGAATTGATGTCTTTTGCTATAACTTTAAAGGCAACAGGTGTTAAGATATTTGTACCTGTTGAACAGGCTTCTCAAATGGGTCTTAGACACATAGAATCAGTAGAAGTTATAAACAGAGCCATTGAAATACTTTCAAGTGATGAGGCACTCTCTGAGATAAAAAAAGTTAAGTCATGGAAAGAAAGAAAAAAAATATTGGATGAACTTTTTAAGTCAGGTAGACCTGAAGACCTGGCAATAATAGTAAGATTCTTATATGAAAAAAACCAACAAAAACTTTTGCCTAATTCTGAGAGAAGAATATATGATTATGCGATTAAGTTTTTAATACATGAGATAGCTGAGGTTAAAGGTATAAGTGAAGTAGAGGCTGATAACATTATTGCAAACTGTCTTATGAAATAGATTTTATAACACATACTCTGTTTATTCCATTAAAGTCTTTTATAATTTTTTGTATTTGATATTTTTTACTTATTATTTCACTCTTTTTAAAGAGTTCTTCTATACTTTTATCAGTTCCTATGCCGATCTCAAATATTACTACTCCATCTTTATTTAGTATTCTTATGCCTTGTAAAAGTATTTTTTCGTAAAACTCCTCTTTATATTTACAGAAAAGGCTTATTTTGGGCTCAAAAAATATTTCTGGGTCTGTATAATAAATCTCTTCTTTAACTATATATGGGGGATTTGATATTATCGCATCAAACTTATCATTAATTTTTGAGAATATATCGGAATGCAGTGTTTTAATTGCATTTTCCTCTTTTAATATTAGTTTTATATTCTTTTTTGCTACTTTTAAAGATTTTTTTGATATATCAGACATTGTTACGTTAAGGTCTTTTCTATAATATTTTAATAATATTCCTATTATTCCTGATCCAGAGCCTAAATCTATTATTTTTGAATTAGGTGGTATTATTTTTATAGCCTCTCTTACCAGTACTTCTGTTTCAGGTCTTGGGATTAAAACATTTGGATTTACTATAAACTTTATTCCCATGAACTCTTCATACCCCAAGATATATTGAAGAGGGTACTTTTTTGCTCTCTTATTGATTTTTCTTAAAATTTTTATTGTTTTTAGTAGGTTTATTTTTTTTTTAGGATAAGTTAAGATATCCTTATATAGTATACCCTCTGACTCGAATATCCATCTGGTTTCATTTATATAGTTTTTTATGCCTGATTTTTTCAATTTTTCAAGAGACTTATTGTAAAGTTTAGCAATCATTCTATTTTAAATAAACCTATTTTACCTGCAAGTTTTGTATCTCTTTTTTCTGGGGCGTTCTCATCTACCACCCATTCATTATCAACTATCAGCTTGTATTCATTCTCTCCTTTTAAGAAATAGTTTTCAGGTAGAGTCAGTTCCCACGTATCATTTTCTTTTAAAGTGAACTTATATCTTGGATCAGAAACTTTCCAGTTGTTAAAATTGCCTGCCATAAACACGCTTTTTGCTTTCCCTTTATAGGTAAAACTCAGTATTTTGGTCTCTTTTTTCCCTTGATATGTCTTTACATTGTTTGAACATGAGATTGTAAATAATATGAATAATGAAAATACTAAAACCTTTTTTATCATTTTAAACCTCCATTTTAATTTTTTCTATTATTTCATCTATTACAAAAATAGGAGTGGACGCACCTGAAATTATGCCTATTTTATGTTTTTTATTTATTTTTTTAAAAAAGTCTGTTTTATTTATTTCTTCTAAAGATTCGACATAAAAAACATTTTCATTATTTTCCTTTGCTATCTCATACAATTTTTTTGTGTTTGAGCTCTTTTTATCTCCTATGACTATTACAGAATCACATTTTGATGCTATTTCTTTTGCTTCTCTTTGTCTGTTGTATGTTGAGTCACATATTGTATTTTTTATTAGTGTATTTGGGTATCTTTTTTTTATTTCATCTGAAATCTTTTCAAACTCTTTAAGGCTAAAAGTTGTCTGAGAAAGTAAAAGTATTTTATCATTGTTTATTTTAACATTAGTTAATTCTTCTACTTTAGAGACTACAAGAAAGTCTCTTAAATAACCTATTATTCCTTTTACTTCAGGGTGCATTGGGTCACCTGTTATTATTGTAAAGTAACCATTTTTTGAGTATTCTTCAGCTATTTTATGTACTGCTTTTACTTTAAAACATGTAAGATCTATAACCTCTTTTGCAGTCTTTTTTATTTCTTCTTCTAATTGAGGGGAAATTCCATGTGTTCTTATTACAACTATCTTGTCTTTAAGGTCTTTACCTTCTGATATGAATATCCTTCTTTCTTTTAGGTAGTTGTTGAATATTTTATTATGAATCAGTTCCCCAAATATATATATATCTTCATCTAATTTTTCCCTCAGTTCCATTATTTTTTTTTCAGCTATTTTTACACCTGAACAAAAGCTTATGTTTTTTGCTATTAAAATTTCCATTTTTATAACTCATAAGAAAATAGTTTTTCCCAAGCCTTGTTCTTTATATAGACACCAATTGAGTCTGAAAAAAAAGATTCTGAAATGTTTAATTTCTTTATGTTTTCATATATATACTCTGTTTCTTCTTGAGAGTGATTCTGGGCAAGTATTATATGAGGGAAAAATGTTGAGTCTTTAAGTTCATAAACTTTTCCTACTATAATATCATAAATCTCTTTTATTGTTTCTACTGTGTCTATATTAAGAAATATCTTTGGCAAGTCTTGACTTATGTATGATATTATGTTAGTTGCTATTCTTATCCTTTTTTGTGTTTTAAATAGATAAAAAAAATTTTTTTCTAAAATTTTTAAATTAATAAAAGACTCTACCGGTGATACAATATGAATATATTGATAGTTTTCCTTTATCAGTTTTCTGTCATAGTGATACCTGATATTATCTACTATTTTTTTTAATTTTTCTGGTATATTTAGTGTTATGCATATTTGCATATTAATCTACTATTCTGTAATATACTATTTCTTTAATAAAATCAAATGACTTTATTATATCAGTGGCTTTTAAAAAGTCTTTTTCTTTTGCGGTATGAGTTGTGAAAACTAATGGTACTAAGTCATTCTTTTTATAGATATCCCTCTGAATAAGACTTGAAATGCTTATATTATTGTCCCCCATTACTCTTGCTATCTTTGCTAATATACCTACTTTATCCTCTGTAATTATTCTTATATAGTATTTTGAATATATATCTTCATGAGACTTGACACTGTTTTTTTCTTCTATAAAAAACTCTGATGGATTGAATTCTTTTTT
>Ga0308398_1001046_pt1 | contig 15759 bp, 8 predicted proteins | sample Hotspr20SampleT9_FD_202360 | JGI IMG/M metagenome (GOLD analysis project Ga0308398, IMG submission 202360) | Hot spring phototrophic mat microbial communities from Mushroom Spring, Yellowstone National Park, Wyoming, United States - 20051001_T9 ...
GCCGTTCATCTTATTGGCAGCGATGCACATGCCCACGCCGCTGCCGCAGAGAAGGATGCCTCGGTCGGCCAGCCCGCGCTGGATCGCACTGCCAACTGCCTGGGCGAAGTCCGGATAGTCAACCCGCACTTCGCCGAACGTGCCGAGGTCTAGCACCTCATACCCCTCCTGTTTTAACCAGTCGGCGATCTCGGCCTTGAGCGCGAAGCCGGCGTGGTCGGCTCCAATTGCGATGCGCACGTTGTGAGCATTATATGCCTGTAAGCGAAGTGAAAGAGATATGGCTGCATTCACAGCCAGGGGCAAAACCCTGGATGGGCGACGGCACTGCCGTCGCCCACCCTCTATGGTGAACGCACCCTGAGATAGGGCGGTTAGGCACGAATGCGCTCTTCCCAGTAGTATCGGCGCACCGCTGAAGTTCATCTACACTTACTAGCCGCTATGGTGACGACATTTCAATTGGATTGCGCTGGCATTCATCCCTTCGGCGAGCATCGCACGATGCGCGAGGCGTCGGCCCATCTGCCCGAGGGGGCATATACCACTTTCCGCACCTACGACGGCAACCGCCTGCTCAGGCTCGATCAACATATCCAGCGATTGGAGGAATCGGTCACGCTGATGGGTCGGCCAGCGCGCCTGGACGCCCGCGCTGTCCGCCGTGGCATCCTCCACGCCCTGCGCGCAACTGGATATCCGGAATCGCGCTTTCGGCTGACCTTTGCACCGCCCACGCTCTTCATCACGATCGAGCCATTCACGCCCTATCCGCCGGCCTTATATGAGTCCGGCGCCTGGTGTGTGACCGTGCCGTTGCATCGCCAGAATCCCCAAGCCAAGAGCACGACCTTCATCGCTTCGGCGGCCCAGGCCTATGATGCGCTGCCCGACGGTGCGCATGAGGGGCTGATGGTGGGCGAGGATGGTGCTATTTTGGAGGGCTTGAGCAGCAACTTCTTTGCCGTCCTCCCCCGCAGCCAGGATAACGACGGGCTTGAGCTGCGCACCGAGGAGGGGCGCGTCCTGGCCGGCGTGACCCGCGCAATTGTGTTGGAGCTGGCGCGCGCGATGTTGCCCGTGTCCTACGTCGCGGCGACCTGCGCGGAGCTCTCCCAGGTGCGCGAGTGTTTCATTACCAGCGTCTCGCGCGAGGTGTTGCCTGTGGTAAAGATCGACGCGCACGTGATCGGGGATGGCCGACCTGGGCCGATCACGCGCGCGCTGATGGCGCGCTTTCGCGAGATGGTCGCGCGCGAGGCAGAGGCGCTGACGTGATCAAAGCTCGCCGCGCCACCGCCGCGCGCCCTCGCACTGGCAGTGCTTGAGCTTTTTGCCGCTGCTGCAGAACGGGCAGATGTCGTTGCGCCCGAGCTTGGGCGCGGCTGCCGGCCTCGGCCTGCCGTCGCCCTCGCGCGCTGCGACGCCGGCGCGCACCCCTTCGCGCACTAGCGCGCGCTCGATCGGCGAACGGGCGCCGACCGGCGTAGCAACAGCGCGTCCTGGTTGCGGCTGGGCCTGGCGCTGGGGGCGCGGCGCTTGTATGTTGAATTGCACGTTGAAGATGCGGTGGGCCACCTGCTCGCGGATGCTGGCCAGCATCTCGTCATACATCCGGCTGGCTTCAGTGCGAAACTCCACCAGCGGGTTGCGCTGGGCGTAGGCGCGCAGGCCAATACCCTCGCGCAGCTCGTCGAGGTCGGTCAGGTGCTTGACCCAATGCTGATCAACCGTCTGGAGCAGCACAGCGCGATCGCGAAACAAGCGCACGCCGTCGAAGAATCCCTGAGCTAGGGCAGCCTGATGTTGGGTGGGAACTTCGTTCAATGGCAGGGCTTCGAGCGCAGCGAATTCCTCCGGTGTGCCGGTGAAGTGCTTCTTTACCCACGTGTAAATGCATCGCATCATGCTGTCGCGTCCTTCACCCATCTGGGCTAGGGTCAGGCCAGCGAGGGCAGCCTGGGTTTGAACGAGCTTGGCGAACTCGCTCAGGCCGGCGCCGTAGCGCGCCTCGGCTTGCGCCACGAGCTGATCAACGATCTCCTCGCGCGTGCCCTTGGCCCACTGGTTGATGTCGAACTCCCTGGGAAGCGGCACAATCGGGCGAATCTTGACGAACAGCCCGTGCAAATCCCAGTTCTCCGGCAGGTCGCCCTGGGTGTGTTCGCTGACGATCGCTTCGATTTCCTCCTCGACCAGGTCCATGACGTTCTCGCGCAGGTCGTCTTTCTCCAGGATGGTGCGGCGCTGGCGGTAAATGACCTCGCGCTGACGGTTGATCACATCGTCATACTGCACCACGTGCCGGCGGATGTCGAAGTTAAAGCCCTCCACCTTCTCCTGGGCTTGCTCAATGCTCCTGGAGAGGATGCCATATTCAAGCGGCACGTCCTCGTCCATCTTTAGGCGCTCCATCAGGCCTTTGACGCGCTCTCCGCCAAAGCGGCGCATCAGCTCGTCCTCCAGCGATACGTAGAATCGAGTGCTGCCTGGGTCTCCCTGTCGGGCGCAGCGGCCGCGCAACTGATTGTCTATGCGGCGCGCCTCGTGACGCTCTGTGCCGATCACGTGCAGTCCGCCCAGCGCAAGGACCTTCTCGCGGTCTGCTTCGGTCTCGCGGCGGGCCCGCTCCAGTGCGGCCTGCCATTCTTCGGGCGAGATCTGGGTGAGGTCTTTGCCAGCCTTGCGCAGCCTCTCGCGGGCGATGCCCTCCGGGTTGCCGCCGAGCAGGATATCCACGCCGCGGCCTGCCATGTTGGTGGCGATCGTCACGGCTCCGCTGCGTCCAGCCTGGGCAATGACCACTGCCTCTTTCTCGTGCTGCTTGGCGTTCAGCACTTGGTGCGGGATGCCGCGCCGGTCGAGCATCCGGCTGAGCATCTCGCTGGTCTCAATGGCGATCGTGCCGACCAGGACGGGACGACCGGTCTTATGCGTCGCTTCAATTTCGTTGACGACGGCGCGGAACTTGGCTGCGGCCGTCTTGTAGACCAGGTCGGGGTAATCTAGCCGCTTGTAGTATTTGCGCTGGCTGTGCGGGTCAATGTATACAGTAATTGGTGAGCCATCTACGAAGCGATCCTGTTTCTCGATCAGCTTCTTTTGCATGGCTTGATATTCGATGTGGGTGGGCAGTGGCACGACCTCAAGGTTATAGATCTTGAAGAACTCCTCGGCCTCGGTCATCGCTGTGCCGGTCATGCCAGCCAGCTTTTCATACATCTTGAAGAAGTTCTGAAAGGTAATCGTGGCGTAGGTGAAGCTTTCGCGCTGGACGCGCACGCCCTCTTTAGCCTCGATGGCCTGGTGTAAGCCCTCGCTGAAGCGCCGGCCGTACATCAGGCGGCCGGTGAATTCGTCCACGATGATGATCTCGCCCTTGTCGCTCACCACATAGTCGCGGTCGCGCTCGTAGAGCACGTGCGCGCGCAGGGCGTTATCCAGGTAGGGCGTCATTTCGGCGTGCTCGGGCGCGTAGAGGTTGTCTATGCCAAGCCAACGTTCGATCTTGCTGATGCCCTGTTCGGTGAGCGTGACGTTCCTGGCCTTGAAGTCCACGATGTAGTCGCCGTCGGGGTTCTTGAAGTCGTTGTGCTTGCTTGGCTCCAGCCGGCGCACCAGCTCGGCGAAGCGCTTGTAGAGGCCGGAGGGTTCGTCAGCCGGCCCGCTGATGATGAGCGGCGTGCGCGCTTCGTCAATCAGCAGGTTGTCCACCTCGTCAATGACGGCGAAGTAGAGCAGGGGCTGGCCATCCGCGTCCACCCGTTGCACGCAGTCGGCCAGGTCGGTGACCATGTTGTCGCGCAGGTAGTCAAAGCCGAACTCGTTGTTGGTGCCGTAGGTGATGTCGCACTCGTAGGCCTGTTTGCGGCGGATTGGGCGCAGGTTGAGGAAGCGGTCGTCGCTAGAAGGGTAGGTTGGGTCGAATTCATAGGTGGCGTCGTCCGGGCGGCCGCTGCCGGCAGATTGGATGATCCCTGTGCGTAGCCCCAGGAAGTGATACACCCGTCCCATCCACTGGGCGTCGCGCTTGGCCAGATAGTCGTTCTGCGTGACTAGATGCACGCCCTTGCCGGTCAAGGCATTCAAGTAGAGCGGCAGGGTAGCTACCAGTGTTTTGCCCTCGCCGGTGCGCATCTCGGCGATCTTGCCCTGGTGCAGGAGCGCGCCGCCGATGAGCTGAACGTCATAATGTCGCATACCGTTGACGCGCCGTGACGCTTCGCGCACCACAGCGAAGGCCTCGGGCATGAGCTGGTCGAGCGTTTCACCATCAGCGAGTCGCGCTTTAAATGCGTCGGTCTTGGCGCGCAGTTCACTGTCAGTGAGCTTCATCAGCTCAGGCTCCAGGGCGCTGCAGCGGTCCACCAGCGGGCCAAGCCGAGCCAGGGCCTTGTCGCTCTCGCTGCCGATGAGGCGAGTCAGGAGGTTCTTCAGCATAAGGTTAAAGGATTGTGCCGGCTTTCCCTTTGGGACATTATAGAAGCAAGCGATGAAGCAGCACGCCGCAAGTGCGTTCATCGGGAGGAGTTAGAGCGCCGGCGGTGGCTGCCTGGAGGGCCGTGCTCCGAACAGGATTGATGAGCGCATCGCGCTTCGCAGGTGCATTTTGTGCGTGTGCGCCGATTTTGGTTATGTGACGTGTCCGAGGTCCTGCCTGCAACTACACTAGATTTCGCATAGGCAGATGTATTTAAAACAGCCCAGATAAAAAAGCTAAACAAGAGACTAATCCAAAATTTGAACAGCCCGACGGAGCGCCTCAGCGCCACTAGCAATATCCAACAGCTCATTCGTAATGGCCGCTTGACGGGCTTTGTTGTAACTCAGAGTGTAGGCCACGATCAAATCAGAGGCGTTATCGGTTGCATTACGCATAGCGATGCGCTGAGCCGTGTAGAAGCTAGCAATAGATTCGAGCACCGCCTGGTAAACCTGCATCTCGGTCAAGCGCGGCAACAACGTATTCAGGATCTCTGCTGGATCCGGTTCAAATTCATAAGCTGGACGCGGACCGCCATATACCGATTGCGACAATAGCTCCTCAGCCACCAGCGGCAGCAAACGCTTAACCACAGGACGCTGCTGTGTTGGACTGCTAAACTCAGTGTATATAAGATACACCTCATCTACGACGCCACCAAGAAAGTCATCTATCGCGATCCGCGTTGCCGGCGTCGTATCCAGAAGAGTAGGGCGAGAGGAGATACCAGAGAAGTCAGCAATGATATGCCCACCGCGTCGATAGATAAACTCGCGCCCCTTCTTGCCTACGGTGATATAGCGAACGGACTTACCATAATCACGGCCGAAGCTAAACGCAGCGCGCCCAACATTACTGTTGAACGCGCCGGCCAAACCGCGATCGCCTGATATCAAGATCACATCGGCTGCCCTTACCTCCGCGCGAAACGTAAGCAGAGGATGACGGGTCTCTCCGCCAGCAAGTGAAGCAACACTGGCCAGCAGCTCACGCGCACGCTGGGCATAAGGCCGTGTGGCCTCCACCATCTGCTGAGCGCGCCGCACACGGCTAGCAGCTACGCTCTCCAGCGCCTTAGTAATCTGGCGAACGTTGCGCACGCTACGGATGCGGCGCTTGATCTCCCGCGGGGTTGCCATGACGATTCTCGCTTAGGATAGGGCTAGCTAAAGGTCTTGTTAAACAGATCAATCGCCGCCCGCAATTTAGCGATATTCTCCTCGCTGATTCGCCTCTCGGTCATGATCCCATTAACGACGTCAGGATAGCTCATCTCGATGTACTTTATGAACTGCTGCTCCCAATCCTGGATGCGGCTGACCGGGATCTTATCGAGATAACCATTGGTGCCAGCGAAGATGGCGACCACCTGTGCCCAGAGCGGACGAGGGTCGTATTGCTTCTGCTTGAGCAGCTCCGTCATGCGGCGGCCACGTTCCAAGAGCTGAAGCGTGGTCTTGTCCACATCGCTGCCAAAAGTGGCAAAGGCCTGAAGCTCACGGAATTGAGCAAGGTCGAGCTTAAGCCGGCTGGCGACCTGCTTCATCGCGCGCGTTTGGGCATCACCTCCAACACGGCTGACGCTGATTCCGACGTTGATCGCCGGGCGAATACCAGCGTTGAAAAGGTCAGTCTCCAGGAAGAGCTGGCCATCCGTAATTGAGATCACGTTGGTGGGGATGTAGGCTGAGACATCGCCGAGCTGGGTTTCGATAATCGGCAGGGCAGTAAGCGAGCCACCAGTCCGAGGATTCTTCACCAGCTTGTATTGTTTGCCGGTCTCAGCAGCCAGTGCCTTCATGTCATGCTTAGCTGTCTCCTCGCCGATGGCGCCGTCGTAGATCTTGCCATTCACACTGTGGCCGTCCCCCCACTCATCGCTATCCCCAGCCTCGCGGATCGCCCACTGATAGGCCAAGCGTGCAGCGCGTTCCAGCAGGCGCGAGTGCAGGTAGAAGATATCGCCTGGATAAGCCTCACGCGCAGGCGGCCGGCGCAGGAGCAGCGACACCTGGCGATAGGCATAGGCATGCTTGGTCAGATCGTCATACACGCACAGCGCGTCGTTGATAAACCGACCGTTGAGGGTGACGCCGTTCTCCATGATCTCCTCGCCCATCGCGCAGCCGGCGTATGGCGCGATGTATTGCAGGGTGGCGGAGTCAGCCGCCGAGGCCACCACCACGATGGTGTAATCCATCGCACCGTACTTCTCCAGCGTAGCCACCACGCGCGCCACCTGCGCAAGCTTCTGGCCGATGGCGACGTAGATGCACACCACCCCTTGACCCTTTTGGTTAATAATCGTATCCACGCAGACAGCGGTCTTGCCCGTGTTGCGGTCACCGATGATCAGCTCGCGCTGGCCGCGCCCGATTGGGATCAACGCATCGATCGCCTTGATACCAGTCTGTAGCGGCGTGTCCACGTTGGCGCGCTTGATCACACCTGGAGCGATGCGCTCCAACGGGCGATACTTATTGGTGTTGATCGGCCCTTTGCCATCAAGCGGGCGACCGAGCGGGTCAACAACGCGGCCGATCAGCGCCTCGCCGACTGGCACGGAGATCACCCGACCTGTCGCGCGCACGGTATCCCCTTCCTCGATGTCCGTATAGTCACCAAGGATGATGACACCAACCTCTTCCGGCTCGAGGTTGAAGGCCAAACCGAGCGTGCCGTTCTTCGTGAACTCCACCAACTCTTGAGATTGGACGTTGGTCAGGCCGGTGCAGCGCGCGATGCCGTCGCCGACCTCCTTGACTGTGCCTACATCAACAGCCTGCAGAGTAGGGGCGAACTTCTCAATCTGCGCTTTGAGCGACGCAGCGATGTCTTCCAAGCTGAAGGAATCCGAGAGAGCCATTGGTTTGTCTATCCTCCGAAGAGTGCCTGCTACTTAACCAGCGTGACTATGCGTACTGAATTAAGGTAAGTATACCTTGTGCTGCTCACCGCGAGCGGATTAGTCAGATATGTCTAACTACACGTCAGTTCAGATTTACGCGAGGTCAAGAGGGGCTCTAACTTGTGCTACCGACAAACAAGCCTCCAACAGAGCCCCAGTGGATAGTTTACTCGAGCTGTTCTGCCACGTCGATGACTTTTGCACTGCCTCAATGGAACAACTTTCAGCCCGTCGCCCACGCGTGAGCTTATGCATGAGCGAGATTATGACCATCCTCATTCACTTTCATCAGTCCAACTATCGTAACTTCAAAGCTTACTACCTTGAGTATGTCATGACACACCCAGATCTGGTCAGCTACAACCGATTTGTTGAGCTCATCCCTTCAGTTATCGTGCCGCTTAATGCCTGCCTAGGCACGTGCACAGGCATCACCTTCATCGACTCTACTACACTCGCCGTGTGCAAGAATCCGCGCATCCATTATCACAAGACGTTTGCCGGACTTGCCAGACGTGGCAAAACATCTACTGGATGGTTCTACTCTGATAGTCAATGACCGCGGCGAACTGCTTGACTTCGTGCTCACCCCTGGCAATGTTGATGACCGAACCCCTGTTCCTAGGCTTGCGCGCCGACTCTTCTTCGGAGACAAGAGATACCTATCGAGGGCGCTACGAGATCAACTCTGGCGCATGTTCAACGTGCAACTGATCACCGGCATTCGCGCTAACATAATGCTGCCGCTGCTGGACAAGCTGTTACTGCGTAGGCGGGTAATCGTCCGTTGACCAGTTCCTCGCAGATTGAGCACTCGCGCCATCGCAGCCCTGTCAACTTTGTGGTCAATCTGTTGTGCAGGCTGATCGCATATTGCAGGAAGCCGTCGCTCAATCTAGCTGCCTTGGCCGGTTAATCCGAACTCACGTTAACTACCGAAGGCAAAGCAAGTCCAAGAGCGGTTCCCCTGGGATAACCCTATGCAGACATGGCAAGTCTCCCAAGAGTAGCAGCATCATCCTCGCCTAGGAGTGCTCCAATTAGCAGTGATGATTTGCCAATTGCTAAGACCTTTGCTTTGGAACACTCCCCCAGCCTTGACAACAACCAGTAATCGCGTATGCTTCCCTACCAAATTACTTAGTGTATGAACGCCACGAAGCGTTCTCTCAGGCAGATGGTCGCTCGCCGGTTTTGACCAGCAGATCGCTAGGCTCACTCTAATGTAGCTGTAGCTTATCTGAGGAGAGAGCGACGCAGGTCGCTCTTTTTGCTAAATGGTACCGAGAGGTAAAAGGGCTGTGAACGTGGAAGTGGATAACGCTCATGGTTTTGTGCAAGTTGGTGATGGAGTCGCTTCAATCAAGCACGCTTCGCCGCCGCTATACGACGCGCGCTTTGAACACGATGCCTGCGGCATAGGCTTTCTCGCCGATCTCTCTGGCCGGCCCACACACCGCATCCTCGATGATGGGTTGCGCTGCCTGGAGCGCCTGGCACACCGCGGCGCATTGGACGCCGACGGGAAGAGTGGGGATGGCGCCGGCATCCTGTGCTCCATCCCAGTGACCTTGCTCAACCGCGAGCTGGAGCGCATCGGCCAGCAAGCCCACCACCCTGGCGAAGTCGCTGTAGGCATGATCTTCCTACCGCGCGACCCAGCAGCGAACACGCGCGCCCGCGAGATGATCACCGCAGAGCTAGAGCGGCGCGGGCTGCCGATCTTGGCCTGGCGCACGGTCGTCCACGAGCCGAACGTGCTTGGCAAGCGCGCGCTGGAGATGCTCCCCGATATCCAGCAGGTCATCGTCGAGCGGCCCTACAGCTTTCGCACCGAGCTGGAGTTCGACCAGCACCTTTACCTGGTGCGCCGATGCATCGAGAACGACATTCGCGCCGCCGGCATCGAGGGCTTCTATATTTGCTCATTCTCCTGCCGGACGCTGGTATATAAAGCGCTGGTCTCGGCCACCCAACTGCGGCGCTTCTACCTCGACCTCAACGATCCCGACTTCAAGGTCTCCCATGTAATCTTCCATCAGCGCTACTCCACCAACACCTTCCCAAGCTGGGACAAAGCTCAGCCCTTCCGCTTCCTGTGCCACAACGGCGAGATCAACACGATCGAAGGCAACCAGAATTGGATGAAGGCGCGCGAGCCGGAGTTGAATTCGCCAGTGTGGGGGAGCGAGATCGAGCGCCTGAAGCCGATCGTGGACGTCACCAGCAGCGATACCGGCCGCCTAGATAACGTCGTCGAGCTGCTCACCCTAGCTGGCCGCGACATTCGACATGCGCTCAAGATGCTGATCCCACAAGCCTGGGAGAAAGACCCCGACCTGCCGCCGGCAGTGAAGGGGTTCTTCCGCTACCACGCAGCGCTGATGGAGCCGTGGGATGGCCCAGCTTCGATAGTCTTCAGCGATGGAACGCTGATCGGCATGACCCTGGACCGCAACGGGCTGCGGCCGGCGCGCTACATGCAAACCAAGGATGGGCTGGTCTACGCCGGCAGCGAGATCGGCGCCCTGGAGGTTGAACCAGAACGCATTCTGTGCAGCGGCAAGCTCGGCCCCGGCCAGATGATCTGCGCCGACCTGCGCGCCCGCCGGCTGTACACCAACGACGAGATCCTAAAGGAGCTCTCCACCAGCAAGCCATACCGCGAGTGGGCAGCCCGCCAGCGGGTGCGCCTGGAAGAAGTGGCCAGGATCGTGATCGAGCAGCCGGCCGTCAACTCGGAAGCCCTGCTCGTCAAGCAGGCCCAGTTTGGCTGGACGAGCGAAGAGCTGACGATGGTGATCAAGACCATGTATGAGGACGGCACCGAGCCGGTCGGCTCGATGGGCGACGACACGCCGCACGCCGTGCTCTCGCCCAAGCCTCGTCCGCTGTTCAACTACTTCAAACAGCGCTTCGCCGAGGTCACCAATCCGCCAATTGATCACTTGCGCGAGGAGCAAGTGATGAGCCTGCGCGTGCTGCTGGGCCGGCGCGGTAACCTGTTGGCCGAAAGCGAGGAGCTGGCCCATCTGGTGCGCCTCAACAGCCCTGTGCTCTCCAACGAAGAGCTGAAGGCGCTGCAGTCACTGGACGATCCTGACTTCCAGTCAGTCATTTTGGACGCTACGTTCTCCGTCCAGGCCGCCAACAAGGCAGATAGCGGAGGCAAGTCGGCGCTGGAACAAGCGGTGCATCGGCTGTGCGACGATGCCGAGCGGGCGGTGCGTTTTGGCGCCAGCATCCTCATCCTGAGCGACAAGAAAGCCGGCCCGCAACGGGCAGTCATTCCAGCGCTACTCGCTGTTGGCGCTGTGCATCATCATCTGATGCGCTGCGGGCTGCGCAGCCGCGCCAGCCTGGTCGTCGAGAGTGGCGAAGCGCGTGAAGTTCATCACTTTGCCGTGTTGCTGGGGTATGGCGCGAGCGCAATCAACCCCTATCTTGCGCTCGACACTGCGCGCGAGGCCGTGCAGAATGGGCGAGTGCGCGACAAGTCGCTGAGCGAGAGCGACGTGGTCAAGCGCTATATCAAGGCAGTAGAGAAGGGCATCCTCAAGGTGATGTCCAAGATGGGCATCGCCAGCGTGGATGCCTACACCGGCGCGCAAATCTTCGAGGCGATCGGCCTCGCAAAGCAGGTAATCGAGGAATGTTTCGCTGGTACGCCCTCACGCGTGGGAGGCATCGGCTACGCTGAGATCGAGAAGGCTGTGCTCGCCTGGCACGCCAGCGCCTATCCTGCCATGAACGGCAAGGGCAGCAGTGAGACGCAAGTCAAGCTCGACCACCCTGGTTTCTACAAGGAACGCGCCGGCGGCGAGCCACATGGATATTCGCAGAAGGCGGTTCAAGCGCTACATAAGGCAGCGCGAGCCGAGAACGTCTTCGACTACACCGGCGAGGAATACGAGCTGGTCACTGGCATTGCGCGTACTAAAGTCAAGGCCTTCACACTCAACGGCAACTTCGCGCAGGGGTTCAAGCTCTACAAAGAGTTCGCCAGCCTCTTCGAGGACACTCCCCAGCCCATCGAACTGCGCGACCTGATGGAGATCCGCTCCGACCGCGCGCCTATCCCGATAGAGGAGGTCGAGCCACTGACCAGCATTTTGAAGCGCTTCAGCACGGCGGCAATGTCGCTGGGGGCGCTTTCGCCCGAAGCGCACGAGACGCTGGCGGTGGCCATGACGCGGCTGGGCGGCCTGAGCAACAGCGGCGAGGGCGGCGAGGAGTCACGCCGCTTCACGGAGGAGGGCAACAGCGGCATCAAACAGGTAGCCTCTGGGCGGTTTGGCGTGACGCCGGCCTATTTGCTCAGCGCGTCTGAGTTGCAAATCAAAATGGCCCAGGGCAGTAAGCCGGGCGAAGGGGGACAAATCCCGGGACATAAGGTCACCGAATTGATCGCTCGCGTGCGCCACACAGTGCCAGGCGTAGCGCTGATCTCGCCCCCGCCTCATCACGACATCTACTCCATTGAAGACCTGGCTCAGCTCATCTACGACCTGAAACAGATCAACCCAGAGGCCAAGGTCAGCGTAAAGCTGGTAGCGCAGGCCGGCGTGGGCACGATCGCGGCCGGCGTGGCCAAGGCGATGGCCGACATCATCCTGATCAGCGGGCACAGCGGCGGCACAGGCGCCTCGCCGCTCAGCTCGATCAAGAACGCTGGCATACCTTGGGAGCTGGGCTTAGCCGAGACCCAGCAGACGCTGCTGGAGAACAACCTGCGCAGCCGCGTGCGCCTGCGGACGGATGGCAGCATGCGCACCGGCCGTGATGTGATCATCGCCGCGTTGCTGGGTGCAGACGAGTATTCGTTCGGCACTGCAGCGCTAATCGCTGAAGGGTGCATCATGGCGCGCGTATGCCATCTCAACACTTGTCCCGCAGGCGTAGCCACCCAGAAGCCAGAGTTGAGGGCCAAGTTCGACGGAAAGCCCGAGCACGTCATGGCCTATCTGCTCTACGTCGCCCAGGACGTGCGCGAACGGCTGGCACAGATGGGCTATCGCTCGCTCGATGAGATCATCGGTCGTTCCGACCTGATCGCACAGCGGGAACCGGCCCATGATGAGCTGCCAGATGTTCAGCACCGCGAGGGGATGCTGTCACTGAGCAAACTGCGCTACATCCCGCCTAAGCAGCGCCCGCTGCGCCATTGTGAGCCGGCGCCGAAATATCCGCCCAACACGCTCAACGAGATGATCGTGCAAGATGCCCGCACAGCCATCGAGCATCAATGGCCGATCCGCTTGCACTACACCATCCGAAATCAGGACCGCAGCATCGGCGCGCGCCTGAGCGGGGAGATCACCAAGCGCTACATGGACGGCGGCCTGCCGGCTGGCACGATCGAGATCAGCTTCCGCGGCTACGCCGGCCAGAGCTTCGGCGCGTTCACCACCAACGGCATGCGGCTACACCTCGTGGGCGCGGCCAATGACTATGTGGGCAAAGGCATGCGCGGCGGCGAGATCTCCATCCGCCCGTTCCCAGAGGTGACCTATAGCTGGGCGGATAACTACATCCTTGGCAATACCGCCCTGTATGGCGCGACTGGCGGTGCCCTCTTCGCAGCCGGTCGAGCTGGTGAGCGCTTCGCCGTCCGCAACAGCGGCGCGTGCGGCGTCGTGGAGGGGGTAGGGGACCACGCCTGCGAATACATGACCGGCGGAATCGTGGTCGTGCTGGGAACCACCGGCCGCAACTTCGCTGCCGGCATGACCGGTGGCATGGCCTTCATTTACGACCCGGACGGCACCTTCGTGAACCGCTGCAACACCGAGCTGGTGGACGTGGACCGCTTGACGCACCCCGGGATGAAGAAGCTGGTGAAGAGCCTATTGCGCCGCCACTATGAGTTGACCAACAGCGCGCGCGCCCGCGACCTGCTCACCCGCTGGGATGAGGCCTCGCTCTCCTTCCGCCGCGTGCTGCCCAAGGACCGCGTCGCGGAGATCGAAGCGATCAACGAGTTCTCGGACTTCCAGCAGACGTAGCCGGCAGAGGTTACATCACGTAAATTGGGTTGCTATAGATCCAGCCGCGCAGCCAGCCGCGAAAGAAGCGGCGCACCTCGGCGCGGTATGCGCCCGGCTCGCTGCTGATGTAGCTGAGCGCCCTGCCGAAGCGCATAGCGACGCGCCGGCCATTGCGCAGCAAGGTGATCAGCCCTGTCCCAGGGCAGCGGACTTCGAGGCGCACCGCGCCCTGGCGCTGAAGCTGTTCCCCCATCCAAGCATGCACCGCACCGCTGCGCGCGGTAAAGGAGAAGCCGCGCGCCGAGCTGGCCAGGTCGTAGGCGACGAAGCCCCTGCCCACTCGCAGAGCGCGATAGACCATCTGCTTGTCCTTCTCCACGTCGCCGCTCAGCGGGCGCTCGATCAAAAGGTGCGTGTTGACGCAGCGAAAGAGGTAGCTGTAGTCGAAGACGCGCTTGCTTAATAGGCCAAGTCGCACCGGCGTCCCGTGGGCATCCGCGTTGCCGATCCCTACTACGCGCCGGCCCTCCGCCAGCAGCGCGTCCCAGCGGCGCAGGGTAGCCTTGAACGGCCCGCGAATGAAGAGCGAGGGCAGCAGGATGGACACCAGCGCCAGAGCGCTGTTCCTGAGGTAGGCCTTGAATTCGCTCATGTAATTCCAGATCTCGATGCCAGTAAAGCCGCGCACCTCCCAATCTAGCCAGGGGATCGCGTCCAGGTCAATATCGAGCGGGCTGGCGTAGTCAACCGGATGTGCCAGGAAGGACAGACCATCGCGCCGGTTGATTTCGTCCAGCAAGCGCTGCGGGTGAGTTGCCCAGCGGCACAGTTCGTCTTCTGCCTTGAAGACCAGGCAGTGATTCGCCTGCGGCTGGCGGCGCGCGTCGTGGATTTCCTCACCCACCAGCAAGAGCACGCCGTCAACATAGCCCTCCTTGCCGCCGACCAGCACGTTGTGGTCAGTCACGGCGACGACTTGAACGCCGGCGCGGGCCGCGGCCTGCGCGATCTCTCGGTGATAGGCGTGTCCGTCCGAGTAGGGCGTGTGCGCATGCAGGTTGGCGACGATCTCAACCATTTAAACGCGCGCGATTGTAAAGGAGCAAATAGACAGGTAGATCATGCTGGGCGCGCTGATATTCCTCTCCTGTAGGCTGCGAAAAGAACGCATCTGTCATGCCAACGCGAAGCATCTAAAATCCTGCCCGACCGAAGCCCCGCAAAGTCACTCATACCACCCCCAATTCCCCCGCGTGCGGGGGAAGTCCCCTTCTGATCCCCTGCACGCGGGGAAAGAAAGGGGGCTGTCATGCTGAGCGAAGCGAAGCATCTGAAATCCCGCCCAACCAAAACACCGCGAAGCCACCCAAACCTCCTGCCTCAGTGCCCCTGCAGCGCTTCAGCCCAGCGCGCGTTTAGATTCTTCGCTTTGCTCAGAATGACAGGGTAAGGCAGGGTGCCAGCGACCCCGCAGCGCTTCAGTCCGGGCGCGCGCAGGGGCGATTTGCGAACCGCCCCTGCTGCGCTTTCGCTCAGAATGACAGGGTGGGGCAGGATGCTGGTGTCCCTTTTATGCGCTTCATGCTGGTCACGCCAAGCGTGTAAACTCTGAACTCACGTTAGACTGACCAAAGCGCCGCCAGCACGACTGGGAGTTAGACCAGTGCATTGCTAGGAGATGGCTTTGCCCCTGTTGGTAAACGCACCCCTGCGCTCGTCAAGTCCATCTTAGACTATAGAATGTATCCGAACCAAAAGATAGCCTGCTGATCAGGAGGGACTTCGTGGGATTCACGCGCATCACCGTCAACCCGCAGCAGATGGGAGGCGTGCCTTGCATCCGAGGGTTGCGCATTCCGGTCGCCACGGTCGTCGCTATGGTTGCTGATGGCCTGACGAACAAGGAGATTCTCGAATTGTTCCCCGACTTGGAACCCGAGGATATACAGGAAGCGTTGCGCTATGCGAGAGAGGCAGCTAAGCAACACCAGCCTCCGTCGCTTGGAATTTCATGAAACTCCTGATAGATAACGCGCTATCACCTCGAATTGCGGAGGGTCCAAGGCGGGCAGGATACGACGCAACACACATACGAGACTATGGGATGGCGGCAGCGACAGATGAAGAGGTCTTTGAACTTGCTGCTCGTGAAGGGCACATCTTGGTCTCCGCAGACACTGATTTCGGCGCACTTCTTTTAATGCGGAAGGACGATCGCCCATCAGTAATCCTCTTTCGTGGCAAATCTCAGCGACGTCCCGAGAAGCAAATAGCAGTCCTTCTTGATCGCTTGCCAAGCTTGGCAGAGACACTGGCGCAGGGCAGCATCGTTGTTTTCGACGGGGAAGCAATCCGCATTCGCCAGCTTCGTTGAGCACGTT
>Ga0308398_1001048_pt1 | contig 15753 bp, 18 predicted proteins | sample Hotspr20SampleT9_FD_202360 | JGI IMG/M metagenome (GOLD analysis project Ga0308398, IMG submission 202360) | Hot spring phototrophic mat microbial communities from Mushroom Spring, Yellowstone National Park, Wyoming, United States - 20051001_T9 ...
AGAGCTACGGAAAAGACTCAAGCGCCTTTTCTACAGAGGGGTAGATTTCGTAAATGGCATCCAAGCCGGTGATGGAGAAGAGCAGCTTGACCTGCTCCTGCAGGCTGCAGAACTTGAGTTGATAGCCCGAAGCGCGGCAATGGCGATGCGCCCAAACCAGAACCGACAACCCCATGCTGTCGATCAGGCTAACCTGACTAAGATCCAACAAGAAATGTCCCGGTTTCTCGGTGAGAATTTGGCTTAGCTCTTTCCGTACCTCGCGGGCAATCGCGGCGTTGAGCCTTTCACTGTGCAATTTCACAACCGTAACAGGGGATCCCTTGTGGCTGAGCTGGATGAAGACATCCATGAAAAGCCCGGCAGGTTTGAGGGGGGATGGGCACAGGCACGATGCAACCAGACTGATTTTGAATTGCTAAATCACCATGAGTATGAGTTTGTCCTCCCTGGGCTTCTCTTGCAAGCATTCTTGGACACTTTTCCCTTACAGGTTAGAACTGGCATGAACGGGATCCCTGCCTGGGCTGGAGATGCTGCCGCCCTGAGCCTATTGGTTATGCAAGTGCCGATGCTGGCGGTGCTGCTGGCGCGGCTGCTGCCCTCTTTGCGGCGCCCTTCCCCTCTGCCTCCCGGTCAGCCTGGGATCCCTTTGCAGCCGGGCTTGGTCAGCGTGTTGTTGCCCACCCTCAACGAAGCCGAGCGCATCGATCCCTGCCTGGAAGGATTGCACCAACAGAGCTCCGTCCTGCGGGAGGTGCTGGTGGTGGACAGCCGCTCTCAAGATGGCACCCCCGAAAAAGTGCTGCAGATGGCCAAGCGGGATCCCCGCTTTCGCCTGCTGACCGACGATCCCCTCCCCGGCGGATGGGTGGGCCGCCCCTGGGCTTTGCACTACGGATTTCTCCAGTCGGATCCGGCCTCTGAGTGGATCCTGGGCATTGATGCCGATACCCGTCCCCAGCCAGGCTTGGTGGAGCGCCTGCTGGAAACCGCCCAGGCCCAAAGGCTCGACCTGATCACCCTGGCACCGCAGTTTATCCTGCAGCACTGGGGGGAAGGCTGGCTGCAGCCGGCTCTTTTGGTAACCCTGATCTATCGCTATGGGGCAGCCGGAGACACCGCCACCCTGCCGGAACGGACGATGGCCAATGGGCAATGTATGCTAGTGCGCCGGTCGGTGCTGGAAGCCATGAACGGCTACACGCTGGCGCGGGCCTCCTTCTGTGACGATGTCACCTTGGTGCGGCAGATTGCGGCAGCCGGCTTTAAAGTAGCTTTTTACGACGGTCGGCACCTGCTCAAGGTGCGCATGTACACTTCTTTTGGCGAAACTTGGCGAGAGTGGGGCCGATCCCTCGATTTGAAAGATGCCACCCCTGTGGCCCAGTTGTGGGGGGATATAGCTCTCCTCGTCCTCACCCAAGGGATCCCTGGGCCGGTGGTTGTAGGGCTGTTGGGCAAAGCCGGGATGGGGTTTCCCTTTTCCCTGACGGAGCAGGTGCTGCTGGGGCTTAACCTAGGCTTACTGATTCTGCGCTTAGGTGTACTGCTGGGCATTCGCGGCTCCTATCAGGATCCCCCTTGGACGTTCTGGATGTCGCCTCTGGCGGATCCCTTGGCCGTTCTGCGGATAATCCTATCTGCCCTCAGCCGGCCCCGCTCTTGGCGCGGGCGCACCTACTAGGAGAGCCCTCAATCGGCTATTGCCTCGGGATCCACGCCCAACTCCCGCAATTTCGCGGCTAGGCGCTGCTGTTCCAGACGGGCCTGTTCGAGGGCTGCTTCTGCCGCTTCGGCCCGCTGCCGCTCCTGCTCTACCTGTTCGATTCCCCATAGGAGCAAATTCCCATCGGCAGTCCACCACCGCAACCAGTTGGCTTTGGTCTCGGCTTTTTGTCCCCGCCACACCCCCAAAAACAAGCCAATCTCCGGGATCCAGTAGCGACGGTTTTCATCCGCCGATACAGGGGTATAGCGGCCATTCTCCAGGCGGTAGACATCCAGCTCACCGGTTTTGGGATGAAAGATTACATAGACAGGCACCTGCAAAATGCGCTCGTAGAAATACCATTTTCCATAGGGATAGTGGGGATTGATGGAGTACTCGCCGCCCTCGGTTTCGGAGATGAATTCCATCACAATCGCCGGGGGATTCCCTTCTAAGTGTGGGGTATAGCTGCGGCGGATCTCTCCTTCGGGAATCGGCTGTACTGCGGGCACATAAACCCAGTCGGGGGCTTTCACCACCACCTTGTCCCCGACAGTGCTGCAAAGGCCAAAGTTGGAGGCGATCAAAGCCTGGGCAGGGATCATCTGAGCGAGTTCCAATGCCTCACGCAGAGCAGCAGCCAAAAGGGGCTGTAAGGTGCTTTCCACAGGCTCATCCGGCAAGGGAAAGTCTTCCGGCAGTTTTTCCCATCGAATGGGAGGTAGGGGCGGGGTGAGCCGAACAGGAGAGAGGGTCATGGCTTAGGATACTCATGGTGATAAGGTACATGAATGCCTTTTGAATAACTCAAAGCACTTGCTGATATCAACCCCAGGCAATTCCACAAGGCTGTTGCAGGCTAGGACGGATTCAGTCATCTCGACTGCCAATCCATACGGTTGAGATATGCTTGGGGGCAATGAGCAAGTTTTTCGGCGTCTTCCTTGGATTCAGCAAGAGAGCGTATGCCAGAGCCTGAACCCTCTTCTGCCCACATTCTGGTGATCGAAGATGAAGCTAAGCTGGCTCGTTTTGTGGAAACGGAGCTGACCTGTGAGGGATATCGAGTCAGCGTAGCCAGCGATGGCATGGCCGGGTTGAGGGCAGCCTGCGACCAAAACCCCGACTTGGTGCTGTTGGACTGGATGTTGCCCGGCATCTCAGGTTTGGAAATTTGTCGGCGACTGCGCTCAACGGGCAACCGCGTGCCGGTGGTGTTGATGACCGCCAGAGATGAGGTGTCGGATCGAGCAGCGGGGTTGGATGCCGGGGCGGATGATTACGTGGTCAAACCCTTCAGCATTCAGGAGCTGCTGTCTCGGATACGGATCTATTTGCGGCAGCCAAGGCGATCCCGCGACGGCCAGTTGGTGTTCATGGATCTGATTCTGGATCCCGTAACGCGGGAGGTAACCCGGGGAGAGCGACAGGTGGAGCTGACGGCCAAAGAATACGACCTGTTGCGCTACTTGATGGAACACCCCCGTCAGGTGCTCACCCGCCAACAGATCTTAGAGCATGTGTGGGGCTGCGACTTCACGGGCGACTCCAATATCATCGAGGTCTATATTCGCTACTTGCGCCTCAAGATCGAAGGCCCAGGGGAGAAGCGCCTTATCCAGACGGTGCGCGGGGTAGGCTACGTGTTGCGCGATTGACATGCCCCCCGCCCCAAAGAGCAAGGTTGGTTCAACAGCTCTCTGCAACTCGGTTGCTCAAGATAGCCGAGCTTCGCCATCTCGGTCAGACCAACCCCCAGGCAAAAGGAGCAAACTTGGCTCAAGTTTACGGCAGGGTTGTGTGCGATCGGCCTTTGGTATCGGAACTTTCGCGACAGCCTTGCGTCTACTACAAGTCTGAGATCTCTTGGGAGTATGACGAGATCGAATGCTATCGAAGGTATTTGAATAGCCAAGGCGATGTAGCGTATAGCGAACGGATCAGCGAAGGCGAATATCAGAACGCTCTACGCTTGGGATCCCGAGCAAAATCCTATCCGGGGGAGATGGTCGGGAAAAACCTGACTCCGGTTCTTTTCAGAAAAGGGTTGATCCCGACTACTCTAATTCTTTTCCACAAAAGCCCAACCCTGGCTACCCCGGTTCCGGTTCTTTCCAGAAAAAGCCTGGTTACCCCGACTACCCCCAGCAGCTTGGCTCTCCAGGCTATCCTCAAAAATCGCCGTTTTCCGAAGTAAGCTCTCCCCAAAAACACTACGCCAACGTGTATTACGATCCGAGCACAGGTCGGGAATATCTCCTTGAAAGAGAGACGAGAACGAGAGACGAAACCCTTCACTCGGTGGTTCGCCAGATCCCTTTTTTCATCGAAGACGAAACTGGAAGGGTGAGGGTGGATCCCACAGGTGCGGAGATAGAGGCTATGTCGGTTGTGGATGAGCATATTTTTCCAGGAAAAGGGCCCAGCCGGTTCAACTTCAATCTCAAGCGCTACCTTTCCGGAGTGAGAACAGAAAATCGCTCCACCCGAGCTTTTATCTATAAGGAATGGGTGATTCCGGTGGATGCGATGGCGTTTACCATGGGGCAGGTGCGTTTTGAGGCAGGGGATCCCGTGATCCGAAAACCCCTTTCTGGGGAAAGGTTTATGATTGCCCCCAAATCCCCTGAAGCCCTCTTGGAAGAGCAGCGCTCCAATGCCAGCAGCTACCTGGTGGGATCCGTCGTCCTGCTGGGTATCGGCATTTTCACCGTGCTCCACCTGCTGCAATCCCTGCAGCCTTATCGCTAGTTCCTGCCCAGGCAGAGGGAAGCCTACTGCCACTCACAACGACAAACCCAGCTTGAGCCCAAGCAGGGCATGGGCAAACAGTACACATAGAATGAGGCTGCCCACATAGGCATGGGTGGTGCGCAAAGCAGCGCGGTTGCCCCCAAAGCCGCTGAGGGACAAAGCTCCATTCACCGCCAACAACAGCAACACCAGGGATCCCGTCCAAAAATGGGGGCTGCTCAACAGGGGCTTCCCTTGCATCACCAGAGAAAGAAGGCCGCCAGTGTAGCCCAAGGCAATGAAGGTGGCCATCCAGGGGGCCAATTTGCGGTGGTCAAGCAGAGGCTTCTGGGCCGCTTCCGGCAGGGATCCCTCTGGCGCTGTGGAGGCGGCTGCCAGACGCAAGGCCCGTCCTCGCCACCCAGTCAGGCCGACAAAGCTGCCCATCACCACCACCACGATCCCCATCATCAAGGGGTGACCCCATTGCACAATGGGTTGGGGCAAGTTAAGGCCGGCAAAAAACTGGGCTACGGGCTGCAAGGTGGCGGCTAACCCATCCGAAGCTGCCGACAGATCCGGCAAGGCCAAGCTCAACAGGTTCATGGCGCTCCCTCTACCTCCGCAATAAATCTACAGCTGCTTAACAAATCTACAACACCCCAATTCTAGAATGGGAGGACATCAGTGATCTCCCTCAATTCGTTGAAGGGAGGACGTCAGCTGACCCATGCCAGCGGGAAGCTTCTGGTGGGCACCTGGCAGCGGTAGAATGTCTGACGGTAAAGCTGTGGCTGTGAGCGGCTCTCTCGCCACTGAGTGCTGAGCAAAACGGAGTTGTTGAGATGGCCAAGTTGTTGTTGGGGGATCAAGCCTTTGAGGTCGAGCTGCTGACGGATGTGCCCACCAATTGGCCGGGAATTAAAGTCATGTCTAAGGGGGCCAAGCTGGACATTCCAGCGGGAACTGTGGTGAAGGTGGAGGCCGAGGATGACCACATAGCCGGCTCCTATAAGGTGGTCTATCGTTTGGCGCCTGCCTATCCCCGCAGCTGGCGGCTACTCCTGGAGCGGGAGAGCGTCGCCACGGCGCCTCAGGTGGCATCGGCTCCAGAACCAGAGGTTGCTCAGGCCAGCAGCTCAGAAGGAGGGCTGCCCAATAGCGATAAAATCTTCGCCATCAAGGTATCCGGCCTCGTGGGAGGAGGTGTGCGCAGAAGTGTTGTCGAGTACAAAGTGCCCTTCAGCCGCCTTTCCCAAGAAGTGAAACGGATCACCCAAATGGGAGGCAAGATCGTCAGCATTGCCGAGTCCAATCTGCTAAGCACCCTTGAGTAGCGGGCGGCTTCCTGGGAGGTTCTGGGTTCTTTCAGGCCACCCGTCCAGGCCGTTCTGGTTCAAACAATTTCAACGAGGGATCCCTGTAGAAAGCATGCGGCGATTTCTCCCCTATCCCCAACCTGAGGATGGGGTGGTAGGCTGGCGTTGGTTTTGCCGTTGCCTGGAAGGCTGCCTTTTCCTGCTGTCCTGGGGGTGGGCTTTGGGTAGGAAAAGGCGTTCCGGCGAGGGCTGAGCTTTTGCAATTGGGAGTGGGGAGTGAGGCCATGACATCTCGACGACAGCCGACGCGCTTGGGAGGGTCGATGCCCCAAGGCCATGCAGGCTTTGGGTCAGCAAGGGGATCCCAGCCGTACCCCTCGCCCACTCCACGACAAAGCTTTTCCTCTTCCTCTCGACGTCCGCTGGCCAAGTCTCGACCGAGGTTACTCCCCTTCTTAAGCTTGCTGGTGATCCTGCTGGGATTTGGGGCTGGGGCCCTGGTGGCCTGGGCAACTGCTCATCCCGACTGGGTCAGCCGCCTGCCGGGGCTCTCGCCACCTCTAGCGGAGATCCCTGCCCCCCGCGCCCACGCTAAAGCGGCTCAACAGCGCTTGCCCATCTCCTTAGAGACCCAACTGGAGCGGGATCCCTTTGCTTTGGATCCCTTGGCCAGCCTTTCTTATGTGCCCGCCATCATGTATCACGATGTGGTGGCTGGCCGCAAGCAGGTCTGGTTCGACACTACGGCGGCGGAGCTGCGGCAACACTTTGAGGCCATTAAGCAGGCGGGGTTGACCCCCATCCACATCGACCAACTGTACAAACACCTGCGGGACGGGGATCCCTTGCCCGAAAAAGCCATTTTGCTCACTTTTGACGACGCCTACCTGGGCCTGTACGAGAACGCCTACCCCCTTTTGAAGGAGTACAACTACCCCGCCACCTACTTTGTGCAAACCGGCTTTGTCGGCGTGCCCACCAGCAAGGATCACTTCACCTGGGATCAGATGCGGGAGATGGATGCCAGCGGGCTGATTGACTTTGCCGCCCATACCGTCAACCATCCTCCTGATCTGCGGGTGCTAGACGATGCCCGCCTACGGCGAGAGGTGTTTGACTGCAAGACCAAGCTGGAGCAGGAGCTGGGCCACCCCATCCACTACTTTGCCTATCCCGAAGGCAACCGGGACGAGCGGGTGAAGCAATACCTGGCCGATGCCGGTTACCGGATGTCTTTTACGATGGATCCCGGTTTTACAGGACAATCGCCCAACTTGCTGGAGGTGCGGCGCTTTAACCAGTTTCGCCTCACCGAGGCCATTCTTGGCGCCCGCACCTTTAGCCTCAGCCGCAGCCTCGACTACTGGCTGGATGTGACGCAGCCTCTGGCTCTGACCGACGAGATCATTGACGGGGTGCGGGTGCTCACCATCCGCGGCGGACGGGCAGCCACAGTGCACGCAGAACGGCGCTACGAAGTCAGGACGTTGGTCCAGCGCTACCAGGCCGATGCTGGCATTAACGGCAGCTTCTTCTCCATCCCCTGGATCAACTCTGCCAGCAACGTCATGGTGGGGCCGGCGATGGCTGCCAACCACAAGACCTTCATCCCCGGTCGCCCCGAAGACGACAAGGTGGTGCGCGGTCGCCCCCTGGTGCTGCTGGGCAGGGATCGCCTCCGCTTTGTGCCCTTTGATCCCGACACCATGACCCACTTGGAGAACATCCGCCAGTTGATGCCGGATGTCACGGATCTGTTTGTGGCCGGTCTATGGCTGGTTAAGGATGGCCATGCCCTCTCTCCGGCGGAGATCAACTCGTTCCGCCTTGCCAGCGCTGCTGAGTTTCGCCCCAGAGCTTTCTTTGGGGTAGATGACCAGGAGCGGGTGGTGATCGGAGTTACCAAAACCCACGTCAACGCCGCCATCCTGGCCAGTCTGCTGCCCAAAACCGGGATCCGGGAAGCCGTGCTGCTGGACTCTGGCTTTAGCACCTCCCTGGTCTACCAAGGGGAGATCCTCGCCACCGGCCATGCCGGTCCCAACCAGCCCAGCCGTCCTGTGCCCCATGCCATCTTGCTCTACGACCTGACTCGCCTTTGGCGGGAGGATCCCCTTCCCGAGGCCAAGGCTGGCTCTGAGGGAGATCGGCTGGAGGGGCTGGTGCAACTTTTGCCCGGCAGCGAGCAAGAGGCGGCCAAAGCCCAACTCAAGAGCATTCTGGCCGGCCAACGCACGTTGAGGCGGGGGGATCGGGGGGCAGCGGTGGTAGCTGTGCAACTGGGGTTGAGCCGTTTGGCCGCTCAGCAGGGACGGCTGGATCTACTCCCTTCGGGCCCTGATGGGGTGTATGGTCAAGAGCTGGCCCAGGCAATGGCGGAATTGGTGCTGGCTGCACCTGAGCGCAGTGAGATGGGATCCCCCCTTCCAGCCACCCCTACCCCCCTGGTGGCCGGAACGGCGACAGCCCGCCAAGGGGTGGACATCATCGATGCTCAACTGCTGCGGCGTCTGCTGGAGCGCGTTAACTTGGCCTCTCCCTCGGTACTGGTGGATACGCGCTTGGAACGGCCTGCCCTGTCCCTGGAGCGCAAGCCAACCCGGAAACTGCTGCCCAGGGTTGCCTTCGGGCAGGACTAAGTCTTGTCTTCGCCTTCCAACCTAGGCCTTGGCGGGAAGCCTAGAAGACCCCCCTCCAACAGAGGCTATCTCTGAGAAAGACGGGCCTGCCGGCAACGAATACACCCATAACCTGGAAGGGTTTCTCCCGCAGCACCACTAGATCGGCTCTTAGGCCTGGGCGAAGGGCTCCCCGATCCTGCAGACCAACCGCCTGGGCAGGGTTGTGAGTGACCAAAGCTATGGCTTGGGGCAGATCCAGCAGCTGCTTCTCCGCCAAGGCAAAGGCAGCCCTCAAGGCTAAAGCGGGGGAGTAGTCAGTGGCCAAGGCGCCTAGGGCTCCTACTTGTAGAGCCTCCGAAGCGGAGAGATTGCCGACATGGGAGGATCCCCTCAGGGCATTGGGAGCCCCCATGACCACCAGCAGGCCCAGTTTCCGCGCTTCCAAAGCTGCTGCTAGGGTAACCGGAAACTCGCTAATTTTCAGGCCCATCTTGGCCATTAACTGAACCTTGGCGGGGCAGTCGTCGTCGTGGGAAGCCAAAGGTACCCCCAAAGCTTGCGCTTGCTGAGCCAATTGGGCAAAGCTCTGCAAGGTCTCCTCCCCCGCCTTGGCCGCCAAACTAGCGGCAACCTCCTCGGAAGGCCGGGCCAGCTGGCGAGCCATGTAGCGGATGTAGTCCTCCGGCGTCCGGAATTGGCCTTGGCCGGGGGTGTGGTCCATGAAGGAAAGGAGATCCACCCAGCCTTGGCTGAGAGCTTGGCGAACAGCTGCTGCTCCCAAGGGGCGCGAGAGTTCATAGCGAGCGTGGATCCTCAAGTCCAGAGCCAGCTGGGAACGCAGCGCCACCAACTGCTCTGCCATAGCCAAGGCCGTTTCTGGGCTGCGCCAGCCAGGCAGGCCTTCCCAAAAGGACAGAGTTACAAAGGCAGTGGTAATCCCCGCCGCCAAAGCTCGGTTTTCCCAAATCCCCAAGGCCATGTCCACCGCCAGCTGTACCCCTGGGCGCGGCTCCAGTTCGGGCTCCAGGCTATCGGTATGGAGGTCGACTACGCCGGGCACCAGGGTAAGTCCTCGCAAAGGGATCCCTTCCCCCACTTGCCCCTGCCGAATCTCGGCAATCCGCTCCCCCTCCAGCCGCAGGGATCCCACCGGGAGGACACCATCGGGGAGAACTAGCTTAGGCCCTGCTAGCCACATTTGCCCTCACCTCTAGGGAATAGGTTTTGTCAACCAAACCCGACACATCGTCTAAGGAGTGAAAAACGCCAATGATAGCTGTTCCCTGCTGCTTCAAGGCTCGTAGGCGTTCTCGCAAGGCCAACTTGGCTGCAGTATCCAAGCTGGCGGTGGGCTCGTCCAGAAGCAGCAGCGGATAGGGGTGGATGAGAGAGCGAGCCAAGTTGACTTTCTGTTTCTCGCCCCCCGAGAAGCTGGTTGGAAAAGTCTCCAGCAACTCTGGCTTCAGACCCAGCTCCAGGAGCAGCTCTGCTGCTCGATGTCGCGCTTGGTTTTCCGCTACTCCCTGCCACAGCAAGGGCTCCGCAACCAGCTCCAAGGCCGTGGTGCGGGGCCTGGGATCCAGAAACTGGCTGACGTAGCCGATGCGCTCGCGGCGGATTGCTAACACCTCGCGATCCCCTAAGCGGGCCAGATCCACCGTTCCCAGAGGGGTCTGCAGGAGGGCTTGTCCTGCCGTAGGCCAATAGCTGCGGTAGAGGGTTCGCAGTAGAGAAGACTTGCCAGAGCCGTTGGGGCCCTCCAGCAGCAAAAACTCTCCGGCTTGCAGGGAAAAGCTCACCTGCTGGAAGGCCAGAACCTCTCGCCCCAGTCGGTGAAGAAAGAACCGCTTTTCTAAGTTAACGACCTGCAACACCTTGCCCTTCCTAAAGTCTTGCGGCAACCAGATCCTGGGTAAAGGGGTGGCGAGGATCCTCCAGCACTTGGTCGGCCAATCCCTCCTCCACTACCTCCCCCTGGTACAACACCACAATTCGATCCGCCACAGCCCTCACGACCGAGAGATCGTGGCTTACTAGGATGAGGCTCATCCCCAACTGCCGCTTGAGGCGGCGCAGAGTATCCAGAAAGGTGGCCTGCACCAGCAAATCCAAACCGGTGGTGGGCTCGTCCAAAAGAACAGCCAGAGGCTTTTGGACTAAAGCTTTGGCAATCTGTACCCGCTGGCGCTCTCCTCCCGAAAGAGAAGCTGGGGGATCCCCGGCTCGCTCTAAAGGAAAATCGGCTCGCTCCAAAGCCTCCTGCGCCTCCGCTTCCAGCACTCCAAACCGCCGTTCTCCTCTAAGGACAAGGGGCTCCGCAACATTAGTCAGGGCCGCAAAGCCCATGCGCAGGGCCTGGGCGGCATCCTGATAGACCATGGCCAGGTAGTGCCGCGCCGCAGGCTGCTCGTAGCGAGAGAGCAACAGCAGGTTACGTCCCTCCCAACCCGGCACGTTTAGCCGATACTCCCCCTGGGCTGTCTCCTGAAGGTAAAGGATCTTCAGAAGAGTAGTCTTGCCACTGCCGGAAGCTCCCACCACCCCCAGCACCTCTTGGGGATAGAGCTTGAGGCTGACGTTCTTAAGCGCCCAGCGATCCCCGTAGGCTTTGCAAACCTTGACCAGCTCCAGAAGGGGGGTCTCCTCAGCCATGCTCTTTCTCCACAAATAGAGGACCGCTCGTTTTCCCGGCCAGCAGCTTTTCCATATAGCCCTGGTCGGAGATTTCATAGGCCAAGCTGCCATCTTCTTGGGGAATGGCGTTGAGGAAGACGTGGCGGCAACCGCTGCGACGGCAGGATCCCAAAATGGGCTCCGGCTGGAAGGGCCGATCCACAAAGGCCAAGGGCTCCACCCGGGTGTAGGGAGGGACGGCATAGAGCCGCTTCTCCCGCCCGGCCCCAAAGAGGGTGATATGGGCTGCCAGATGCAGCTTGGGCAGATCCCAGCGGGGCATAGGGCTGGGATCCATCCCATAGCGCCCATGGACCAGAACTGGGTAGGCCGCTCCCTTGCGGCTCCGGCCGTGGCGTAGGTGCTCCTCAAAAAGATCCACCCACAGCAGGCTATAGTCGCCCAGGGCATGTAGCTCCCGCGCCCTGGCGTCAGAGGGCTCCACATAGCGCAGAGGCTCAGGGATGGGAACTTGCAGGATTAGGATTTGACCTTCTTGGAGCCGCTCCTCGGGGATGCGGTGGCGGCTTTGGATGAGGGTGGCCTCCAGCGTGTCGGTGGTTGTTCGAGCGCCGCTGACCTGGGCAATGAAGCGGCGCAAGTTGGCGGCATTGACAGAGTCATCGGCCCCCTGGTCAATGACCTTCACCACGTCCTGCGGCCCCACCAGGCTGAGCGTAAGCTGCAATCCCCCTGTGCCCCAGCCGCGAGCCAGCGGCATTTCCCGGCTAGCAAAGGGAACTTGATGGCCCGGTATGGCCAGGGCCTTGAGAACCTTGCGCCGAATTTCTCGCTTGGCCTCCGGATCCAGGTAGGCATAGCTATGCTTGGGTTTCAAGGGAGGCCTCCTTTTGGAAGTGGCTCATCCAGTTGCTGAGAAAGGTTACGTAGTGGGGTAGCTTGTAGTGGAGGGCAAAGCCGGAGGCCTCCACGGGATCCGTATGCACCAGGACAAACTCCTCGCTGCGAGCCGGATGGCTGGGGCGATCCATTTCCAAATCCAGCATGGCGCCAGCGATGGCCCGCCCCTCGTTCCAACCCAGGCTAGCGGCAAAGCCCAAGCGGTATCCTTTTTCTCCGTGTCCCACCACCTCAGTAAAGACCAGGCGGATCCGCCCCAGGCGAAAGCTTCCCCCCCGCACAGGATGAAAGGCGCGTACCTCGAGATAGCCCACGCCCAACTCGGCAACCGTTGGGTGGGTGTGGACGTTGTAGGCGCGCATGGCGCTGTAGGCCAGAGCCAGAAGTCCCCCCGTATCTCCCCTGGCCAAAGCTTGCAGGCGGTGGGCCCGCGGCGCTGGAAACAGCAGTGGCTGCCGCGTCAAGTCGGGAATCTCTTCCCCTGGAGCAGGGCTACTGGCTTGCTGCTCTGCCGTGGGATCTTCTTCCAGCAGACCTTGCTCCCTCAGCCAGCTGCGCACAGAAGGATAGTGCTGGGCAGCAGCCACGGCCGCCGGCTCTAGCGGGGGGCTTTCAGAAAAGCCCAAAAGACGCAGGCTGTAGTCTAGGGTGGGCCCCAAGACCTGGCCGCCGGGAATGCTCTTGAAAGCCGAGGAAAGCCGACGCACCAGCAGGAGATCTTCCTTTTTCTGCAGCTGGGCTTTCCCTAGGCGAGGGAGAGTAGTCCGGTGTGCTCTCAGAAGCAGCAGGGCCTCGTAGAGGTCCCCCCCTGTCTGCACAAGGGCAGTGGCCGCCAGCTCCGGAGCCCACAGCCCCGCCTCTGCCATCACATGATCCAGGAGATAGGGCAGCCCAGCCAGCTGCTTTGTCCGGCCTCGCCTGCTTTTGGCTTCTGCCGCTGACAACAGCTCGCGAAAAAGGGCCTCGGCATTGAGAATGGCCTCTTGGCTGCCCCGCGCTACGACATAGCCCATCCACCCACCTCCACGCTTCGGGGTAAGCCTACCACTTGGGGGCCGTCAGTTAACAGGATGTCCACTCCCAGCGGGTAGGCCAGGATCTGGGAGCGCAGCTGCCAAAACAGAGAGGGCAAGCCTACAGCCAACTGGATCTCCCCAGCTATGCCGGGCCCTCTGAGCAACACAGGGGATCCCCGGCCCAAGGGGGCCCCCAGGATAAGGGTCGCTCCCGCTTCAGGCTCAAGGTGGGTGCCTCTTTTGAGAGCCAAAAGGCTGTCTGGGCCAGCGGGCAAACTCTCCAGCTGCTCGGCAAAGACAAAGTCAGCAGCCTCCAAAGCCACGGGCCGGGGATCCTGCCCACGCAAATCCAACAGCAGCCAGCTTGGCGCCCAAACCCCTACATTGCCGTCCACCAGCGTCAGCCCAATGAGGCGAAAGGCTTGGCGAAGGGAGCGAGCGGGAAAGCTCTCCAGACGGCCAGGGTAGCTCAACGCCCTAACCAACGCCCGGAAGACCTGCTGGCTTTGCTTTTCTGCCAGTCCCGGTGTGGGGCCGTAGGCTTTGGACATCCCCAGGCTCACAGAGTCTCCACCTCCAGGCGAGTTGCAGCTACCTTGCGCCAGAGGCGCTCGTCTTCTTCTTGAAGATCCTTCTGGGCCGCTAGCGCCAAAGCCTGGATCTTCTCCACAGCAATTCCCGCCTGCAGAGCGGCGTCTAGGTAGGCCAGGGCGCGCGCCAGACGCGGCTTTTCCCCCAGCACCATCCCGTATCCTTCTACTCCCTTTTTTGGAAAGCGCAGCCAGACCTCGTAGACCAGCACTTCTCCCACGTAGAAGGGCGTCCCCGTGCGGGAGTCCTCAAAGGGGAGCGCCAGCAGCCCTGCCCCTTCCCTGAGCTTTTGGCTGGATCCCAGAGCAGGCCTGACCTCCCGCGCCAAAGCCAGCACCTCCTTCTCGGGGGCCTCCTGCAACAGCTCTAGCATCTCTAGGGGCTGCATCCCAGCCTCCTAAATCAGGGTCTGGCGGATCCGCGCCGAAACTTTGTCAATTGTAAATACAGCCAGCAGAATCAGCAGAACAACCGTGGCCGCATCTTGAAAGCGAAAGGCTCGTATGGTCTGCATCAAATCAAACCCAATGCCCCCTGCCCCCACCAAGCCCAAGACCGTTGCCGAGCGCACGTTAGCCTCAAAAAGGTAGAGAGTGCTGGAGTAAAAGGCAGGAGCCACTTGTGGCCAGAAGCCATAGGCAATAACCAGGAGAGGGTGGGAACCTGTAGCCTCTACCGCCTCCACCTGCTTCATATCTACTGTCTCGATGGCCTCTGAGAGGAGCTTGCCTGCCACACCCGCCGTGTGCAGGGTCAAAGCTAGGATCCCTGGCAAGGGTCCTAGGCCAATTGCGGCCACAAAAACCAATGCCAAGACCAGTTCATTGAGCCCCCTGAGGACATCCATGAGCCCGCGCACAAGCAGGTAAACCGCAGGGGAACGCATGACATTTCTGGATCCCAGGAAGGCCAAGGGAACCGTGAGAAAAGTGGCCAGGAAGGTGCCCCAGAGGGCCATCATCAGGGTTTGCAACAGGGAGTAAAGGAAGTTGGGCAAGAAGTAAAAGCTGGGAGGAAAGAAGCGAGCCAAGAAGGCCGCACTCCTCCCCAAGCCAGCTAACAACTTTCCTGGCGAGATCTCGGCAGGCTCCGCCGTCAGCAAGAGAGCGAGAAAAACCCCCCCATACAGCACAACCGTGCTCAGCTCCCTGCGCTTAAGCTCTGCTGGCAGGGGGGGAAGTCTCCTAGAGTTGGCACTCAGGTTTCTTAAGAGCATCGTTGACCTTGCGGAAGGGATCGTAATCTGCGTCGCTAGCCGGCTCAAAGCCCTTCAGCCCACGAGCCTCCAGCCATTTCTGACCCTCCGGCGTGTTTTCGTACTCCAGATAGACCGTGCGCAAGGCCTCCTTGAGATCCTCTGGCAGATCTTTACGGTAGGCCCAGGGAGAGGAAGGAATGGGATCCGATCTCCAGATGACCTCAAAGTCCTCTATGCCTTTGATCTGCCCCTTGTTGGTGGCAAGGCTGATCCCGGTATCCCAGGTTACACCAACGGGAATGGTTCCCTGAGCTATCCCCAAGATGACCGACTCGTGGTTGCCAGCAAAAACTACCCGCTTGAAATACTCCTTGGGCTTGATTTTGGCCTCAAGACAGAAGTAGGCCATGGGCACCTTGAAGCCAGAGGTGCTCTCTGGGTCGACGAAAGCAAAATCTTTGCCCTTGGCGTCTTCTAGAGTTTTGATGCCACTGCCTTTCTTGGAAAGTATCAAGGAGTGATAAACGGTACCCGAGCGCAGCGAGTCCTCTTTCACGAACGCTTCAATGGGAGCGTTGGCCTTTTCAATGGCATCTACGTAGGAGCCAGGGCCGTAGAAAGCTACGTGAGTTTGGCCTTGTGCCTGGGAGACCATCACCGCCGTGTAGTCACTGCCCACAAACAGGCGGACGGGGATCCCCAGTTTTTGTTTGAGATAATCCAAAAAGGGAGCATAGCGAGCTTCGTAATCGGCAGCACTCTCCACCGGTACTTCAGCAATCACCAGCTCCTTGGGCCAGTTTTGCTTCTGAGCCAGCCCTGGAACCCAGCTGGAAATTCCCATGAGGAAGGCAGCAAGGAACAGAATTTTTCTTCTCCGCATAAGGTTTTCTCCTTTGCAGTTAACTTGCGGTTGAAGGTGGATCTTGTTAGACCATCAAGGTTGAGGAAAACCATTCGCTTGCCTCGTGGGTTTCCTTCTCCCCAAAGTAGAGCTCCTTTTCCTTTTCAGAGGTAAAATCGGAAAGCG
>Ga0308398_1001049_pt1 | contig 15736 bp, 14 predicted proteins | sample Hotspr20SampleT9_FD_202360 | JGI IMG/M metagenome (GOLD analysis project Ga0308398, IMG submission 202360) | Hot spring phototrophic mat microbial communities from Mushroom Spring, Yellowstone National Park, Wyoming, United States - 20051001_T9 ...
ACCATAGCGGAGGGGAAACACCCGGTTTCCATTCCGAACCCGGCAGTTAAGCCCTCCAGCGCCGATGATACTGTGCCGGGCGAACGGCACGGGAAAGTAGGTCGTCCCGGGGGTTTATATTATATTTATTCACCCATGTACGACCACATCGTCATAAAGGGTGCAAGGCATCACAACCTAAAGAACATAGACTTAAGTATTCCTAAAAACAAGCTGGTGGTTATAACCGGTCCATCCGGCAGTGGAAAATCTTCCTTAGCCTTTGATACCATATATGCGGAGGGGCAAAGGAGGTATGTGGAATCCCTCTCCTCTTACGCCCGTCAATTCTTAGGTGTTATGGAAAAGCCTGAGGTGGATGTTATAGAGGGGCTATCGCCCGCCATAGCCATAGACCAAAAGACCACCTCTAAAAACCCTCGCTCCACGGTGGGAACAGTCACAGAAATTTACGATTACATGAGGGTCCTTTGGGCAAACGTAGGAAAGCCTCATTGTCCAGAATGTGGAAGGCTCTTGGAGGGGCTATCCGCCCATGAGATCTTGGAAAAGGTGTATGAAGATTTAAAAGGTAAGAGGATTACCATTTTGGCACCCTTAGTTAGGGGCAAAAAGGGGGAATTTAGAGATCTCCTGAGGGAACTTGACAAAAAGGGCTACAGTAGGGTTAAAGTGAATGGAGAGTATCTTCGCATAGTGGATGTCCCACCTTTGGAAAAAAACAAAAAGCACGATGTTGACCTTGTAATAGACCGGTTTGTTTTGGAAGAGGAGGAGAGGGCAAGGGCTTTAAACGCCATAGAGAAATCCTTTGAACATTCAAAGGGTCTTGTGAAGATTGACGATGTGGATGGTGGAAGGGAGCTGATTTTCAGTCAGAGTAGGACATGCCCTGAACATGGCTTTTCGGTGCCGGAGCTAACACCAAGGCTCTTTTCCTTTAACTCCCCCTATGGTGCATGCCCCACATGTAAAGGGCTTGGTGTAAGGTGGGAGATCAACCTAAAGCTTTTGGTGGATGAAAAAGAACCCGCGGTAGATGCCTTTAGGATCACAAAAAACGGCTTTTTTGAATACCTTAGATACCCTGTTGCCAACATACTGAGAAGGCTCGGCTACCATCCAGAAACACCCTTTGGAGAACTGCCAGCTTCCGTTAAGGAGCTCATTCTTTATGGGGGTAAGGTGCTAAAGACGGAATTTGAGGGCATAATTCCACACCTTGAAAGGCGCTTTTTGGAAGAGGATTCAGAAAGGCTGAGGGAGGAGATCGGAGAGTATATAAAGGAAAGACCGTGCCCTGCCTGTGGAGGCTCAAGGCTAAGACCAGAAGCCCTCTCTGTGCTTTTGAACGGTAAAAACATATACCAAGTGTGCAGTGTGCCCTTAGGACAGGCTATGGAATTCTTCAGGGAAACCGACGAAAGCTTGACGGGCAAAGACCGCATAGTGGGAGAAAGGCTCATAAAGGAGATCACCGACAGGCTTGGCTTTTTGATAAAGGTAGGCTTGGACTATTTGGACTTAGCCCGCAGTGCAACCACCCTTTCTGGGGGAGAGATGCAAAGGATCAGACTTGCCACCCAGATAGGCTCCAAACTAACGGGTGTGCTCTATGTTTTGGATGAACCCTCCATCGGTTTGCATCCCAGAGACACCCATAAGCTCATAGAAACCCTCAAGGACCTAAGAGACCTTGGCAACACGGTCATAGTGGTGGAGCACGACCCAGAGACCATACTCTCTGCGGATTGGATCATAGACCTTGGTCCAGGGGCTGGGAAAAACGGAGGCTATGTAGTAGCAGAAGGCACGCCCGAGGATATAATGAACAACCCAAACTCTTTAACTGGTGCCTATCTTTCGGGTAGGCAGGGCATACCTCTGCCAGAAAAGAGAAGACCACTGGGCAAAAGGTGGCTGAAAATAATCAACGCCAGAAAGCACAATTTGAAAAACATAACCGTCCAGATTCCGGTGGGTCTCTTTGTGTGTATAACTGGGGTCTCCGGTAGTGGAAAATCCACACTAATATACGACATACTTTGGGAGTATACGAGGGGACTTTTCTATGATAGCAACGTGGATGTGGAAGGGGTGGATCGTATAGAGGGGCTTGAGCACTTTGACTATGTGATCAATGTGGATCAGTCTCCTATCGGTAGAACTCCCAGAAGCAACCCCGCTACTTATACAAAGCTGTTTGACCCAATAAGAAACCTCTTTGCCCAGACACCTACCGCAAAGGCAAGGGGCTACACACCGGGTAGGTTCTCCTTTAATGTGCCGGGTGGAAGGTGCGAAGCATGTCAAGGAGAGGGTGTTATAAAAGTAGAAATGCACTTTTTGCCCCCCGTTTATGTAACCTGTGAAGTGTGCAAAGGGACCCGCTACAACAGGGAGACCTTGGAAGTGCTCTATAAGGGCAAAAACATAGCGGAAGTTTTAGACATGACCGTGGACGAAGCCTATGAATTCTTCTATCACCATCCTCCCATACGCAGAAGGCTTGAGCTCTTAAAAGATGTGGGGCTTGGATACATAAAACTGGGTCAGCCGGCTACTACCCTTTCCGGTGGAGAAGCCCAGAGGATCAAGCTCGCCCGAGAGCTTTCAAAGAAGGAAACGGGAAGGACTCTTTATCTTTTGGACGAGCCCACCACCGGGCTACACATGGACGATGTGAAAAAACTAATAGAGGTTCTACAAAGGCTCGTGGATAGGGGGAACACGGTGGTGGTCATAGAGCATAACCTGGATGTGATAAAGTGTGCGGACTGGATTATAGATTTGGGTCCAGAGGGTGGAGACAGGGGCGGGGAAATAGTAGCGGAGGGGACACCAGAGCAGGTGATGGAAAATCCCAACTCTTACACGGGGCAGTATCTTAAAGAGTATTTGAGGTATAATCATAGAACGGAAGCTTTAAACAGGAGGGCTTAGATGGCAAAAATATACTACGATGGAGACGCCAGTTTGGAAGTGCTGAAGGGTAAAAGGATAGCCATTTTGGGTTATGGTAGTCAGGGGCATGCCCATGCCCTTAACCTCAGGGACAGTGGCGTTGACGTGATAATTGGACTGCACCCAAACAGCAAGTCCAGAGAAAAGGCACAGAGGGATGGATTTGAGGTTTATGAACCCTCGGAGGCAGTAAAGAGGGCGGACGTTATAATGTTTTTGACGCCAGACCCTGCGCAACCTGAACTTTACAAGCAGTGCGTGGAGCCTCATTTAAACCCGGGGAAAACCTTAGCCTTTGCCCACGGTTTTAACGTACACTTCAAGCAGATCGTTCCACCAAAGGATGTGGATGTTTTTATGGTGGCACCCAAGGGACCTGGGCACTTGGTAAGGTGGATGTATGAAGAGGGCAAGGGTGTGCCTGCCCTGGTAGCCATCTATCAGGATGCCTCTGGAAACTGCAAAGAAAAATCACTGGCTTATGCCAAAGCCCTCGGATGTACTAGGGCAGGTGTGATAGAGACCACCTTTAAAGAGGAGACAGAAACGGACCTCTTTGGGGAGCAGATGGTTCTGTGCGGTGGTGCAACTGCCTTAATAAAGGCGGGCTTTGAAACCCTCGTGGAGGCAGGCTACCAGCCGGAGGTTGCCTACTTTGAATGCTTGCACGAGCTAAAACTGATCGTAGATTTAATATACCAATACGGTATAGCGGGCATGAGATATTCCATTTCAGACACCGCCAAGTATGGGGACATCACCAGAGGTGAGAGAATTTACAAGGTGGTTAAGCCCTTGATGAAGGATGCCCTTGAGGAGATCCAAAAAGGCGAGTTTGCAAGGGAGTGGGTCCTTGAAAATCAGGCGGGAAGACCCGTCTTTCATGCCCTCCTTGAGAGGGATAGGCATCACCTTATAGAAAAGGTAGGGGAAGAACTTAGGAAGATGATGCCCTGGATCACGGGCAAGGAGCTAAAATGAACCTGACTAAAAGAAGAGAATCCTTAAAAAAGTTCTACACGCCCTTGGGAGTTGCCCTCTACAGGCTACACTTTCCTCCTAACTTTATAACCTTGCTGTCCGTTATAACGGGTATGCTATCTGCATACTTTTTCTGGCATGGCAAACTTTTAACAGCGGTGGGTTTTTTGCTTCTCTCTGGGCTTTTGGACCTTATGGATGGTGTGGTGGCAAGGCTCTCTGAAAGGGCTTCCAAGTTTGGCGCTGTTTTTGATTGGTTGGCGGACAAGTGGGTGGATGGCTTTGTGCTTGGCACCGTAGGATACCTGTATGCGGGTCCCTTTACAGCCATGCTGGCAATTACCGCATCCATGCTACACTCGTTCATAAAGCCGGTGGTCTATTCGGAAATAGGCTTTAGTGCGAGGGTCAAGGGAAAGATCCAGGACCCTTTGGAGGGGGTGGGCTTCTTTGGAAGACCTGAAACCCACCTTACCTTAGCCCTTTTTGCGATCCTTGAGAGGTTCAACATGCCCTTGGGGCTCTCCTTTGGCATAAAGCTTATAGCACTCCTTACACTGCTTTCCCTCTTTTTGCGCATAGCATATCTGTATAAACATTTCGGAAAGGTGTATGAAGAATGAGACCCTATGTGATCATAGTCTCAGAGGTTAGCGTGGACGGAAAGCTCACCCTCTACCGAGGGGCTTCAAGCAAGGAACTGATGAGCCTTATGGATATGGAGGCATACAGGTATTTACATGAGATCAGGGCTAAGGTAGATGGCATAATGGTAGGCTGTGAGACGGTCAGGACAGATAACCCGAGCCTAACGGTTAGGTATGCGGATGGTAAAAACCCTGTGCGTATAATACCATGCTCCACCGCCAACGTGCCCTTAGACGCCAACATCTTTTCAAAGGACGCACCCACCATAATAGTTTCCACCCTGAGGGCTCCAAGGGAGAGGATAGAAAAGATCAGGGAGCTGGGGGCAGAGGTCTGGATAGTGGGCGAGGACCTTGTGGATTTTGAAAAGCTCCTTCCTATGCTTTACGAGAGGGGTATAAGGAGCCTTATGGTGGAGGGGGGTTCCTCCATAAACTGGGAGTTCGTCAAAAGAGGATATGTGGATGAGATAAGGCTCATACACCTGCCCGTTATAGTGGGTGGGGAGAATGTGCCCACCTTGGTAGGGGGCGAGGGCTTTAAGAGTCTGAAGAACGTTCTCAATCTGAGACTTAGGGCACACTTCAAGAGAGGACATCACCTGATCACCGAGTGGGAGGTGCGAAACAGTTGCTGAATTCTGTAGAAAGGTATATAATTTTGTATGACAGTGGAGACAGCAAGCCAGCTACCCAAGAACCCGTAAACCGTGAGATGGAACGGGTGAGGGGTAGGAGATTAGCTCCTGCTAAAAAGCTGGCAAGTTTTCTCCACAGCTGGAGCCTTCCCTTGCCTTGGGGAATTCCTCCCAAAGAGGAGGAAGAGGGGAGGAAAACTCTTCCCTTGGGTGCGGTAGTCTGCCTGAGGGATTGGGTAAGGGTGGCTCGTAGGTTAGTCCCTCTACTTGGTCAGGGGACGACTGCACCGAATAAGTGCAGTTTTATACACTTTGGGTGACCAGGTAAGATGAGCGAATACTTGGGGATTTTGATCTTTTTTGTGGTAGCCTTGTGGGTTGGATTTGTTTTCACCGTAGCAAACAGCATCCTTGGACCAAAGACCAAGGAAAAGATGGAGGATTACCCTTACGAATGCGGTGTGCCACTGTATGACCCGGAAGCAAGGGGCACCTTCAGGCAGGGTTATTATCTGCTGGGACTTTTGCTCATTCTCTTTGACATAGAGGTTGCCTTTTTGTTCCCTTGGGCGGTTGTCTTTAAGGACATCGGCATATACGGGCTCATTGAGGCGGTTTTGTTCATAGCCATACTCTTTTTGGGATTTGTTTATGCTTGGAGGAAGGGCGCCCTAAAGTGGCAGATTTAAAGTTTTTCCTTTGTAGAGGGAAGCTCTCCACCCACTATAGAAACAGATTGCTTTAGGGCTAAGGCAAAGGCTTTAAAGCAAGCTTCTGCAATGTGGTGCAGGATCCTCCCGGATAAAACCCTTATATGCAATGTGCTTTTGGATTCCAAGGCAAAGCCCTTAAAGAACTCCCATATTAGCTCAAAGTCAAAGTCCGTGATCTTTCCGCGCAATCCCAAGTCCTCATAAAAGAAAAGAGGTCTGCCAGAAATATCAATGCTACACAAGACCAAAGCTTCATCCATGGGAACAATGCTATAACCATACCTTTGAATGCCCCTTTTGTCTCCCAAGGCATCAAGCGCCGCCATACCCAAGGTTATGCCCACATCCTCCACCGTGTGGTGATGGGAAACATGCACATCTCCCTTCGCCTTCAGTTCAAGGTCAAAGCGTCCATGCCGGGCAAAGGTTTCAACCATGTGTGTAAGAAAACCTACCGGTGTGGTAGCATTGAACCTCCCGGAGCCATCCAGGTTGATCTCAAGTTCAATCTGGGTCTCCCTTGTTTCCCTCAGAACCTTGGCTTTTCGCATGGAAAAATTATAGATTAAAACCAAGCCCTTTAGCTTTTTCTATTCTCCTTAATATTTCAATTCTTAGTTCTGAAAATTTTGCCTTTATTTCCCTTGGGTCCGCTGGCTCTACCATATCAACAGCCCAAAGTTCAATCTGGTCTGGAAAATTTTCAACTTCTTTTAAAGCAACAGCCAACCAGTATAGATCAAACCCTGTGTCTTTTTGTTTGGCAAGCTCTGTTAGTTTCCAAAGATTTTCGTTTTTCAAGATAAAAAACAGATCAACGGCATCTCTCGGTTCCACTCTTCCAAAAAACGCAAGAAGTTTATCAACCATTAAATCTGTGTAGTCATTAACTTTAATACCTACGTCTGAACCCACAGGTTCTCCAAACCTGAAGGGTGAATCAAGGGCTATCTGAACCTTTGTTTGCGCAATTCCATCCGACACTTCAAACTCAGCGAAGTTTAATAATCTTCTTATGGTCTTAACCTGAAAAAGTTTCTTCATTGCTTCCTCAAAGGTATGTGAAAATTGGATCGCAAAGTCTTTCTCGGTAGTAAAAAGATCAAGGTCATAGGACATCCTGTGGGCTAAATAGAACTCTGCTAAAGCTGTTCCACCTGTCAGGTAGAACATCTCACTTCCTGGTATTTCAGAAAAGACTAATAAAATCTTCCTTTGTAAGTCAGTTATGATCCCTTTGCCCTTTAGAAGCAAAATATTCCTCCCACAACGCCTTTATTGTTTCTGGAAGCCTCAGCTCAGGTAAAAGTCTCCTGACTTCTTCCCAATCAAGTTCCATAATGTCCTCTGTCCTTCCATATGTTAAAACCTGCTGTATATACCATTTTCTTTGGAAAGGGTCATCAAGGTTTATTTCTTTGTCCGTGCTCCAAACTATATACCTCTTTGGTTTAATATAACCTGAACGCATAGCATTTAATTTAAGATAAGATAATCTCCCATCTAAATCCAGTTATAATCTATGCCATGGAAGTTTTAATGGGAGTTGGAAAGGGTGGGTTAAAAACGGGCAACAAGCCGGACATTTTGGTAATCCTTTTGCCACAGCCTTGCACTGCATCTTTTCTCTTTACCACCAATCACTTTAAGTCCGCAAGCGTTATATACTCAGAAAAAGTCCTAAGGGAAAGGGATACCATAAGGGCACTGGTTATAAACAGTGGAAACGCCAACTGTGGAGTGGGAGAGGAGGGCATAATCCACGCGGAAATGATGGCAAGAGAAACCGCCAAGCATTTAGACATTGACTATAGGGAGGTCATTGTCTTTTCCACTGGAATTATAGGAAAGCCCTTGCCCATAGAGAGAGCTCTTGAGGGTATAGCTTCCGCCTGTAAGATATTGGAACCTTTGGACCTAAAGAGGGCAAGCGAGGTGATCTCCACCACAGACCGATTTCCCAAGTATGCCTTTGTTAAAAAGGGTGCCTTAGAGGTTTTTGGCTTTGCAAAGGGTGCGGGCATGATCCATCCCCAGATGGCAACCATGCTGAGCTTTATCTTTACCAACGCAAAGGTGGAGGGTGATGTCCTGAGAAAACTCCATCGGGAAATAAACGAAAGGACGTTTAACTCTATAAGTGTAGATGGATGCACCAGCACTAACGACAGCTTTGGCATCATAAGCCTTGGGTTTATAAAAGAGAACTTGGAAAATCTAAGGCAGTCTTTGGAGGAGGTTTCCCTCAGTTTGGCTAAAAGGATCGTAGAGGATGGGGAGGGTGCCACTCGGATCATCAAAGTGGTTGTCAAAAACGCATCCATAAGCCTAAAGGCTAAAACCATAGCGGAGAAGGTCGCCACCTCAAACCTGGTTAAAACTGCCATATTTGGAAGGGACCCCAACTGGGGCAGGATAGTCGCCAGTGCCGGTTCCACCCCTTTTCCCATAGACCAATTTAAGCTGAGGGTTTACATAGGAAATCATCTTGTCTATGACGGAAAGCCCCATCCAAAGGCAGTAGAGTCCGCCAAAAAGTATTTGGAGGAAAACAGAGAAATTGAGATCACATTAGACCTGAGAGAGGGCAAGGAAAGCTGGACCTACTACACCTCGGACCTAACCTACGATTACATAAAGATCAACGCGGAATACACAACTTAGCTCTTTATGAGCTCACCCATCTTGAATATGGGCAAGTAAAGGGCTATGAGTATGGTACCCACAACGCCACCTATGAACACAATCAGCATGGGTTCTATTAGCTTTATGAGACCCTCCACCGTTTTGTCAAACTCATCTTCATAAAATCTTGCTATGGTTTCCAGCATGTCGTCAAGCCTACCGGTGTCCTCACCCACCCTAACCATAGCTACGACGATCTTTGGGAAAAGACCCGTTTTGTCAAGGGCTCTGTACATAGGTTCTCCTTCCGTAACTGCCTTTCTTGCCTGATCAACAGCCTCCTTTATTATGAGATTACCCGCCGTCTGCCCCGCTATTTCAAAGGCCCTCTCTAAGGCAACGCCCGAGGAAAAAAGGGAAGCCATTGTTCTAGCAAACTTTGCCATAGTGCTCTTTACCACCAAATCCCTCATCTTTGGCACCCGGAGGGAAAGCTTGTGCATAGCCTTCCTGAAGGTGTAGTTATTTCTGTAAAGGTATCTAAAAACCAAAGAAAAGATCACTATAGACGCTATTATTGTTGGAAGGCTATTTCTCAGTGCGTTTGACGCTGCTATCAACATCTGGGTAGGCAAAGGCAACTCTCCTCCCAAGCCTTGGTATATCTGGGCAAAGGTAGGAACCAAAAAGTAGAGAATACCGGAAACGATTGCGGTAGCCACCACAACCACAAAGGTGGGATAAAAGGAAGCACTTTTTATTTTGCTCTTTATCATGGCGATCTTCTCATAATATTCCGCAGCTTTTAGTAGTGATACATCCAAACCTCCTGTCTCTTCACCAACCTTTACCAGATTTACCACAAACTCCGGAAAAACCCTTGGATGCATTTGCATGGCGGAGGATATTGACATACCCTCTCTGACCTTGGTAGATACATCCTTTGCAGCTTCTGAGAGCCTTTTGTTTGGCAACTGTTCCGCTATTATGTCCAAGGCATCCACCACGCTAAGACCTGCGTTGATCATTGTGCCAAGCTGTCTGCAGAAAATGGAGATGTCTTGGTCGCTCACACCCCCACCAAAGGGAAGCTTTATCTCTATGGATTTTTTCTCTTTTTCTTCTTTGTCTATTCTCTCTATTCTTACTAGGGAAAAACCGCTTCTTGCAAGCTCTCCAAGAAGGACCTCTTCGCTTGGATACACCGCTTCCCGTTCAACCATGTTTCCTGTTTCATCTATTGCTTTGTATCTAAACTTTGGCATTCCACTTAGCTCCTCATACCAAGCATTCTTTCTAACTCTTTAACTTCTGGGGAATACTTGTATGCATCTTCCAAGGTTATAAGCCCGCTTCTGTAAAGGCTGGATAAGGATTGGTTCATGGTTTGCATGCCCGTTTCTGCCTGTCCGCTCTGCATAATGGAGTGTACCTGTTGCAGTTTGTTTTCCCTTATTAAACTCCTAATGGCGGTGTTAGGAACAAGCAGTTCATATGCCAGAACCCTGCCTCCGCCTATTTTGGGGACAAGCCTTTGGGAAATAACTCCTTGCAGAACAAAGGAAAGCTGTATTCTAACTTGCTCCTGTTGGTTTGGAGGGAAAACATCTATTATACGGGTGATGGTTGAAATGGCGGTGTTGGTATGCAAGGTCCCAAAGACCAAGTGCCCCGTCTCCGCTGCCCTGAGGGCTATTTCTATGGTCTCCAAATCCCTCATCTCTCCCACAAGGATCACATCCGGGTCCTCACGAAGCGCTGCCCTTAGGGCGTCCGCAAAACTACTCACATCTTCACCTACCTCCCTCTGATTTACTATACTCTTTCTGTGGTAGTACACATACTCTATTGGGTCCTCTATGGTTATTATGTGGTGTGGAAAGGTTTCGTTTATGTAATTGATGAGGGTAGCCAGAGTTGTGGTCTTACCAGAGCCAGTGGGACCGGTGACGAGAACGAGCCCCATGCTCCTATGACAGAGCTCCAATACCTTTTTGGAAAGTCCGACCTCATCAATGGTCATTATTTTGTTGGGGAGCCTTCTGAAAACTCCAGCGGTAGCGCCCCTCTGAAAGAAAACGTTAGCGCGGAACCTGCCTACATCCTTCACACCAAAGGAAAAATCCGCCTGCCCTCTTTCTTCCAACTGCTTTCTGTGTTTTTCGGACATAACTGAATATAGCAATTGTTGCGTCATTTCTGGAGTCAGAACGGGATATTCTGTCAAAGGTGTTATTTTTCCGTCTATTCGAACTACCGGCTTTGAGCCAGCGGTTATGTGAACGTCCGATGCCTTTAGGGTACTTGCTTTATGGAGTATTTCTAAAAGCCTTATTTCCTGAGTTTGTAGTCTTTCCGTCGGCGTCATCAAAAACCCCCTTCTTTAAAATATATTTTAAACTATCTTGAGAAAAAGGCAAGCTATAGCAAAAGCTTATAATCCCATAAGCAAATTTTAAGACATTTTTCATATTGCAGGGTGTAAAATTCCCAAAATCAACCAATGGGAAGTGATGTCATGAGAAAAGTTATCTTGGCGTCCGCACTGCTAAGTGCAGTAGGCATTTCCTTTGCTACCAACGGAGACAACCTTATAGGCGTATCTCCCGCTTCAAGGGGTATGGGTGGTATAGGCGTGGGTATGCCCGTAGGACCCACCGATACCATCTTTAGAAACCCCGCGTGGATGAGCTACTACAAGGGCTTTAACCTGAGCTTTGGGGGAATTCTGTTTATGCCCGAGGTAAAGGCAAAGAGTAATGTAACTCCTGGAGGTCCTATGAACCCACCTGCATCTGCCACCAGCCAATCAAAGATGTTCGTGGTTCCCGAAGTGGGAATAGTGCATCAAATAAACGACAAACTTACCTTCGGTATAGGTGCTTTTGGTGTATCTGGTATGGGTGTGGACTACAGAAATAAAGATCCCAGGCTTGCCAATATGCACACAAATTTACAGTTCATGAGAATTATACCAGCCCTTGCCTATAAGGTAAATGATGCCCTTTCTGTATCCGGTGCGGTGCATCTGGCTTATGGCTCCTTGCATATGGGGGCTAATCTGTGTGCTCCTGGAGGTGCTCCATGCTGGAATGCGGGTAGCGGACAGTCTCAAACCTACGGCATTGGTGCCCAGCTTGGTGTTGCTTACAACATGGGAGATTTTGTGTATGCGGGTTTGAACTACCAAAGCCCAGTGAATATGACTTATAAGAGAGTGTTTGATAGCAACGGTAGTGGGCAATTTGAAGACTTCAAGCTAACCCAACCCCAAGAGCTTGCCTTTGGTGTCGGTGTAAAGCCTATGGATAACCTCAAGGTGGGTATGGACATCAGGTGGATAAACTGGAAGAACGCAAAGGGATACAAAGAGTTCCAGTGGAAGGTCCAGTGGGTTATAGGTTTGGGTGGTGAGTTCAAACCAACGCAAAAGCTCGCCCTCAGGGCAGGATACAACTACGGAAAGTCTCCTATAAGGGGCGGAGCCAAAAACCCTATGAATGCCAACAACATTCCAAATTTTGCTGCGCCCTTTAGCGATTTCCAAATCGCTTGGTTTAACCTGATAGGCTTTCCAGCCATCACAGAGCATCACGTAACCCTTGGTCTTGGTTATGAATTCACCAAGAACTTCAGCATAGACCTTGCATACGAACACGCTTTTAAAAAGAAAGTATCCGCCACAGATAACGTGGTTGGGTTTTTTATAGAAGCCCAAAATGCCCAAAATGCCATTTCCATTGGTCTGAACTGGAAGTTCTAAAAGCTAATTCTTTGGGGGCTTTACCCCCTTTGTCTTTATAATATTCAAGGCTGTTCTAAAAATACAAACCCATTGACACACAAGAGTTTTAAGACTAAAATCTAACCCTGATGTTTGTTAGTCTACAGTTTAAGCTTGAACTAAAAAAGGAAGACAAAGAAAAACTCATAAAGCTTATGCGCAAGCAATCCTCCGCCATCCGAACCGCATACAATATGCTAAAGGAGTTGGAAAAAGAGAGAACAAACAACCCACCCACTCAATGGAAAACTACAATATACCACAGACTAAGACAGCTATTTCCTGAACTGCCAACCAGATATATTGACTCAGCCATCTATAAAGCTAAGCAATATCCCGCAGACAAATCAGTTGTCTTTGGAGGCAAGAGACTCTTTGAAAAGCTTTGTAAAAATCACCTTACAGGAAAAGTAAGGGAGAGACTTAAAAAACAATGGAAAGAACAGAGGCAGGGAACCCTTATAAGCATCGGGTCAAAGTCAGACAAAGGAAACAGGCTAACAAGATTTGAAGACCTGAACAGACAGCTACACCTTAGGATTACCACAGGAAACAGAGAGTTCATCTATGCCAAAGTGTTAAGAGAACCCAGCAATAGTAAAGATAAGTGGCTCACCTTTATGGCTATGCTTTTAGAAAGCTGGCAGAACCAAAACTACTTTGCTTACACAGTGGAGTTAAAGCTAAGAGATGGAGAGATTTATGGAAACGTATCCTCTGAACTTCCAACACCTGAAGTGAAATACACCAAAGAAAACGGAGTAATAGCCATAGAAACGAACGCATCACCCATACACTTAGCCATAGTGGAAGTCTCAAAAACTGGAGAATTATTAAGCTATCAAACTATCAGCCTACACCACCTTTTAGGGCTATCCAAAAACACCAAAGACCACCAGGAGTGGATATTAGCCCATCAGCTACTGGATTTAGCCATTCAGAAAAACAAAGCTATAGCCGTAGAAAACCTAAAGAAACTCAAAAAAGGAGTGCGTGGAGATGGGAAAGCTAAACTGAGAAAAAGACTTCATCAGTGGAACGCCAAAAAGTTTTTGCAAAAGCTAAAGAGGGTAGCAATGTTAAAGGGAGTGCAAGTGATAGAGGTCAATCCTGCCTATACCTCAGTTATTGGCATGCTAAAGTATGCACCACAGTTAAGCATAGATAAGGACATCGCTGGTGCTTATGTAATAGGGAGGAGGGCTTTAGGTTTCAGAGAGGACATGCCTGAGAATTACGAAAAGCTTCTGAAGGACGGGGCGTATTTAGAGTTTGCCCTAAAGAAGTATGAGGAGAGGGAAAAGGAACTTACTGAACTTTTAGGGAAGGAAACCAACGAATATAAGAGGAATGCACTAAAAAGCGAACTAAAGAATGTCCAGAATGCAAAGAAGCTATTAACTCATCTCGTCCAAAGCCTTCAGGGTGAGCCAAGCGGATGTGAGGGAGCCTATGGAAGGAATTCCGAGCAGGGAGAGACTAAAAAGGTCTCTCAATCCGCTTGGCAAGTTCTGAGGGTAGCCCTCCTCTTCCCTATCCTTGGAAAGGTTTTGCCAAGAGACCTTTCCCCTCTGAAGCCCGTGTTGGTGGAAGGGGTGTGGGATAGGGTGAGGCATTCTAACGGGTTAGTTCCCTTATCCGCTGGGGGGACGGTCCCAATAAGGGATTTTTAGAACAGTCTCAGAGTTTATACTTTATTCTTCCCATGAAGATCGCCTTAGTTCTCTCGGGTGGTGCGGTTAGGGGCGTTGCCCACATAGGAGTTATAAAAGCCTTAGAAGATCTTGGCTTTGAAATTTCAGCCATAAGCGGTGTAAGTGCGGGTGCCCTGGTGGGAGCCTTTTACTGTGCAGGATACACGCCTGAGGATATGCTAAGGATCGTAAAGTCCAAACACTGGCTCAGATACATAAAGCCAAGACTTCCAAAGCTGGGCTTTTTTTCCCTGACGGACGCAAAAAGGTTTCTAAAAGACTACTTAGAGGTAGAACGCATTGAGGAGTTAAAAAGGGAGTTTCATATATGCGCCTTAGACATCCTTAGTGGAAACACCCTTTACTTTTCGGAGGGGGAGCTCTATGAACCCCTGATTGGAAGCTGTGCATTGCCGGGCATCTTTGAACCGGTGAAGTTTAAAAACTTTCTGCTTTTGGATGGGGGTATTACCAACAACCTTCCGGTGGAGCCTGTGCGAGACAAAGGACTTTTCGTAGTGGGCGTGGATGTTAATCCTACTTCTACCATTGGAAAGCCAAGGAGCCTGTTTGCGGTGTTGATAAGAAGCTTTCTTTTGGCGGTGCGGTCTAACGCAGATAAAAGAAAGGAGCTTTGCAATGTGGTCATAGTGCCCGACCTGGAGGATTACTCTCCATACAATCTGTGGAAATTGGAGGAACTATACCATCTTGGCTATAAAAAGACATTGGAGGTAATGAAGGAATTTCATGGGCAATAAAATTATCATAGACCCTTCAGAAGACAGGATAACCATAGGCAAGAGGGTTTCAAAGCTCGCATTGCCCATCATCTTCTCAAACCTGCTTTACACGGTGGAAAGTGGTGTATCCATTCTGTTGGTCTCGGGCATATCTCCCACCGCGGTGGCGGGAGTGGGATACTCTGCCAGCATGCTCTGGTTCATATACTCCCTGATGGCTCTGTCTTACACGGGCACCTCCGTTTTAGTAGCCCAAAGGGTAGGTGCAGGAAAGGACCCCTCTCCAGCCCTTCTGTGGGGACTGATCTTAGCCTTTTTGATCGCCCTACCTTTGACCTTCTTTGGACCAGACCTAACCACAGCCCTTATGGTGCAATTTGGTGCCTCCAAAGAGGTGGCAGAAGTATCCCACCAATACCTAAAACCCATATTTCTCTTTATCACCGTGGGCTTTATCACAAATACCTTCTACGCCGCTTATAATGGCTACGGAGACACAAAGACCCCCTTCAAAATAGGTTTTTTAATGAGTTTGATCAACATAAGTGCTTCTTATCTTCTCATATACGGAAAATTTGGCTTGCCCCGGTTGGAGGTGGCGGGTGCGGGTTGGGGAGTTGCCCTCTCAGAGATCTTCGGTCTTTTGGCATACCTTTACCTATACATTGCCTACAGAAAACCCTTCCCCATAAGATTAGACCTGAGAAGGGATATTCTTCTGAAGATGCTGAGAATTGGCAGTCCCACCGCCCTCGAGAGGGCTATCACCAGCCTCTCCTTTAACATCTTTGTGGGTATGGTTGCCAGATTTGGAGACAGAGCGCTTGCAGCGCACCAAGTGGGTCTGCGGGTTGAAAGCGTGTCTTTTATGGTTGGCTTTGGGTTTATGATCGCCTCCACGGTGGTCTCTGGGCAGAACTTTGGTGCGGGAAACTATAAGGGCTTAC
>Ga0308398_1001069_pt1 | contig 15536 bp, 11 predicted proteins | sample Hotspr20SampleT9_FD_202360 | JGI IMG/M metagenome (GOLD analysis project Ga0308398, IMG submission 202360) | Hot spring phototrophic mat microbial communities from Mushroom Spring, Yellowstone National Park, Wyoming, United States - 20051001_T9 ...
GCGGCCAGCCTGTGGCCAGCGCATGACCTGATGGCGAAGGTGGCATACCGTCCGGCAGGATGGCTGGTTTACCGGGGTCAGCTCGATGCGGAGGCTGAGCGGCTGATTTTGACGGAGATGTTGAAGGGGGAATTTGGGCCAAGGGTATCTTTATATGGCTCATTTGAATATGATGATGCACCAAATCCCAAGGAATTGCCAAAACAGTATATTGAGAGGCATGGCTTTACACACCCGATTTGTGGGTTAGTTTGGCCGAGAGAATTAGAACGTGATAGTGGCTTGAAGGAGCGCATTCAGGAAGCGCTTGCTGCGCCGAGTTGGTCAGAGGGGACGAAGGGCGCGGCGATGTTATTATATTTATTACTGAAGAGATTCGAAATAAAGATTAATGAACAAGATATGCTTAATATATTAGAAAAAAACTTATTTAAATTAGATGAAAGGCATATTAATATAATAAATTTTCATATGGATAAAATAGAAAAGATTGATTACGATTTAATAAAAGATTATATAAACTATCTAATAATTTTATATGACCAAATAATAGATTATAATATTTTATCAATGAAAGTGCTCGGCAAGTATATTTCAATTGGCCTAAAAACGAATGACATACTTTATATTGGAAAAAGTTTCAAGAATATAATTTTTAATTTAATGCTAAAAGAAAAAGAAAAAGTAGAATCATGGCTAGAAAATAATTTAGATGATTTAAGAATTAGAGATGTATTGATTGCCTTATATATGTCTGATGGAATTAATTATGGAGGTCTCTTCACTATAAATATTAAAAAAGAATTAAAAACTGAGCACTTGGAGAAAGAAGTAGAAGATATATGCGGCAAAATAAGATATTTTGATAAAATAAATTTTTTAATATATCAAGCTAAAATATATTTTAATAAAAACTGGGATCCATATAAAATATGTGGTTTTATAGAAGATATATTAAAAAGAGAGTTAAAAATAGATTTTAGTTTTGATTTTAAAGGAGATTACGAAAAAATTATACATAGCTGGCATCCGAACAGGAATTTTCTTTTAGGAGAAGATATGTTTTTAAAATCAAATCACATTGGATTATATTTATATTATGGAATTTTAAAGGGGTGGAGGCGGATAGATCTTATAGATCATATAAAAAAAGAAAAAGAAATTAATTTGTACTTAAATATAAAAAATAAAATTATTAAAAATTTATATGGTCAAATAAGTAGTAATATAGAAATAAAGATAAGCTCATATTTAAATAAAATAGAAAATAATAACTTACCGTGCAAAGAAATAAAAAATAAATTAATAATAGAATTGATAGATATTATAGAAAATAATTATGATAAAATCTTAGAATGCTTTAAAGATATAAACAACCTGAAATTGGTGAAAAAAGTGATATTATCTAATATTGACTTATTTAGGGATAAATTAAAAAATTCAAGGTTGATTGCGTTATTTGGCGTGGATTATAAATCAAAAAATACTATAATTTACTAAATAAAAATTTTTTAATATTTTACTTGTGCAGATCAGCGCTAATATTGTGAATATCATACACTAGATTGTACGTTACTGATAACACGCCTACCCCAGGTTTATTTGCGCGGCCGTTGCTGTTAAGATAATTCTAAGTGGGTGCGTGCATGAAAAGTGATGAACTGTGATTTGATACCAATCACAGGCCAGGAATGCTGGCGCGGTATTTTGTACTACGCTGGTTGAGCGCAGAGGACGAGCAACTTGTTGCCGAGATCGCCCTGGGAAGAAATGCACTATACTTCATCGAGAAAACTAAGGGAGCGGGAAAATTGTTCCCGCAGCTGCTTTAGACGGGCTTGTGGCAACCGGTAACCCTGCTGAGGATTGTCTAATTCCGCATGCCTGTTTGGTCTCTGGACATGCATGAATAATCGACCGTGGCCGGAGAAAGTCTATCATCGCTGGCTGGACGAGTTACTAGCAGCTGGCAGCGCGGAGGCGGCGTATCTGGCGGCGAGCTTACGCATGACCTGATGGAGAAGGTGACATACCGTCCAGCAGGATGGCGGGTTTACCGAGGTCAGCTCGACGCAGAGGCGGAGCGGCCGATTTTGACGGAGATGTTGAAGGGGGAATTTGGGCCAAGGGCATCCTTATATGGCCCATTTGAATATGATGACGGGACATTTCCAAATAAATTGCTCATACATTATATTAAAAGTTGTGGTTTTATACATCCAATTTATGGGTTAGTTAAGCCTATAGAATTAGCAGAAGATGACTTGAAGAGTCGCGTTCAGGAAGCGCTTGCTGCACCAAGTTGGTCAGAGGGGGTGCAAGGGGCGGCAATGCTGTTGTACTTATCGTTAGATGAGTATTCAGCGTCCAACGCAGAGTTTCTGCAGCAGGTGCTTGCGCTGGGATGGTCGTTGTGTGATGCGCAAGCAGCTATCTCCTCCTCCACGGTGGTCGTGGTGGATTGCATAAACTCAGCTTTTGGGCCAGCGAACAAGCGCATCTCGATCTGGTAGGGCTGAAACGGCAAACCGATTGGCAAATGTAAAATTTTCGTCTAACCATAAAATACGCACTTCTAAGTCAGTTTTACGCAAAAAGAAAACAATACAAGCAAAAGAACGGCCAACCATAATTTATTTTTTTACTAATTATAACTATCTTGCGCGAGCAGAGAGAAAAATTATAACATTAATTAAAATTATAATTAAAACCCCTACGAAAATTGCGATAATATTCATGGCGACTATCTCTTCCACCAAGTAGCCGAAGATAAAGTCGCACATGCCCAGCAAGACAGCCATGGTCGTCATCACTACAAGCACAACAAGGGTAAGGTTTTTGGCTTGTGCTTGTGTCGGCCACTGGACCTTGCGCCATTCAGCAAGCGTCTCGCGCCAAGACTCGCGCGCCGCATTGAACAACCCCGATCGTCCTGAGTGTTCCGCCATAGCATAGATGAGAGGGCAGGCAGGATTTGAACCTACGATTTGGGATCGAGTGCTCTGCCTATTTGTCACATACACGTGACTGGTTGGCCTATCGCCTTCACTTGACTGTTGCGCAAGACGCGCAAGCGGAGATTATAACAGCTCAGCGAGCCCTCACCGCGCCAATTATGGAATAATTATCATTTTAAATTATTTTAAATAAATAATTTTTTACTTTTTAACGAAAACTAGGAAATAAGAATGATTCTTTCGGGCGTGTTTTTGTGTCTTAACGCGACTCATCGCCGGCTTGTTCGAGCGAACGAGGACGAAGAGGTCCTTGGCGTAGAAGCCGAGCGATTGATAGTGCGTGATGATCTCCACATGCGTGAGATGCTGGACGTTGGCGCTCACCTCGTCTTGGCACTTGACGATCAGAGTCCCGTTCTTTCGCAGGACGCGCCATGCTTCCTCGCCCGCTTGGAAGTAGAGGGCAAGGACGGCCTCGTGATACTGCGCCCCGCTGAGCGCAGCACCGCCATGCGCATATGCTTGACGAAAAGGCGCATATGTCCCCGCACAGGCCAAGTGCGCTTGGGATCGGCGATAAAACCCTTCCATGTACGGTGGGTCAAGGATAACGCAATCCACGCTGTCATTAGCGTACGGCAAGCGCCGACAATCTACGCCGTTTACGATGTCGCTAGCCAACAAAATGTATCTGCCCTTTGGGACACGTTTCCAGAATGTCCCTTTGCCGTAGGTCACATCCGCGACGATCGAGCTAGGTTTGACATGTAAGCTTAGGATCAGTGGGAACAGCTGCTCGTTTTTGCCGACATGCGCGCTGAAGACGAGCTGGCTGGTGGTAACCCCATCTGGGGACCTGCGCTTTCTATAATTATGCATGTTTTTTAATATAATTTAATAAAAAATTAGCCGATTAATACAAAACATAATTTATTGTAATTTATTGATAATAGTGATTAAATACCCTGTGTAACAATGCATGGCTCAGCCAAACCGATAAGATAGATTAGTCAAAGACCGACATAAACTTTAATAAAAATATATTCATGCGTAAAATTAGCTTATATATAAATAATTTTCAATCAAAGAGGGATCGTCCAAGACGATGCTTGAGTCTGTCCCGCGCACAATCTGGGATGATCCATCTTGCGCCTTGCTGAAGATCAGCAGCTCAGAAGGCGAAGCCGTGGAAAGCACAGCCGGCGAGTACGTCACGACGAAAGTTTGTCCATCGTAGATCGAACGAAGCGATTGGCACATGCCCTCGATCGCCAGCGGATGGATGCCGTTTTCCGGTGAATCAATGAAGAAGATCTCCCCCTTGTGTGGCAGGTATGGCAGCACAGTCAGGGCGAACAGGCGCAGCATGCCGTCGGAGAGTTGCCAAGCAGGTGCGACGACTCCATTGCGGAAAATGGCAGCCAGGTACAGCGCACGGTCATCCATACGCTCGATTATCCTGACGTCCTCTAGCTCCGGGAAGATGACTCGCAGGTGCGCAACCCACCAGCGCAAGCGCGTGGGATCTATGGACTGAAGGACGATTGGAAGGTTAGCAGCATCGTCCTGCAGGGTGCGGGGCGCGTCCGGCGGGCATGGTTTGTGTATATTTGGGCGGATGAAGTGAAAGCGCTCGGCAATTGTCTGCTTGAGCCAAAGCGACATGGGGAAGCGATCTCGATCTTCCGGCATTGTGCTGAGCGCGAGGCGCAGCGGAGGGATGCGCTGGGAGAAGCTCAAGCGCGTCCTTTCGGATTGATACAGCGCGATTTGTCCTAGGCTGCGCCGGATGACGTGGCGCGTCCGGTGTGTAGCCGCAGGTGCCGTGTGAACGATGGCCTTGGACGCGCTTGGTGGATGGTTGAGGACGAATAGGTTCTCGGCGTGTATGCCGATTGCGCCTTGCCGATCTAGGCCGATGGCGACCTCGTAACGCAGATGCAGCCTTGGCGACTCGGGGTGTTGTGCCTCTAGCGCGATTTCAATCTGGCGATCCTCGTCATTTCGCCAGATGAGCTCGCGCAAGCATTCGGCGCGCTTGCGGACCGCTCGTTCCACATCATGGACGAGGATGTCCTTGAGGAAGCAGAGGGCATCTAGGAAGGAGCTTTTGCCACTGTTGTGGTTGCCGATCAGCATGTTGAAAGAGTCAACCTGCACATCGGCATTTCTGATGCACTTATAGCTCCCTATCTGGATCCTTTTTAACACCTATTTAACGTCAGTTAGACAAAAAATTAACTTTACTTGCTTTTCTTACCGAAGAATCGTCCAAACAGCCCACCATCGGCCTTCTCACTTTGGCTGTAGCTCAGGGGCGGATAGATCTTCTTTGCCAGGTCGAGGATGGCTTGGGCAGTAGGCGTGTGCTGATATTTGAGGACGTACGACTCGCGAAAGTTATTGCACAGCGTGATCTTGCCTTCCACATCCGCAGGGACGCATCCCATCTCTGGCAGGCGCAGGATCTTTTGGACGACTTGCTCGCGCTTGATCCCGTGATCGTCGAGCCAGTTGTTGAAAACAACAAAGAAGCGATCCGGGATCGAGCCGTAGTATTGGGGGAAGTTCTGCATGGTGGTCAGCGTGTTGGACATCTCGGTAGTCGTGCTTAGCTCGGAGGTCAGGATGGCGAGCACGGCGTTGGCGCGCTGTAAGGCGACCATGTGGACGCTCTCCGCGATGCGTTGTCCGACGTCGCAGATCACAAAGTCATACTGCATGTTGCGGACGATTTCAAGCAACTCTGAGCAGAACTTCAACCCGTTCTCGCCGACCAGCCCCTGACTACCACTCTGTAAGCCGTTGGTGAGGCCGTAAATGACACTAATGGGAGTGGATGGGCTGGTGGGATAAGTGATCTGGTAGATGTGCAGGTTGACGGACTCTTGGTTGAGCTTACACCCGTTGTTGGCAAAGACTTGGGAGAGCGTGTAGATGTTTCGCTCGATGCGCTCCGGGGCGGGCATGATATTCGCGATGCTGCCGCAGTTCATGTCCAAGTCGAGGATAATGACGCGCCGCCCGCAAAGGACCGCGAGGATGGTCGCGATCTCTTTGACGAGCGTGCTCTTGCCGACGCCGCCCTTAATTGACCAACACGCGATCGTTTTCCTCTCCCAAGGGATGGTGTTGTTCGCGTTTGGGCTGTAGGTGATCGGCGTAGTGCGCGTGACAACGCCGCTGACGAGGTCATTGAGGGCAGCGCTATATTCCCCGATCAGCGACATCAGGTAATTTTCGGCAAACTGCGCGTCAAAGCTCTGGACGGTGATGACGCGGATGCCGTTATTCTCCCTAGTAACAAGGGTGTCGTACAACCCGACCATACCAGGGTGTTTTATCACCCGCGTGATCATGGCCGGATTTGATTCGGTGTATGCAGCCCAGAGCTTGGCGGCGAGCGCAGCGGCATCTTGGGTCGATGAGAGGGTGAGCGTGCGGGCGTCGATAAGCGCGCACTTCGGTTTGTAGGTGTCCACTTGGCCGAAGAACTGGGCTTGGCTGTTGGCGACCGCGACGACGCTGAAGCCCATCGACGTTCCAAGGCGATCGGTGAGGTTCTTGGCTGCGCGGTCAAACGCGACGACGAAGTTTTGATCGGCGCTCCAGATGACGATCTCTATATTCATGGCTGAGCAGGGGTTGGGCGCGGGGTGGTCGTTGGCAGCGCATATGGGCGGGCAAGGTTGGCGCGCCCGACGGACTCAAGCACGGCTTGGCGGGTGGCTTGAATGGACTGATAGACATCTGGCGAGAACGCTTGCAGGTAGACGTCCCACAAGCCGCTTTGATACGGTCCGAACCAGCCTAGTTTCGCGGCCTCGCTGATCTTCGAGCGCGTGTCGATTCTGAACTGCTCATAGTCGTACGGGACCGGAAACGGTGAGATGACGTTCGGATCGCCGTCATTCGGCGCGCTGATGCCTATCACGATCTTCGCGCCTGAGTTGATTCCGAACAACAGGCGCGTCGAGATGTTGCGGTTGACGACGACGGTTAAGCCGACGACGCGATCCGATTCGCCCTCCTCACGGCCTGGGCGCTTATCGAGGTCGATGACGAGCGCGCTGCGGACGAGCAGGTCGGCCATCGGGAAGCGCACGATCGCGGTCGCGGTTGGGGTGGGGGTTTCCGTGGCGAAGATGACGTCGTCGGCGATGACGTCCGTGGGCGCGGGCGTAGGCGGTTCAGGGGTGAGGAAGAGCGGACCGATGGTTTCTACCACAAACGGCGTCGGCGTAGGCGTCGGGTCCATCAAGTCGGCGATGTTTTGCGCGTCGCCGAAGACCAACCATAGGTCGATGTAGTCGCCTGGGGTCACGCGCGGGATGCTGGTGACATTGCGCAGGGGGACATAGAGGACGACGTTTTCCGGGTCTTCGATGAACGACGCATAGCGCGAGCGTGCCTGTCCGGAGATGAGGTGGGATTTCATCAGCGCCTGCCCGTAGCGCAGGTTATCGAGGACGATCTGTCCCTCATAGCGCGGGAATTCATCCTCGAGGACATACATGTTTGCCAGGGCTGGCTGCATGGTCACGCTCTCGAAGGTGACGTGTTGGCTGCGGAGGCGCTCGCCGACTGGGATGCTCTCCACGACGACGAACGCGACCCGAAACGTCGGGCCGCGCTGAATATTAGCGAAAACCAGCACACCGGCGAAGGCTGCGAAGACGAGGATGATTCCGACGATGATTGCAATGAAGCGGAGCCCGCTTTCTCTTCGATCTGTCATGCTGGCATTATACCATGCCGTGCGAGCGGACAAGCAGCGCTCGGAGGATGCGAATAACAAAAAAATTTTATTAAATTAAAACTAAATTAAATTATCTTCAATCTTTCTTGACAAGAAAGATATTAAATTATCAATTAAAGATTGTAGATGAGAGGGAGCGCGTTCTCGCGCTTCGTCTATATTACGCGAATTGCTCAGCACCTCTCCGATCTGCTCAACCGCCTCATCACCTGCGGTTTGGCGAATCTCGACCACCTTCTGCGCGAGCCGTTCAAGGTCAGGGGGTGACTGGTTCAGGCGCGTGAAGGCGCGGTTGATCGCAATCGTTTGATGGGCAAGATAAGGCGTCATCGGTCCCCAGACGTGCTGGTCTTGCCACTGCGGGTCGCGCCATGTGGCAGCGTGATGGGCGACGAAGTCGTCCAAGGTGGTGCGATGGAGGGCGCTTCCATAAGCCGGGCGGTGGTCGTGCGCAGGGCGATATTCATCGTAGTGGTGCTGACGAGGAGGGACGCTTGGGTCGTCGGACGCGTTGTTGTGGCGAATCGTTGTGACATATCCAGAGCTTGTGCGCCCATTGTATCCAGCGCTGTGGGTATCCATCCCTTGATAGCCTGATATATAGCTGCGCGGGTGGGGATAGGGCGCGGCGTCGGCGCGTAACACCATCTGGTTATCCGCATGCTGAACTGCGGTGGCCTGACCATCGCTTCGCCCTCCTCCGTGCGCATTGCCATGGCTGCTGAAGAAATCAAAAAAGTGATCGGCAGCTGCGACCGCGGCGGTGGATTGTGCAGGCCGTTGTGTCTCGGCTGGCTGGTCGAGCTTCGATTTCCCAGCCCCGTGATAGTTGTTGTCCACTGCGGACTGAAACAGGGGCGTCCCGTTTCGCAGCGTCACGCTTTGTGCGGCGTCTTTGTTCGTTTGTGGCGAGTCATCAATTTGCCCGATGAAATCTGCAATCAGGGAATTGGCCTGCTCCGTCACGCTTGGCTGCGTCGGCTGCTTTGGGCTGTGATGCTGGGAAGACAGCTTGGTTTGCGTGTTGCGGGTCTTTGCGAACGCCTGCGCCAATTGGGTCGCGAAGTTAGCGAGCGCCTGCCCGCCATCATTCGGATCGTACTGCTTCAGGAAGCGGTCGCGCTGATTGCCGAGCAACTGGACGATCTGGCTGGCGTATTGCATGCTTGCCAAGCCTGTCGCTGCGTCAATCGGTATGTTCTCGCGCGTTTCAGATCGGACGACCAAGTTGCCGCTGGCGAGGCTGCTGATGGTTTGGCGCGCCAACTTGCTCAATTGCTGGACGCCGAGGGCGGTCAGCGCAGATTTTAGGGCCAAGCCGGCGACGCTGTTGGTCGCGTTTGTCGCGGGGACAGGTCGTGTCGCAGGTTGCGAAGGCTGTGGAATGGGGCGCGCTGCCCCGCCGCCGCCGGGTCGAGGAGACGGCCCCGGCGGCTGGGGAGGGGGAGGCGGATTGTATTGCGATCCTGGCCCGCTGCCTCCCCCCCCGCCGCCGGCGAGTCTGCTGATCTGGGGCGCGAAAGCGCCTGCGAGGTAGCCCAAGCCGAGTCGGAACCCGCGCAAACTGATCGTCCCCAAAGACAGCAGGAGAGGCATGATCGCGAACAGACCGGCAAAGCTAATTAGGAGGTTGACAAACAAGATAGCCGTCGTGCCGAGTGATCGAGCGGTCCAAGTTGCATCTGGCAGGGTGGTGGCGAGCAGGCCGTTTTCGCCGGCGATGTTTTCATAGACGCTGAGCAGCAATCCGCTCCCGAGGAGCGACAGGGTGTAGATGAACACGCCACCGATAAATCCTCGGGCGGCGCCGCGCGTGAAGCGGATGCTCTCGAGAGCAATGGCAATCGGGGCGATGACGATCAGCAGCGACCCAAGCAGGATGCGGATCAGCTGACCGAGGTAGGCGAAGCTGGCGGCGAGGACCGAGGACAGGACGAAGATGAACACGGTGAAGGAGTCCATTGTGGCGCGTATACGCATTTCCGGCATCAGCGAGTTGGCCATCTGCCGGCCCTTGTCGCAGCTCCCGAAACCTTTGAGGAACCAGATGGGCTGGCCTGAGTTGTTGGAGGCGACCAGTTGCGCTTGTTCTGGCGAGACGCCGCAGATCGTCGCGATCGCTTGATTGATGACGACGTAGACGCTCTCGACCAGCGTGAAGCTGCTGTATGTGACGACGACGATGATGCACAGGGCGATGATCTCGTCAATGGCGACGGACAGGCTGATGCTCGCCCCGCGCAAGAAGCCGAGCGCGAACTCGGCGACCGCGATGACGAAGGCGAGCGTGAAGATGATCAAGACGATGGCTGAGAGGGCGGTGGATAGGTTGGTCAGGTTACTCTTGTTAAACATGTGGCCGCTGCGCGGTGCCCAGCGGCTGAGCTGGTCGCCGAGGGCGGTCGCGACGCCACTGCCACCCTGCCCGATGCCTTCTGCGTTCAGCGCCTTGGCGCTGTCGTCTGAAATGTACCTAAATAGATCGCTGACGAGCTGACCGAAGATGCGCGGCGAGACGATCCCTTGGATGTTGAATTCAAATTTTTCATCTATGTTGACCTGGTGCGGCTGCGTCACTTCCTCCGTCCTCTCGATGACCTCAGGTGGGGGCTGGGGTGAGGATGGTGGTTGAGATGGGTTGGAAGACGGCGGTGGTTGGGATGGGTTAGAAGATGGCGGCGGCTGAGACGGCGCAGGCGACGATGGCGGAGGAGATGTGGTGCTCCCCCCCTGCGCCATTGCCGTGGTCATGCCGAGGATGAGCCAAGCGAGGATGACGAGGATCGTGCGGGTCATGCGATCTGCAAGCCTCTGATGTATCCGATGATCTCTGGCATGATCCTGAAGACGATAAAGAATAAAATTACCAAACCCAGCATCCGCTTGGCAAATTCGATATAGCTTTGCTCATAATCGGGCAACGTCAGCCTATTGCCAAGCAAGCTGATGGCCATTTGCACCGACTCGCGGAAGATGATGATGTAGACGATGACGAGGATGACGGAGGCGATCAGCTCATACAAGATGTTGAATCCCCCCAAGTCGCCGAAATTGGTCCGCATTGCCCCGGCAGTTGCCGCAGCACTTGGTTCACCTTGGATGCCAGCAATGCTGGCTAACCAAGACGGGAGGTTGTATATGATAAAGAATATCCCGCCGATGACGAAGAAGTGCATGATGAGATAGCGTACTGCGGAGATGCCGACTTGGGGGCCAGCGGGAAGCATGACGAAATAGGCCAAGCGCAACGCGCCGAGCATGAAGCTGATCGCGGCGACGGCTTGGATGCCGGTCTTGACCAAGTTCATGATCACGCCGATGGCGTTGTCGACCATCCCCGGCAGGGCGGTAACGGAGCTTGGCGAGGGGTTGCTTTGGGCGTTTCGGGACCGTAGCACGTCTGACGAAGACACTGAACTACCCGAGGCGGTGATAGGGTTTGGCGGGGGGTTGTTTTGGAACGATGCCGCGCCAGGCGGCGCAGCAAACGCCGGCTCACCTAGCGCGAACCAGATGAAGAGAAGATAGATCGCAAGGGTAAGTTTTTTCATATTGTCCTCACAGCTTCATCTACGAGTTCTTGCGCGGTTGGGCTGCCCCCTGTCTTTTGGCGTGGTGAAGGTTGTGCAACGCGCTGGGCGGCTGATGATGGCTGTGATGCGGAGTTCGGCGCAGCGCTGACGCGCGTTGTCACTGAGGCGTTGGCGTTTGCACTGACGTAGCTCGGCGCGCTGACGTCCGCGGCCGGAGCTGCGGGCGAGCTCTGCGCGCTTGCGGGTGAGGAGGAGTTATTTGCGGCCGCAGCCGGCTGCGATGGCGAAGGAATTGGCGCGCTGCCGCCGCGCTGGTTAGCGAACTGTCGCTGCTGCTGGGCATTGGCGGAGACGCTGCGAACGAGCGCCGTGTTGCGCACGATGCCGTTCCCGATCGCGCTGCCGATGGCGAAGACGACGGCGCCGGCGTTGACGTTTGTGAGGGCTGAGACTGCCATGCCGGTCATCGCCGCGCCCGCGATCATCGCTGCGCCGAGCCCGGCGATGGCGATGATTGGGCCTTGGTCGCCGCTCTTGATGCCGATTGCCTCGATGACGTTGTTCCCGACCAAGCTGACGGCGATGCTGGCAGCGACGACGAAGAGCAAGCGCTTGATCGCATCGATCCATCCGCTCACGACGTTTTCGCCATATGGGAGGACGAAGAAGGAGATGAACAGCGGGCTGAAAAGGAGGATGGCCCCGGCGAGCAGAATTTTCGCTATGGCATAACCGATGCCGCAGAAGAGGATGATGACCACGACGATCGGGGCAAAGAGCAGCTGCACAAAGTCGGTGGCGTAGCTACCGGCTGTTTGGACGCTGCCGTCCGGCAGGGTTGGCATGGTCAGCGCTTTTATCATATGGCCGGCGCTGCAGGAATCGCCGCATGCGCTGGTGATCATCGTATTCAAGATGCTGTATCCGGCATCCACCATGGTGTGGCCGTTAAACGCGATGATGGCGACCGCGGCGAACTTTACTGCTTCCTCGATCCCGGCTGAGAAAGCGGCCGAGGACTGGTTGATCATGCCGTGGAGCGTCCGGGCGAGGATCGAGATTGCGCCGAGCCCGAAGACGATCAACATCACGACCTTTATCCCGTCGCGGACGACTCGCATCACGTCGCCAGTGAGGATGTCCCCGTTCATCCGCGGCAACGTCGGGCTATACAGCTCGACGAGGAGCGGCGCGGCGTAATCGGAGAGGGCGGACAGCGAGCTGCTGAGGACGGCGCGCAGGGAGTTGAGCACCGCTGAGCCGAGCCGCTCGGCTGGGAAGCGCAAGATGGTGGTCGCGTTCTGGAAGAAGTTTGAGATCACGTTTGGGAATTCTTGGATGACTGTGCGGAGCGCCCCGTACAAGCGCTCGCCGATTTGACCGATCATCCCGCCTACCCCGCTGATGAACTTACTGAAATTCTCGCCGATGCTGGAAAGGTCCAAGACGCCGACCCCGCTTGTGACGTAGTTCTCCGGACGTTCGTAGAGGATCCAGCGGTCGGACTCCAACAGGGCGAGGTCTTCGGGATTGTATGGGTCTGTGCTGATGATTTCGACCTCCGCCGTGCTGAGTTGATCGCCGTTGGACGGGGCTTCGGCCTGGGTCAGATCGAATTGTGCGCTCCCCTGCGCAGCCGCGGGATGGCTGATGGCGATCAGGAGTGAGACGAAGATGATGGCGAGGAGATGCTTCATTGGTGATAGCCTTGGCTGTTGTTGGAGATATCGGCTGAGAGAGTCTCACGCTGTTGTTGTTCGAATTGCATGAGCCAATCTTGGTTCTGCGAGGTCGGTTCGCCGCTGAGCGCGCTGCCGAGCGTGTTGAAGAATCGAAGCGCGGCGGGGGTGATGCGTTGTCGCGCTGCCCGTACGACCTCGCGCTCGCTGGCTGTGAATTTGCGCGAGGCAGCGGCGACGCGGTTGGTGATCGTCGGCTTGTTGTGTGCGCTGGGCGCGGTGGATTGGTAGATAGCGTACGGCGAAGCGAGCGTGGCAAGCGTGAGGCGCACCAACCCGATTCCGGTGCGCAGCAGCCATGGCTTGCGGCCTGGGATGACCCAGTTGACGACTTGGTTGAAGGCCATCGCCGGGTGACCGGCGCGCAGCATCTGGCCGGCAGCGCTGAGCGGGCCGTAGTGGCTGGCGAGGGCGTTGACGTAGCCGTGGTCCGGGTGTTTCAGGACGCGCATGCGTTGATCCATCATGGCGGCGACGTCGCGGTGCTCGACGGCGACGAAGTGCCCGCAGGCGGCGAGCTCGCGCGGCGACTGGATGGTGGCGATAAATTGCCTAGCGAGGTCAAGCAGCCGTCCGGTGTAGCTGGTGTAGGCTTCTTTGTAGTCTTCCGGGTTGGCGACTGCCCCGTTGAAGTTTGGGCACTCGGCATAGGCGCTGATCAGGTTCAGGGCGATGGACTTGAACTTCGGGGGCAGGTTTTGGAAGTCCCGGCGGGCGCCGTCCGCGATGATATCGTCGGTAGCCTGGGAGTGTAGATATTGCGGGATGCTGGCGTGCATGGCGAGGGCATGCGCGCCACGGACGGTTGAGGCCAGCAGCGACAGATGGGGGACGCGCGCAGCAGCGAGCATGCGCTCGGAGGCGACCGCTGGCCTGACCGGCCCCTCGTTGCTCAGGAGCAGGCCGCCGATCAGGGCTTGGGCGCGGGCGTCGCCGGCGACGTGGTAGCGCGCGAGGTCGAGCATGGCCTCGACGAACTCCTCTTCATTTTCGACGTAAGCGCCGACGACGGTGAGCTTGGGATCTTGGATGCGGTGGTAGATGACGTCGATGGCGTTTACGATGTCGGAGGCGATCTCGTCTTGTTTGCTCGGCGAAGGATTCTGCAATTCAGCTAGCCTATGTCGCATCGCCTCGTATAGCTCTTTGAGGAGCTTTTGTTGTTCTTTGACCTCCCCGAAAGCGGTCAGGGCGCGGGCGACGACGTAGGCGCGGAAGGCGAGCGGCAGCTTCGTTTCTAGAATGTCGCCAATCCCATCCAGACCGGCAGTTCCCTGGTTGGCGCAGAAGGCGACGTCCATGTCGGCGAGGCGCGCCAGCACGCGCAGTGGGGGCTTGGATTGTGGTTTGAGGTAGTGGCCTATTACCTTAGTCAGCGTATTTTTGTCCAAGGCTCTGCAGTTGAGGCTGTGCGCGATAGTGGTCAAGGCGTAGTTAACGTCCTCCCCGCTGCGCAGGCGGGGATTTTCAAGCAAATGGCGCAAGACATCCGCATTTAGGACTTTATTATTGTTTTTATCGTCATTACCATCAATATTATCAATAATATCAACTAAAGCCTGTTCCATTGCCTCCGTCGCGCAGGTGCTCAGGGAGCAGATCTCGTGCTTCGGCAGCTGCCTCAGGGCGCTGAGCAGGGCTGCTTTAGCGCGTTTTTCACCTTGGCCGGAGCTCTCATTGTCTATCTCATGTGGCTTGTTGCCGAAGCTCTCATCGACTGTCTCCTGTGGTTCGTTACCGGAGCTATCATCACCTGTCTCCTGTGACTTGTTGCCAAAGATCTCAGCGACTGTCTTCTCTGGATCGTTGCCAAGGATGCGGTATGCCCATAGGGCGAAGGCGGATTGGAGCGTTTCTTGGTTGGCCAATGAGATCTCCATTCCGGTTGCGCGCTTGAACAGCGCGCTGCTGGTGAAACCAAGGCGCTCGCTGAGGGACGTGCAGAACGAGTTGAACAGGTAGGTCGCAAGTGAGGGCGAGAAGCGCGCCGTCAGGCGCAGCATCGTCGCCAGCGCTGGGAGAAGGCTCATCATATGAGTAATTGTATTTTTCCCGGCCTGTTTTTCAACGATAGCAGGCCTCGAGGGCAGCCCAGGCGAGCGCGATCAGGCCGATGGCGAGCGCGCCGAGCGCCCAAGGGGGGAGGAGCGCCCAGGCCGGCGGGCTGAGGAGGCAGATCGAGGCGACGAGCAGCGCGCTGCGCAGCCAACTGGAGCGTAAAATATGATGCACAATATAAGTATACAGCATGGACATCAAGTTCCCGGTCAACGAGATGCCATGGTCGGAGGAGCTGAAGGCGGCCTGGCGTTACGTCGTTGAGTTCACCTGCTCGAAGTCTATTTATTACGTCGGCTTGCTGACCGCGGAGCTCGGCCTGTTGACGATGCTGGACGACACGGCGCGCCGGATCTGGACTGCGGCGGGGCTGGTGCCGGGCGTCGACGAGGCGGTGGCGCACTTATCAAAAATCTTTGATAAATATGCCGATAATTATAGGAAAAAATTTCCTGGCCCAGAGATAGTATATAGCGATAGATTCGAAAAT
>Ga0308398_1001072_pt1 | contig 15519 bp, 10 predicted proteins | sample Hotspr20SampleT9_FD_202360 | JGI IMG/M metagenome (GOLD analysis project Ga0308398, IMG submission 202360) | Hot spring phototrophic mat microbial communities from Mushroom Spring, Yellowstone National Park, Wyoming, United States - 20051001_T9 ...
GATTGGCGAGGCTGTTCCCCCGCTCGCGCCGCTTCGGTGCCTACCGCATGACATGGTTCACCTATGACCAGATTGCGGAGGTAGACCAGCCGATGGGCACGTTCCTGATGCTTTCGCGGCGGGCGGTAGAGGATGTCGGGCTGATGGACGAGCAGTTTCCCATCTTCTTCAACGAGGTGGACTGGTGCTATCGGGCGAAGGCGCGAGGCTGGAAGATTGTCTTTCACCCGGAGGTGGTCATCATCCATCACGGTGGGGCGAGCACACGGCAGGTGCGCCCGCAGATGATATGGGAATCGCATCGCTCCCTGCAGAAGTTCTATCGGAAGCACTACCGGCAGCGGCTGGCGAAACCGATATACTGGTGGATAATGGCAAGTATCTCCCTGAACGCCTGGCTGCGCACGCTGGGCAAGGGGCGCGAGGGCTGGCAGCGTGAACGAAAAGCCTGATGTGAGCGTGATTGTGGTCAACTGGAACACGCGCGACGACCTGCGCGAGTGCCTCCGCTCGTTGCAACCGTCGCACCATCCGGGCGTGCAGATGGAGATTATCGTGGTGGACAATGCTTCGTGGGACGACAGCGTGGCGATGGTCAAGCGCGAGTTCCCCGAAGTAAAACTCATTGAAAACCGCCTGAATGAGGGCTTCGGTAAGGCGCACCACCGCGCGGCGCAACTGGCGCAGGGACGCTACCTGATGTTGCTCAACCCCGACGCCACCGCCCATCCTGGCTCCATCCAGGCACTGGTGGACTACGCCGATGCTCATCCCGACATCGGCATCATTGCCCCAAAGGTGCTGAACCCCGACGGGTCGCTACAGTATTCCTGCCGGCGGTTTCCCGTCTACGAGGCAGGTCTTTTCCGCAACACCTTTCTGGGAAGGCTCTTCCCGCAGAACCGTTTCGTGCGCGACTACCTGATGACCGACTTCGACCACGCGCACACGATAGAGGTGGACTGGGTATCCGGATGTGCGATGATGGTGCGACGTGAAACGTGGGAGCAGTTGAACGGCTTCGATGAGCGGTTCTTCATGTATTGCGAGGATGTGGACCTGTGCTGGCGGGCGCACGAGCTGGGCTGGAAGGTGGTATACCATCCCGAAGCGGTGGTCACACACGCCATCGGACACAGCAGCGACAAGGCGGTCAACGCCATGATTCGGCAGTTCCACCGAAGCCATCGGCTCTTTTTCCAGAAACACTATGCCCGCCGGTTGCCCGTGTGGAGCCGCTTGCTGATTCCACTGGGGCTGTGGCTGCGGGCAAACCTGCTCATTGCGCGCAACTACTGGATAGCCATTCGTCTGAAGGTACTGGGGAGGTAGCCCTGCCCTGCCTGTCAGGGGACGATGGGACACCGACAACCCGGCAGGAGCCTTGCCTTTCTCTGGTGAACCCAGAACCCATGAAGAAAAAAGGGCTGAGCAAAAAGCCATCCGCATCGGTGCAACCCCAGCGTCAGGAGGTCGCTCTTGCCACGTGGCTTTTGAGTATCGCCATGGTGCTTGCACCGCTGACCGCCGGTCGGCTGGAGGTCGGCGGCGAACCCGTGGAACCTTCCCTGCGCGGGGTCGTCACAGCCCTCTTTACCACAGGAACCCTGCTGCCGATAGCTATCTGGGTGATTGCCCTGCTCGTGCTTGCTGCGGTGGTCTGGGAGTGGCGCAAATACCCCTCGGGCGATGACCCCATACCGCCACCGGCGCGTGTACTAGCGACTTTGTGGCTACTGTGGATGCTGGCTTCGGTTTTGTCCTCGTGGTATCAGTGGGGCACGGTGGTGGCGTGGAGTTACTGGGCAGTGGCTATCGCGGCGGCGTGGCTGTTCGCGCGGAGGCAGGCGGCATCCGTGTGGACGACAGGTCTTGCGCTGGCAATGGCAGGCACGCTCGCGGCCGCTTTCGCCATGCGCGAGTACGCGGAGAACGTGCGCACCGTGCCCGACTGGCGCGTGTTCGGCACCTTCTTCAATCCGAACTTTCTGGCGGGGTACCTGTGCCTGACCATGCCTGTCACTCTCGCGCTGGCTCTGGCTACCTCTGGGGACAGGAAGGAGCTGCGCTGGCTGCTGGGTTTCTGGGCGTGGATGCAGATGGTGGCGATATTGCTCACGGGTTCCCGTTTCGGCACGGCGAGTGCGGTGCTTGCGCTGGCGGTGCTGGTGGGCTGGATGGCGTGGAATCGGTCGTGGAACCGCCAGCGTGCCGTGCTGTTTGCGGTGGTGTGCCTGGCGGTGCTGGGCGCGGCGCTGTTCACCGCCCGCTCGCTGACCGCCCGGGTCACGCCACAGGCGGCGCAGGCGGGCGAACACTCTGGTGGATTCCGGGTATGGACCTGGCGGGGCACCATGCGTATGGTGCGGGCACACCCACTATTGGGCACAGGGCTTGGGACATACGAAATCGCCTACCCCCGCTATGCCTACGTGGGCTTCACCCGTCTGGCGCACAACTCCTACCTGCAGATTGCGGCGGAGTCAGGCGTACCTGCGCTGATTCTCCTGCTGGGCACACTGGGGATACTGGCGTGGGGCGTCTTGCGCACAGAAGCGCGCCCTGCGAACTCTACAGACACAGACACTACGGGTTTAGGTATGCTCTATGACCCTCATGTGCTCCGTGCGGGGCTGGCAGGGGCAATTGCCGCCGGGCTGGCGCGCAACCTGATAGACTCCGACTGGTATATCTTCGCCTGCCTGTGGACCTTCTGGGCGGTCGTGGGGCTGATGCTCTCGATGACCCTGCACGGGAGTGGGCAGGGGGTGAAGTGGACGCGCCTCCCTGTTGCCCATACCGCCCTGCTGGCGGTTGCCTGTGTGGTTTTGACCCTGCGCATGGGTGGTGCCCTCCACGCAAACAGCGCGAACTGGAACCTGTCTGAGGGCATTCCCGACGAGCAGGGCTACCAGCGTGCCCTGCGATGGGAACCCTCCAACGGCGACCACTACCTGAGTCTGGGGATGCTGTATCTGGGCATGGCGCGTGCGGGTGATGCTTCACACGCCGCAAAAGCCGAGCAGGCACTGCGCCGCTCGGCGGAGCTGATGCCGCTGTCCAAAACGTGGTACCATCTGGGCAACCTGTACCGGGATGTGTTGGGTGATCCTGAGCGAGCCGCCGATGCCTACCGCCGCGCCCTGCAGCTGGACCCGCACGCCCTGCGCGTGATGGCAGAGCTGGGCAGAACGCTGGAGAGACAGGGTAAACTACAAGAGGCAGAGGCGGTTTACCGGCAGATGCTGAAGATAGAGGCGAGCGTGTACCATCAGGTGCGCGCGATACCCGAGCTGCCTGAGGTGGAATACGCCTTCGCCTACGCGGGGCTGGCAAGGATAGCGAAGCGTCAGGGCAAACCGCAGCGCGGGGTGCGCGAACTGTACGCCCGTGCCCTGCAGATACTGGACTCAGACCGTGACGCACGCGAAAAGAACCCGATGGCACAGGCGATGCCCCGCACCGCCGAACGCGAGCGTGCTCTGGAGGAGCTGCGGCAGGAATGTGAACGCGCCTTACGGTGAGCGGATATGCCTGTAGAGTTCGCACGACCGTGGATGTTGCTCTTGCTGGCGGTATTGCCCGTTTTCTGGTGGATACACCAGCACAGCCTGGCAGCTTTGCCCCGCTGGCAGAAACGGGCTTCCCTCTGGCTGCGCCTGTTGCTGGTGACCCTCGTCGTTTTTGCGCTGGCGGGAATCCGCTGGGTGCGAACCACTACCGCTCAAGCGGTCTTCTTCGTGGTGGACGGCAGCGCGAGCGTGGAGCCGCAGCAGCGTGAATCCGCCCTGCGATTCATCCGCGACGCGGCGCGCAACATGCGCGAGGACGACACGGCGGGCATTATCGTCTTCGGCAGTGAGCCGCAGATGGTTGCGCCGCTGAGCGCGCACCTGGACCTGAGCCGTCTCCCCGCCAGCAGCTCGCCCGAAATGACCGACATCGGGCGCGCCATCAGCCTTGCCCTCGCCGCCTTTCCCGAAAACACCGGCAAGCAGATTGTGCTCTTCTCCGATGGCAACGCCAATGCAGGCGACACGGTGGCGCAGGCGTTGCAGGCTGCCAGCCGGGGAGTGAAGGTGCATGTGGTGCCCTTCCCGCGCGAGGTGAATACAGAGGCGCTGATCGAGCGTGTGCAGGCTCCCACGCTGGTCAAAGAGGGCGAGCCGTTTGACCTGCGCCTGTGGATACAGTCCACCCACGAACAAACGGTAGAGTTGACCCTGTTGCGCGATGGACAGCCGGTGAAGACGCAGGTTGTTGCTCTCAGGTCGGGCAAAAATCTGGTGCGCATGACGCATCGCGAGGACAGCACGGGGCAGTATCGCTACCAGGTGTCGATGATGGCTTCGGTAGATACCTATCCCCAGAACAACCGCGGCGCGGGCTATGTGCGCGTGCAGGGCACGCCTCGCGTGCTGTACGTGACTGGCAGCGGCAATCCAACCCCGTTGTCCATCGCTGCACAGTCGCAACGGATTCGCGTGGATGTGGTGAACCCGCAGGGGGTGAAGACCCAGCCCGCGCAGCTGCAGGCATACGACGCGGTGGTACTGCACAACGTAGCCGCATACGAACTGGGTATCCCTGCGATGCGCGCTCTGCAGACCGCGACGCGCGAACTGGGGATTGGGCTGGGTATGGTGGGCGGCGAGGATAGCTTCGGTGCAGGAGGCTACTTCGACACTCCAATCGAGGAAGCGTTGCCCGTCTCGATGGATGTCCGCAAGTTTCACTCGTTCCCCAGCGTGGGGATTGTGCTGGTGGTGGACGATTCGGGCAGTATGGCGATGCCGGAGGGCGGAACCACCAAAATGGAGCTGGCAAACCGCGCCGCAGCGACGGTGGTGCGTTTGCTGACCGATCAGGACGAGGTAGGCGTTATCGCCGCCGGTTCTGACTGTCGGGCGGTGGTGCCGATGTGGCGCGTGGGCGAGAAGAAGGAACAGATACTGCGTGCCATCGCGGCGTTCCAGCCGGGCGGAGGCGGTATCTACGTGCGTCCGGGCATGGAGGCGGGCGCGAAGCTGCTGCAAATGAGCCGGGCACGACTGAAGCACATGATTGTGCTGGCGGATGGCGACGACTGCGACGATCAGGAGGGGGCGATTCCGCTGGCTGCCCAACTGCGACAGGCGGGTATCACCGTCACTGTCGTGTGCTTCGGACGCGGCAAGGACGAAGCCTTCCTGCAGCAACTGGCGAAAGCGGGCGGCGGACGCTACTACTTCACCGACCGCATGGCGAACCTGCCCCAAATCTTCACCAAGGAGGCGATGATAGCCAGCAAGGCACAGTATATCGAGGAGCCTTTCTACGTGCGCTACACCGGCGATGAGATTGTGTCGGGCTTCAACTGGGAGGGTTCGCCGCCCCTGCTGGGCTACAACACCACCACCGCCAAGCCGGGCGCGCAGCTGGGCTTGCTCTCGCATAAAGACAACCCCATCTTCGCGGTGTGGCAGTATGGCGTGGGGCGCAGTATGGCGTTCACCTCCGATGGGCGGGCAAAGTGGTGTGCGCAGTGGGTGAAGTGGAGCGAGTTTCCCGCCTTTGCGGCTCGAACCATGCGTACTATCCTGCGCAGTCTGCCCGCTGAGGATGTGCGCACACAGGTGAGCATCTCGGGAGGCAAGGGGTATGTCAGTATCGACGTGCTGCAACAACCTGCGGGTGAAGATGAAGGCTCGCGGTCGCTCACCGCCAAACTGATTTCACCGACCGGTCAGGTCACGCCGCTGGTGCTCTCGCAGACGGGAGCCTCCCGCTACGAAGCCGCCTTTGATGCCCGGGGCTACGGAACCTACGTGGTCGCCGTGCAGTATCGCCGCCCCAATGGCACGGTTGGTGTCAGCGTCGGCACAGACACCGTCGCCTACTCGCCCGAGTACCGCGACCTAAAGAGCAACACGGCGCTGCTAGAACAGATAGCCCGTCTCACGGGCGGCAGGCAACAGCCATCCCCGCAGGATATCTTCGGTGCCCGGCGCGCTCCGGTGCGCGTGCCTTCGGAGGCGAGCATCCCGCTGCTGTTTGTGGTGCTGTTCCTGTTGCCGGTAGATATTGCCCTGCGGCGCATTGTGTGGCAGGCGGATGTGCTGCCGGAATGGCAGCAGACGTGGTCGCGCGTGCTGTTGCGTTTGCGACTGGTACGCAGTGCCCCTGCCTCTGCTTCCGCGACTTCGCAACTGTTGCAGCGCAAAAGGCGTCTTCGGGAGAGGTATGCGCCTTCGGCAGCGGCTGCGCCTGCTTCAGCCCCCGATGAGCCGACGCCTGTTGGCGAGGCAACCGCCCCTCGCCCATCTGCGCCGCAACCCTCCACCACCAGCGAGCAAATCGGCAGGCTGCTGGATGCCAAGAAACGGGCGCGGAAGGAAAAGTAGCGGGCGTTGTGCATTTGAACATGACATTTTTAAAGGAGACCAAACCGGGGTGCCTGTTCCTCCATCCCTCGCCAGAGACGCTCATCCCCTGTCATACCCGCCTGCTCCAATGCCATGCAGACGGCGGCGACCACCATCGGGAAGCGCGGTTTCACCACTTCTGCCTTCGTGCTACGATGCACCCTTGCCCGGAAGGCTTCGTGCAGGGGGGCGGTTGCCCGCGCTACTCCTCCTACGAGACCCACCCTGACGCGGTGGTGCTGCATCCCCAGCTTGCGCAACACGACCACCGCCATCAGTCCCATCTCTTTACCTGCGTTGCTGAGGATACGCATCGCTGTGCGCTCGCCCAGTTTGGCGGCATCCGAAACTGCCTGCGCGGCGGAAGCCAGCTGTCCCCGTGATAGCTGTTCGGAATAAATCAGGCGATGCAGGGCTGATAGGCTCTCCACCCCGAAATGCTCTAGTATCACTCGCTTCAGCCATGTCGGTGGGATGCGCCCGTCTTCTGCCCGGGTACATGCGTTTATCGCCTGCAGAGCTATCCAGTAAGCGCTTCCCTCATCGCCCATCAGGTATCCCCAACCGCCCACAGAGGCAATCTCGCCGTCCTCGTTCATCCCGAACGCCACGGAGCCGGCACCGGCTATCACCACTGCTCCGGGGCGCCCTTGCGTCACGCAATACAGCGCGGTGCGGGTGTCGTGCGTCACCACCACCTTCTCGGCAGGCAGCTCCTGACGGCAAATCTGTTCCACCAGCGGTCCGCCGCCAGTCATACCGCACAGTGCCACCGCAAAGCGTGTATCAGCGGGCAGGGAGGCACTCTGCAACGCGCCGTTCAGCGCCGTTCGCAAAGATTGACGAAGACGTTCGGGACCGCCCGGCTCGTGGATGTGGTTGGAGGCTCCGCCCACCCCCAAACCCAAAAGGTTACCTTCCATGTCGGCAATCAACGCTCGTGTGGTGCTTTGTCCACCGTCGATACCCATGACCAGCGTCTGCGGCAACTCGTTCTCCTCCCTGTTGAGCTATCATCGTGTCTGCTAGATACGGAGTTCCGCCACCACGATCTCTTCATCCACTGCGCTGCTTGCCTCTGCCAGATACCCAGAACCATCCCGTGTGCGTGAAACGTGCGCCACGATGCTGGAACGCCCTTCGATAACCACATCGTCGAACAGCCTGCCTGTCATCATCGGATTGACGCCAATGAGTTCGGGATACTGCTGGCATGACTGCCACAGACCGGTTTTCCAGCTTTCCGCCTGCTCCTGTGTCCAGGGCAGCGGGTTGAAAGAGGGCTGCGCAATTAGGCGCGCCTTTTGTTTGACCAGTGTCTCGATGACGTCGGCGTGGAAGCCGTCCAAGCAGATAGCCACGCCCAGCCTGCCCACCGGAGTATCCACTACCCGCAGCTCCTCGACCTTCCCTGCACAGAGGTCCATGCCCATTTGCTGCTCCAGCGGGATAAGATGCACCTTGCGTTGTGTCAGAATCAGCCGACCGTCCGGCGCGAAGACATAGGAGGTGTTATACACCTCGTCGGGGTGTTTGGGGTGAGGGAGGGGTGCACTGCCTGCAACCAGAGTCACGCCGTGCTGGCGCGCCGCCTGCGAGAAAAGACGGCGATAACGGCTTTCCAGCCTTTTGCCCAGTGCCAGCAAAAGTGCCCGCGTGGGGGAGACACGGTACGTATCTATTATCTGTCGGATGGACGAGGCGTGGCGTTGGGAGAGTACCGTTGCCGCTTCGTAGATGCTCTTGCATCCCTTGACTGCTTCATAATCGTCGAGGAATAGCATTCCCAAACCGATGTCCTCAGGGAAGACAGCTAGCACTGGAAGCCCCGCGCGTCGCCGTTTCTTCGCCGAGGCAAGCAGGTCGTTCACGCGGCTCGTCAACCGTTTTTCGCTCTGGTAGTCCTCCAGAGTGGTGCGCATCTGTATCGCCACAAGGGCAACCTCACCGCCCAGCTTCATAATCAGAACCCCCATGCCACTTTGTTTCTTATTCGACAGGATTTGTCATTTTCCTGCAGTGGGAATCCGTCGTGTTGACTGTTATTGGCCGTTGTGCTATCGTTTCAGTGGTATTTCCAGGAAAGGGGGGCTTGCCGTGTTCGCTCGCGTTGTTCTCGTGGTGTTGGGACTCTTTTCCATGACTTGCTCTCACGCCCAAACGCTGCACTATATCGATTTCCGCAACCCGCTGGAGGTCGCCCGCTGGCAGCCCACGCATTCCATCAGCCGCCTGTTGCCCACCCGGGATGGGATGCAAATCGATATCTCGGGTGAAGACCCATACACCATCGGTCCTGCCTACAGCCTGCCGAGAGACAAAGCGCTGTACCTGCGCATCCGCGTGAAGGCAGAAGTCGGCACCTTCTGGCAGATTTTCTACTTCCGCGACGGTACCTGGGCGACGGAAGAGCAGTCGGTACGCTTCTTCGTACCGCAGGGGACGTGGGGCGAGCCGACGCTTATCCTGCCGGTGCTTCCCGGCAACTACCGCTTCCGCATCGACCCACCCGGTCCCTCTGGCAGGGCATGGGTGCGCTACATGAGCATCCAAGTCGGTCATATGCCTCGGGAGCTACACTCGCGCCTCCCCTGCGCCTGCTCCGCTACTCGACATGCCGCGTGAGTAGGCGTATAATAGCGAATGGAGGTGCACCTCTCATGCCGCCTGTGCTGAAAACAGGAAAGACGCCGTTGACGTACGAGCAGTTCCTGCGGATGAAAGAGGAAGACACCCATGCGGAGTGGGTCAACGGTGAGGTCATTGTGCTGATGCCGCCGAAACGGTATCATCAGGAGGTACTGCGCTTCCTCGCGTATCTGCTGGAAGAGTATCTGCAGCGCCATCCGGTGGGAGAGTTCCTTTTTGCCTCCTTTGAGCTCTACCTGCCACGCAGTAACGCCTCTCGCGAGCCAGACCTGTTCGTGGTGCGCAACGAGAACCTGCAACATCTGGAGGCTGACCGCTTCACAGGCGCCCCGGATGTGGTCGTGGAAGTCATTTCAGACGACAGCGTACACCGCGACAGCGTGGAGAAGTTTCTGGAATACGAACGGGAAGGCGTACGCGAATACTGGCTGATTGACCCGCGCCCGGGGCGCAGGGCGATGCACATGTTCCGCCTGCAGGAAGGCAGTTATGTACCTGTGCAACCCGATGAGAACGGCTGGTTCAATAGCAGCGTTTTACCCGGCTTCCGCCTGAAAGCCGGATGGTTCACCGCAGAACGTCTGCCCGGCGCGCGCACCGCCGCGCAGGAGATGCTTTCACAGGAATAGCAACGGACAACTGCGCGGTTGCCCGTTGCTAACAGATGCCTACTGCCCCAGTGCCTGGGTAACCGCATCCTCCATCGCCTTCTCCGAGCCGGGCATAAAGCCGACCTGCACCCAGGCCACCTTGCCCTCGCGGTCAATCACCACAAAGGTGGGGATACCCCGTACCTTGAAGCTATCCATCACCTTGCCGTCTTTGTCCAGCAGCACGCGGAAGCTGTAGTTGTTGTCCTGCATGAACTTCTTCACTGTGTCCAGGTCCTCGCGGGCGTTCACCGCCAGCACCACCAGGTCGCCCGATTTCACCTTCTCGTGCTGGCTCAGCGACTGGGTATGCGGCAGCGATTCCCGGCAGGGTGGGCACCACGTTGCCCAGAAGTCTATGAACACCACTTTGCCGCGCAGACTGTTCAGCGAGACCTCGTTGCCTTCCGTGTCGGTCAGGGTGAAGTCAGAAGCCTGCGCGCCTTTCAGCGAGCTGGTGTCGTCACGAGTCGCCTCTTCTGCCTTCACCGGTTCTACTTTCTTTGCGCCCGCCGGAGGGTTGAACGCGAAGACACTCTTCTGGATGGCAGGGTTCAGCTGCAATGCGGTAACCGTCTCCTCGTAGGTATCGCCGTCGGGCATCTTGTATACCATGCGGTAAACCAGCCCATCCTTCTCGCCCAGATACAGGGTCATCGTGCCGCCTTTGCCAGTCAGTTCCACCACACGGCAGGGGACGTTGCCGACCTTCTGCCTGCCCTTCGACTGCGCCCTGTCAAAGCTCTGCTGGAAGAACCCCTCCAGCATCTTGCCGTACTGCGGCTCCATCGCCATCGCAGCAAAGCCGGCAAACTGCAGATGCCCACCCACCAGAGGGCTATCTGCGCTGACCTCTTGCTGCTGATAGCTCTTGTTCTGGACGTCATACGTGGTGAAGGTCTTGCCGTCGCTGGTGAAAGAGTATATCGTTTTGCCGTTCTGGCTCACCCGCACCACGAACTGCTTCGGTCGCTGCAACTGCACCGAGCTGACAAACGTCTCGCCCATCTTCATCTGCACAGTTGCTTTCAGGCTCTGCACCTTGCCGTATGCCTGCTGGATGTCCTGTATGACCTGCCTGGGGGTTATGGACTGCGCCAACGCCGCACCTGCCAGCCCCAGAATGCAGGCAACCATGAAGAACCGTTTCATCCTCTTCGCCTCCTCGCGAATGCTCTTTGCTGCAGTATACCAGAAATCCGACTTCAGGCACAAGAAGACTGGGTTGCCCCTGAAAATGTGGATACTCGAACGGTGAATCAGCGCGAAGTCAGGATGTCGCCAGGCAGGGTCTTTTGAGATTCTTCGCTTGCGCTCAGAATGACATCTGTGATGACACTTCGCTGTCATGCTGATCGGTAGCGAAGCATCTCGGTCAACGGTAAAGGGCTCTCGACATTCTTCGCCTCGCTGCGCCACTGTAGACAAGCGCGAGAAAGCATGATATACTTGAGAGGACACCCGGCACCCAAATTAGGAAGATGTATCAATGCTCGCGCGGCGACTAACCGTTGTCCTACTGGCTGCTGCCTTGCTGGCAACTATCGCGCTGGCGGTGTTGCCCGGCACAGGCTGGGTGGTGCGATGGCAGTGGCGCATCCTGTTTCCCTCACATAGCGCGTGGTTCAATGGTTTGCTGGGCGTCAAAGACGCGCCGAGCGCAGAGCCGCGACAAAAGGTGCTACAGTACCGCGCGAACGATTACCACGCCCAGCTGGGCTGGGTATTCCTGTATGAGGACGATTCTTATCAGGCATTGCGCCAGTTACTCCCGGCATTTAGCGAGCGCGCCTCGCTCCACGCCCATTTGTTGCGCTTGGCTGTCATGAAAGGGGTAATGCCGCGACGCCCGGAGGAAAGCTATCTGCGCGGCAACCTGCCCCCCACTTTAGCCAAGACGCCACCGCCTGTACCCACTGAGATGTTGAGGGAGTTCGACCGGCTGGCGCGGACAGGCGGTAGTTTAGACTCGGACAACGCTTACTTCCCGATGATGCGGGCGATGGGACTTTTCACAGCGCGGCGCGACCGTGAGGCGATACAGGCGCTACTACGCGCCGCCCAGTGCAGTCGCTGGGAAGATTACGTGTTCGAGGAGGGTGCCGCGAGGGTCGCCTTGCTTCGCGCCGCTTTCGGGGAGCTGCCCAGCATCGCAGAAACGACACAACACGCCGTGATACTGATGCCCCATCTTGCCTCTTTGCGCAGCATGGCTCGTATGGCGGTGTACATGGCGAATCAGGCGGAGCGAGCGGGAAAAAGAGAGGAGGCGATGGACATCCGCCTGGCGCTGTGGCGATGCGGTCACCTGATGCATGTGCAAGCCTCCAGCGTCATCGGAAACCTGGTGGGCATCGCCTTGGGGGCAATAGCGTGGACTCTGCCCGATTTCCAGCCTGACCCGCGCCATACACCGGAGATGCGCACGCGAGCGGCGCACGAGCATTTCGTGAAACGCCTTCGCGCAATGGGAAGGGAACAGGACGCAAACTGGGCTCAGCAACAGTTTGAGGCGATGACACGAACGCACCGCTTGCTACGGCAGGCAGGGGAGAAGGATTTTGAATTGCAGCGGCTGGCTACTAGCGTGAAGCTGTGGGCAACGGGGTTTTTCCTGCTACAATGCACACTGGCGGTCTTCTTGCTCTGGCTGTTGTACGCCGCAATCTCGCGTTGTACCCTGCGCCGCGAGATGGAGAGCCTGTTCTTTGTGCCGGTCGCGTTTCTGCTGGTAGGCGCAATACTCTGGTTTACGGGATGGTCGTCGGCAGCAGCAACATTGTTCGTAGGGGCATACGCCCTGCAAGCTACCGAGCAGACAAACGCGGGTTGGCTCTCATCGGCGTTGGCCTCGCTGAGCCAGTGGCTACAGGAAGCTTCGCCAACGTTGACTCGCCTTGTGGTGGTGGTCTTCGTTTTGATGACGGCGATGCTGTTGGCAGGTGTCACCGCCATCGCGGAGCTTTTCCGTCGCCAGCAGGCAGAGGGGGTATTCGCTGAAGGCATGCGACGCTACGGCTTGTTACTGGTGAGTGGGCTTTTGCTGCTCTACACAGCTTCGGCTGTGGCGCTGGCATGGCAGGAGCATCGCCTGAAGCAGGACATGGCTTTGCGTCTGCACCACGAGGGCAAGTACCTTGTGCAATTGATTGGCGAAAAATGGGTGGAGTAAGCAGGATTCGCCGTGGCATTTCCATAATACATACGTGAGTTTAGCGCAGAAAGGTACTCTTGTAAGTGGCTCGCATACTCGTTCTACCTAACGAGATAACGATAGACCTGCCCGATGGGCCTCCATTAGTGCGCGCACTCTGGGAAGCAGGGGTTCCCGTTGAGACCCCGTGCGGCGGCTTCGGCTTGTGTGGAAAATGCAGGGTGCGCTTCACCGACGGAGCGGTTCCTGAGCCGACCAAAGAAGAGTTGCGCCACGTGCCCGCGCAGGAACTACGTGATGGCTGGCGGTTAGCCTGTCGGCACCGCATCGCGGGCGACATGCAGATCGAGGTGCCTGACGAAAGCCGTCCGACTATCGCTCAGGTGTTAACCACCGCTGTGGAACGTCCCGTGTCCCTAGAACCTGCTATCCGCCGATTGCCTGTGCAGCTGCCTGCACCCAGCACGTCTGACGAGCGCTCCGACCTGCATCGCCTGCTGGATGCCCTCCGAGAACAGCATGGCATTGCACTGGCAGTAGAGCAGGTACCACTGGCAGTGTTACGGCAGTTACCGCAGACTCTGCGTGAAGCTGGCTTCTGCGTCTATGCCGTGCTTTTCTATGACCACGAACGTCCCGCCGCGAACCGTCTGCTGGCAGTGCAACCCGATGACACTCATCCCCTGCTGGGCATCGCCTTCGATATCGGAACCACCACGCTGGTGGGCTACCTGATAGACCTGCACAACGGCAAGCAGCTAGCGCACGCTGCCCGCCTGAACCCACAGGTGCAGTACGGCGACGACGTGGTATCACGCCTGTCCTTCGTCTACCATGACCCTGCGGGTTTGAAGCAGATGCAGCACGCCGTTGTGCGCGGGATGAATGAGATTATCGGCGAGATATGTCAGCGTATAGGGGTAGAGACGCAAGACATCTTTGAGGTAGTGGCGGTTGGCAATACCACGATGCTCCATCTCCTGCTGGGCGTCAACACCAACCCCATCGCCGTCGCGCCTTACGTGCCCGTGTTCACTGACCTGCTGAGCGTGGAGGCGCGGCAGATTGGCTTACGGGTGAATCCGGCTGCGATGCTAACCACTCTGCCGTGTGTGGCGGGCTACGTGGGGGCGGATACGGTGGCGGTTGCGCTCACGCACCTGTTTGACCCTGAGGGCGAGACCGCGCTTGCGCTTGACATCGGCACCAACGGTGAGGTTGTGCTGCGCCATCAGGGCAAGTACTACTGCACCTCGGCGGCGGCAGGTCCAGCCTTCGAGGGCGGACGCATCTATCAGGGCATTCGCGCTGAGGCTGGGGCGATAGCGCGGATTAGCCTTGAAAACAACGGTAGGAACCCCCACTTGCATGTCAGCACGGTGGCAGGCGCGCCAGCCAAAGGTATCTGCGGGTCGGGACTGATTGACGCTGCCGCCTGTCTGCTGAATATGGGGGCGGTCAACGAAGCCGGTCGCTTTGCGCAAGAGGATAGCGAGCAATGGTGGGCTTCATACCTGATCACCGTCGGCGAGCAGAAGGCGTTTCGGCTGGTGGCGCCAGAGCCGGCAGGCAACGCGGAAGGCATTGTCTTGACCCAGAAGGACATTCGCGAACTGCAACTGGCGAAGGGTTCCATCCGCGCCGTGATGGAGGTGCTGTTGCGAGAGGCTGGCATTACCTGGCTGGACGTGCGCCGCTTGCTGGTGGCTGGGGCGTTCGGTATGTATGTCAACTTGCGCTCCGCACAGCGCATCGGTCTGTTGCCGCCGCTGCCAGCACGGCGCATCGAGGCGGTCGGTAACGCCGCCGGGGCAGGTGCAAAAATCGCCCTCCGTTCCGTGCGCGAGCGCAAGCGGGCAGAGTGGCTGGCGCGGCAGATGAAGCACATCGTGATGACCGGCAACCCGCAGTACGAAGAAGAGTATGTGGAGCACCTGGGCTTTATCGAAACTCTGGACTAAGAGGAAGAGATGCTTCCGCGTGAGCGCGTGCTGACCGCGTTGAACTTTCAGCAACCCGACCGCGTGCCCATCTATATCTGGATTTTCGGGCAGCCAGGCGTCATAGACGATATCGTGGCGAAGTACGGCACGTTCGAGGCTTTCTGCGATGCGCTGGATGTGGATGTGACACAGGCGTTCCCCGCCAAAGGGTTCCTGAAGCAAGGAGCGACGCCCAACAGCCCCGATTCCGAATATGAACCCGCCTACGGCTGGGTGTACACGCTGGACGCAGCGCTGGAGGCGGAGTTCACCGACCCCGACGACCCCGACATCTACACCACCATCCGCGCCGAGATCGAGCATCACAAGGAGACACGTGGGCGCGCCGTGTTCGTGCAGACGCCGGGCGTGTTCGAGGCGGCGAACGGCGTCATCGGGCAGACGCAGAACCTGATGGAGATGGCGATGCGTCCAGAGATGTGCAGGCGGTTGTATGAACGTATCGCCCGCTGGGCTTCCCGCTACGCCGAGAACTGTTTGGATCTGGGCGCGGACGTGATACACATCTCCGACGACTGGGGCATGAACCACGCAATGATGTTTCGCCCGCAAACATGGTGGGAGGTGGTCTATCCTGCGGAGAAGGTCATCTGCGACGCGGTCAGGCGAAAAGGCGGGTTGCTTTCGCTACACAGCGACGGCTATATCACCCCCGTGCT
>Ga0308398_1001073_pt1 | contig 15515 bp, 13 predicted proteins | sample Hotspr20SampleT9_FD_202360 | JGI IMG/M metagenome (GOLD analysis project Ga0308398, IMG submission 202360) | Hot spring phototrophic mat microbial communities from Mushroom Spring, Yellowstone National Park, Wyoming, United States - 20051001_T9 ...
AGATCGGTCAAACGCCGAACCCGGGAATTGTTGCAAGAAAAAGAGTACATTTCCGCTCTCTTCAATTCCATCGGGGAAGGGATCCTTCTTTTCGACGTGGACGGTACGGTGTTGAACTGTAACCGGAGTTTCGAACGCCTCATCGCCTTTCCCCTGGCCAAATTCCTTCCCCTGCCCTTGAAGATTTTTTGCGGAGAAACCTTACTCTACTCGGAGGAACAGGCAAAGGAACTGATCCGTCGAACCCTCGAAGAGGGGCCCCAACAGGTCGACTGGCAGGCCCGGCATCGGAGAGGGCATCTGATTCCTGTGGAAGTTACCCTTCGGGCCATCACCTTTGGGGGAGAACGAAGAGTGATTGCCAGTGTGCGGAACATCTCGGAACGGTTGAGATACATCGAAGCCCTCACCGCTTCTCTCCAGGAAAAGGAATCCTTGATGCGGGAACTGGTGCACCGGACAAAGAACAACCTGCAACTGGTCAGTTCTCTTCTTTCCCTCTACCTGGGGGATTCCGAAGATGCAAAAATCCGTACGGTTGTTACGGAACTGCAGAACCGGATTGTTTCCATCGCCACTGTGCATCAGATGCTCTGCTCCACATCCGAGCACATAGGATCGGTCAATCTGAAACCCTACCTGGAACGGATCCTGGAACTGGCCAGGGAAGGCTTCCATCTCGAGACGCGGCAGATCTCTCTCACTACCCAGGTAGAATCGGCTGAAGTGCCCCCTCAAACGGCCGTGGTGATCGGTTTGGTGGTGAACGAACTTGTCATCAATGCGGTGAAACACGCCTTTTCCCCTGCGGAAGGGGGCTCCATCCGGGTGAGCCTCAGGATCGTTTCGCCCGCTAGAGCCTTGCTCGAGGTCACCGATTCGGGAAAAGGATTCCCTCCTGAGTTCGATCCGAGGAAATCGGAAACCATCGGCCTCCTTACCCTGTACAACTTCATCGAACAGCAGTTGAAGGGTTCTTTGGAGTTCTTTCCCGTCCAACCCCAGGGACTCACCGCTTCGATCCGATTTCCCCTCCCCACCGCAACCGATTCCGCCACCGAACTTTCTAAACAACCCTGAGGTATTGAGGCAGGTATTGACACTGCCCCTCGCCTAACGCTCTTGACATAGATTCCCCTGTCCTGTAGAGTATGGTTAGATTTTCAGGGCGGGGTGAGCCATGTGAATCATAGGCAAGTCCCCACCGGCGGTGAAAGCCCGCGACTCTTCCCTTTGGAAGACTGAACCGGTGGAACTCCGGTGCCGACGGTATAGTCCGGATGGAAGAAAATCGGTCCGTAGGTCGGTTTCGCCCTGAAGACTTCGGTCTTCAGGGCTTTTTTATTGTACCTGCCTACCTTCTTCGATGGACCTTCCAGCCGGACCCCCTGGCGAGGGAGCGAGGTATGGAAGGAAAAGATCACACCAGTCCCATTCGATTCTTACGGCGAGCCCTGGAGCTGGCCTGGAAGGGGAGGGGGAAAGTATCTCCCAACCCGATGGTGGGAGCTGTCCTGGTGAAGGATGGGAAAATCATTGGGGAAGGGTTCCATCGAACGTATGGGGGAAAGCATGCGGAAGCCTGGGCAATCGAAGATGCCAAAAGAAAAGGCTTTTCCGTCGAGGGAGCGGATCTCTACTGTACCCTGGAACCCTGCTGTTTTACAGGGCCTGAAAAACACCAGCCTCCCTGCACCGACCTTCTCATCCGCAACAGGATCAAGCGTGTGTTCCTCTGTACCCTGGATCCCCACCCCCGTGTGCGGGGAAAGGGAGTCCGTATCCTACAGGAGGCGGGGATCGAGGTACAGGTGGGGATCCTTGCCTCCCAGGCCCTTTCCCTAAACGAAGGCTTTTTCACCTACCAGATCCTCGGTAGGCCTTTCGTGCACCTCAAGATCGCCCAGAGTATCGATGGTCGAATTGCCGCCCTGGAAGGGGACTCCCGTTGGATCACCGATGAACGGGCCCGAAAGATGGTGCATCGGTTACGGGCTACCTACGACGCGGTCCTGGTGGGTAAGAATACCGCGCGGGTGGACGATCCGGAACTCACCGTACGTCTTGTACAGGGGAGAAACCCCTATCGGATCGTACTGGATACTCACCTGGAACTCCCCCTTTCCTCGAGGATCTTTCACCTCCCGGATCCCCAGCGTACCATTGTGGTTACCGAGACACCGACTGCGCTACCGGAGGTTTTTCATTCTGAGTTACGGGGATCTGAGGCCTTGCACTCTGAAGCTCTCAATTCTGCAGTCCTCAATTCTGAAGTCCGTGCTGTCCAAAGCGCACGAGCATCCTTCGAGAAAAAGCGTCGGTCCCTGGAAGCATTGGGTGTGCGGGTGCTGGAAGTCGCCCAAAAAAGGCAGCCTACAGGGCTACTGGACCTTTCGGCCGTGCTTTCTCGTCTGGGGGAACTCGGGATCCGATCGATCCTGGTAGAGGGAGGAGCTAAAGTATTCACATCCTTCCTGCGGGAAGGGCTATTCGATCGGATTACCTTCTTCATCGCCCCCATGGTGATAGGAAAGGGTATCGAAGGGATCGGGGATCTGGGAATCCGTAAGATCGCGGAGCACCTGCGCTTCGAAGGGGTACGATTCCGAAGACTAGGGAACCAGCTTGTGCTTGATGGGTATCGAGTGGGCTTTTTCGAGGATCTTTACAAGGCCACCATGCCCGTACCTCATGAGCTCTCCGCTACCCAGGAACGATACTTCCGTGCAGCGGATTATTCAAACCGCTCTGGTTCCGCCCCCAATAGGGAGTCCTTCTTTTCGCCCCTAATAACCAGCAGAGCATCTTGCTTCTCTAAGATCGAGGGGGCGGATCTTTCGAGCCTCGGATCGAGGAGGTAGAAACATGTTCACCGGAATAGTGGAAGAAGTCGGAACTGTTCGCTCCATCCAACAATTAGGAAGCGGATGGGCACAGTTGGAAGTGGAGGCAAAGATCGTGCTGGAAGGGAGCAAGGTGGGGGATTCCATCGCCATCGATGGGGTCTGTCAGACCATCAAACGCTTGGGTCCCCGTTCGTTCTTCGTGGACACCCTGGCAGAAAGTCTGAAAAAAACCACCCTGGGCTCCCTTGGTAGCGGTTCGCGGGTGAACCTTGAACGGGCCTTACGGTTCGATGGAAGGCTGGACGGCCACTTTGTGCAGGGCCATGTGAGCGGAGTTGCTCGTATTCAGTCGATCAAAAGGGAAAAGGACAACGTGTACATCACCCTCTCTCTTCCCCCTTCCCTACTACGCTACTGCGTTCCCGAAGGTTCCATCGCTCTGGATGGAATCAGCCTCACCATCGCCTCCATCCAGGAGCCTGCCATCACCGTGAACCTCATTCCCGTCACCCTGGAACGGACTACCTGGAAATACAAGCGGGAGGGAGACCTGGTGAACGTGGAAACCGACATCATCGGCCGATACGTGGAAAAATTGTTGCGAGGCAATAGGCATGGGAGAGAGGAAAAACAGGTCCCTCACGCCCCGAAAGGTTTGAGCTGGGACTCCTTCCGCGGGTGGGAAGGCTTCCCCGGCTCCGGAACTATGGAAAACAATACTGTGGAATAATGGTCTCAAATTTGGGAGGTGCCTATGCAGAAAGACAAGTATCAAGACATGAAACATCAGGTACTGATCGACGTCGAGAAGGCGGTGGAAGAGTTACGGGCCGGTCGCATCCTTATCGTGACGGATAACGAAGATAGGGAAAACGAGGGAGATTTCATCATGGCCGCGGAAAAAGTGACTCCCCAGGCGGTGAACTTCATCATCACGGTAGGGAGAGGCCTTCTCTGCCAGGCCATCACTCTCCAGCGGGCATGGGAACTGAACCTGCCCTTCATGGTGAATGACAACACCTCGGTCCACTCCACTGCCTTCACCGTCAGTGTGGATGCGAAAGAGGGAACCACTACAGGGATCTCCGCATTCGATCGGGCTCGTACTATACACACCTTGATCGATCCAGCCTCAAGGCCGGAGGATCTTCTGCGGCCAGGACACGTCTTCCCCCTCATCGCCCGAGAGGGTGGGCTTTTGACTCGGAAGGGGCATACGGAGGCAACGGTGGACCTCTGTCGCCTGGCCGGTCTTTATCCCTCGGGGATCCTCTGCGAAATTCTCGACGAGGACGGCCACATGGCCCGGCTTCCCAAACTGGTACAGATTGCCGAACAGTATCAGCTGAAAATCATAACGGTAGAACGGATCGTCGATTGGATCACTAACCGTCAATTCAAGAGAGGTGCAGTATGCGTGAAATAATCGGAAACCTATCGGCTTCCGGCAAAGAGTTCGCCATCGTAGTGAGCCGGTTCAATTCCCTCATCTCGGACCGCCTTCTGGAAGGAGCCCTGGACTGTCTTCTCCGTCATGGGGGCAGTTCGGAAAAGATCACCATCGTACGGGTTCCCGGCTCCTTCGAAATTCCCCTGGTGGCCAGTAGTCTAGCAAAAAGCGGAATGTATGATGCGGTGATTTGCCTGGGGGCCATCATCCGGGGAGCTACCCCCCACTTCGACTACGTGGCATCCGAGGCAGCGAAGGGCATTGCCCAGGCATCCTTGTCCTCCTCTGTACCCGTGATCTTTGGGGTGCTTACCACCGAATCGATCGAACAGGCAGTGGAACGGGCAGGGACGAAGGCTGGGAACAAGGGTTGGGATGCCGCCCTATCTGCCATCGAAATGGCCGACTTGATGAAACAGATCCGGGTCCACCCACAAGCTTAGGGGTACCATCCTCCTTCACCGATCTATCGGGCGTTGTCTATTCTCACCTCCTCCGGGAAGTGGAAGCCCTGATAGAGGCTTCCGCCCGGATAGAGGTCTCGATGGATCGACCGGACAGAACCCTTCACAGGTTCCCAGAAGTTACCTGATCATAGGTCCTAAGGATGTGTTCCTTCATTCGGCGTTCTGCCAATTCTCCGTCGTGATTTCGGATGGCTTCGAATACAGCCCGATGTTCGGCTAACCCTCGTAGGGCTTCTTCTTTGCTGGAAAGGGCTTTTCTGCGAAAGTTCAGATCGAAGGACCTGAGGACCTCGATGAGTCTAATGATGTAGGGGTTTTTCCCGATCCGATGTACGAGGTAATGAAACTCGGTATTCGCTTCTACCAAGGCGCTCAAGGGACCTTTTTCTGTCCGCAGTTGCATGATCCGGAGTTGTTGCTCCAGGGCATCGATATCCTCCCTTTGTGCTTTCTCCGCGGCAAATCGGGCAGCCAACCCTTCCAAGGATGCACGGATCATCATGGTTTCCCGCGGATTGCCCGAAGGTTGGAAAGCGACGTACGTTCCCCTTCTAGAGTGGATCTCCAGAAGCCCCTCTACCGCCAACAGGCCCAACGCTCGCTTGACAGTGGTGGTACTCACGCCCATCTCTTCTGCCAGCTTTCGCTCACTAATCCTGGAACCAGGTTCCAACACCCCCCTTAGGATCGCCTGTTTGATCTTTTCATAGGCTTTTTCGGTGAGAGACCGGATTTCATCTTTAGAAAGCTGTAACGACGGTTTCTTGGCCATTCGAACCTTTTTGCATCCTATGCCAAGGAAAAGATGTTCGGATCCAATCCAGCCATCCGGGCGGTTTGTTTCAACTCTTCCATGGTAACGGAGGAAACTTCCACTCCTTCCTTCTCCGTCCTCCGCGTCACTTCATACTCGATCTCTCCCGGAACATAGATCCGTTCCACCCCTTCCGCCCGGGGACATGAATGGATTTTATCTATGTATCGATCCATCTCTTGGAGAAACTGCTTCCTAGGGAGAAAGGTATCGATCTCCAGGGCGAGAAATAGATGCCCGATTCCCTGGGGCTTATCCGTCCCTGTATACAGATGCCCTACATCGGTTAAATACTTCGCTCCTGCTAGCATTCCGCAGAGGATGTCGATCACCAGGGCTAGCCCTGATCCTTTCGCGCCCCCGAGGGGTGTAAGTAGCCCCTTCAACGCCACCTCCGGATCGGTGGTTTCCTTTCCTTCGGCATCCAAAGCCCAACCTGGCGGAAGAGGTTTCCTGTTTCGAGCATAGAGGATGATCTTTCCTCGGGCCACAGTGGTAGTGGCCATATCGATTACGAAGGGGAGTCCCGACGCGGAGGGGATCGCGACAGACAAGGGACTGGTGCCCACCATGGCCTTCTTCCCCCCCCAGGGCGCTACGGTAGGGTTCGCGTTGCTAAAAGCGAATCCGATCATCCCTTGGGAAAGAGCCATCATGGAATAGTAGGCAGTGACTCCGAAATGATTACTGTTCCGCACGGAAGCCAACCCAATACCATGGGTGCGGGCAGCCTCAATGGCTCTCTCCATTCCGAAGGCTCCCCCCACCGGTCCCAGGGAGTTCTTCCCATCGACACACACCACGGCACCCTTTCCCCCGATAATGGTTGGAATCCCTTTCGGATCTACCCCTCCATCCAGGATACGCTTCACATAGATCGGGAGTTTGGAAATGCCATGGGATTCGATACCCCGCTGATCGGCAAACAGAAGTACCCGGGAAACGATATCCGCCTCCGGCTTCGGTACTCCCACGGCTTGTAGCACCTTCGAAGCGGCCTGTTCCAGTAGTTCCTTCCGCATCCGTACAGATCCAGTTTCGATATGGCCGTTCATCATAAGAGTCCCATTTCTTTGAGGATCTTCTTCAGTTGTTCCCGTTCTTCCACGCTCATGGGTCCTACGGGATCGAAACAGGGGCCTGCCTCGATACCGATCAGCTCCAGTGCTTCTTTGATCACCGTGGGGAAGGTTCCGAGGTTGAAGGCGATCCGCAAGGGAGCCAACTTGAACTGGGCTTCCAAGGATCCTGCCCGATCCCCTGAAACGAACTTGTCGTAGATATCCGCCACGAGGCGGGGTGCCACATTGGCACAGGCTGCCACAGCCCCTGTGCCTCCGTAGCAAAGGCAAGCATGGATCAACGTGTCCCTGCCGATCATAACATGGAAATCCTTTCCCCGGGTCAGTCGGATGTACTCCGCCGTGAGGGTCATGTCGCCCGTGGAATCCTTGATCCCCACAATGTTGGGGACATCCGCCAGTCTGGTTACCGTAGAAGCTGCTATAGTAACCCCTGTTTTCGGGAGATTATTGTATAATAGAATTGGGAGTTTTGTGCTCCGGGCGATCTCCGTGAAATGCTTCACCAGTTGGTCCTGGCTAGGGCTGATGAACATGGGTGTTAACACCGACAGTGCATCCACCCCCACTTCCTCGGCAATCTGAGCCAACCGTATGCTTCCCCGCGTGGTGATATGGTTCGCTCCCGCGTATACAGGGACTCGCCCCTTCACCTCGTCCTTCGTGATGGAAAGCACATCTCGGTACTCTTCCTCCGACAGGGCATAGAATTCTCCCGTAGTACCGATGGCAAAGATCCCATGGACGCCTCCATCCAATAGGTACCTGATGAGTTTTCGAAGAGCCTTTTCATTCACCTTACCATCCTTCGTAAGGGGAGTGATCATGGCGGGTAGGATTCCCCTGGGTACGAACTGCATAGTTTTTCTCCATTTCTTTGAAAATTGTTTCTAAAAGGTAACTGATACATCAGTTTTTGTCAATCTTTGCTTGACGCATTCTGATACATCAGGTATCATCTTATTGGAATCTATTCATAACAGGAGGAAACACAGTGAAACGGATCGTTCTCTTTACCCTCAGCGTAGTGGCAATAGGCGGAATCCTGTTTGCTGCGGGGAAACAGGAGTCTAGCGGGCTGGACTGGCCGAAAAAAGCGATTCAGGTGATCGTCCCCTACAACCCAGGTGGCGATACGGATTTCAATGCCCGAACCTACGCTAAATACTTGGAAAAGGAACTCGGTCAACCCGTGGTAGTGGTAAATGTCTCGGGTGTAGGAGGTACCCTAGGAAGCCGAAAGGCGAAGGATGCTTCCCCAGACGGATATACAGTACTGTTTTACCATACGGCAATGATCGTGAATCAGGTTACCGAAATGGTTTCCTATGGAGTGGAGGATTTTGAATTAAGTTGCATCGCTGCCATGAGCCCGGGAAACGTGATCGCGGTGAATGCAAAATCTCCTTGGACGACATTGAAGGAGTTGGTAGACGATTCGATCAAGCGTCCGGGCGAAATAAAGTTTGCCGCCGACATCGGGGGAACAACATACGTTCTAGCGATGCAGTTCCTGGATGCAGGGGCAAGGTAACGAGCAATCTTTAGCTCTTATGGAGGAGAGAGGTAAATTTTTTCGTGGCTTCTTCCCGTCGCTTTCCCATCTCTCTCCTCCAGTGCATCAATGCCTCCAGGCGGTCAGCTCCCCCGGTCCGAATCGGAATACCACTGGTTTCGATCACCTTCCGGCAATTGTGGATGACCGGGTACTCGGCCTCTTGGGCAGCTCTGCAGGCTTCCGGTAGATAGGGAACTACCTCTTCCGGGATCAGCACTACCCCGTGCTTATCGGCAAATACGATTGCGAGGGGTTCCACCGTGATACCCCCCACGTGAACAGGACACTGCACAGCTTCCAGGTGCACGTACCCGTGGGAAATCAGTACACAACTGGCAAAATACTCGAACCCCATGGGAAGGACTTCATCCAGATCCCGCACCCCCCCGGAGGTAATGACAGCCGTGCACCCTAGATAGCGGTGTATGTTGGCCTGCACTTCCCCCCAAAAGGAACCGATCGGCTCCGGATCGATGTCCTGAATCACCGTAATCGTGGGTTTAGGAGTCTCCCACACGGCCCTGTAGTAGGCCTCCTGGAGCCGTTTTTGGTCCTCCGTGGGAGGATGGATAGCGGAGACTTTGGCGGTAGCGGTATACCCTACCACCCTCGTTTCGGTGGGGAAAATTTTTCGTATCCCGGGTTTCAGGAATCCCGCCGTCTTTGGTCTAAGGGAAAAAAACTCCAAAGCATTGCAGATCGTAGGTCCATCGAACTGTTTCAACGCTTCCAACTGTTCACCTGTTACCATTCCCTACCTCCAAAGCAAGAGAACAATCAGTGGGGTGACAAGGTTGGTGCGATGGAAATCTTTGGCCTCTTACATAGTAAACTTGCAGGGCCCGTCTTCACCCAAGGCAATTGTCACTGTTCTAGGGAGAGGAGTTTTTTCCCAAGCCGAGCAAAGATTGCCCAGATGAGGAAAAAGATCCCCAGGGCCAGAGCTATCCAGCCTACCTTCCCCCCTTCCAGCACCTGATAGTACAACACCGCAGTCGCCCAGGCAAGTACGGTCATGTAGGCGGCAAGGGCTATCCCTGCCCGTATTCCCAGTTCCCGGATGGCTGCCCCCTGGGCCGCCACGCAGGGGAAATACAAGAGAACGAATAATAGGTAGGCAAAGGCTCCCACAGGGGAAAAGGAACTCCGCAACCGGGCGAACACCTCGGATCCCTCTTGTTTTGGTTCATTACTCGCGGCACCTTCGGCCCCCTGCTGGGATTCCCTGGCTGGTTTCACACTATCAAGGGTCGTTTCATTTCCCCTCGGTGCCTCTTCAGGGGATTTTCCAGTAGCTTCCGCCGTTTTCCACCCGATGGGGTCTAGGAGAGCCTCTCCGATAGCAGCCAGGTTTGTAGGAATCGACTCGAAAGCCGAACGGATCCCTCCCCAGAGATCGAACTCTTCCTCTCCTTCCTCTTTCTGTGCCTCTGTCTGACCATAGAGACTGTTGAGGGTCCCTACCACAGATTCCTTCGCCAGAATCCCCGCAAATAACCCCACCGTGGCAGGCCAGTTTTCCCTCCTCACTCCCATGGGTTCGAAAATAGGGGTAATTTTCTTTCCTGCCAGAGCCAGGAGGGACTGCTCCGTATTCTCATGCCCAAACCCGATTCCTTCATCACCAAACCCAATGGAGTTCAACAACCCGAGGACCAGTACCATCCCGAGGATCACTTTCCCAGCCCGAAAGAGGAAGATCTTCAAACGCAGCCAGGTATGGATCAAAATATGTCTAAGCCTGGGGCGATGGTAGGGGGGAAGTTCCATGATAAAATGGGCAGGTTCCCCATGGAACACTGTCGCCTTCAGCAGGAGCCCGGTGAGTATCGCATACAGGATCCCCACCAGGTATAGAGAGAACACTACCGTACCTGCAGATTCGAAAAAGAAAGCGGCAGCGAACAATGCGTACACGGGCAACCGGGCACCGCAGGACATGAAGGGACTCATGAAGATCGTCATCAATCGATCCCGCCGGCTGTCCAGTGTCCGCGTGCCTAGAATGGCAGGTACGGTACAGCCGAAACCCACCAGGAGGGGCACGAAGGCTTTGCCGGGAAGGCCAATGGATTTCATGAAGCGATCCATTACAAAGGCAGCCCGGGACATGTACCCCGAGTCTTCCAGAATGGACAGGGCAAAGAACAGGGTAAAGATCACCGGAATGAACGTGGCCACCGTCTGGATACCTGTTCCTAGTCCTCCCGCAAGGGCCGCGATTACCCAGGAAGGGGCTCCCAACCAGCGTAACAGGGCTGTACCCCCATCCACAAAGATCGTGCCAAAGAATAGATCGAAGAAGTCAATGAAGGCTCCTCCCACTTTCATGGTTACAAGGAACACGAGGTACATGGCAAAGAGGAACAGGGGAATCCCGAACACTTTGTGGAGGGCGATCCGATCAATCTTCTCCGTAAGACTCACTTTCTGTCGTACTTTTCGAGTCACATCCCTCACGATGCCATGGATAGCCCCGTACCGGGCATCGGCGATCACCGTGTCAGGTTCGTCCTTCAGCACATGCCGTATTCGTTCCTTCTCCTTCGTTAGGGTTCTTAGGTCCACCAGTCCTTCGGCGGTCACGAGTGATTCTAGGTAAGGGTCCCCTTCGATCAATTTTATCGTAGCATACCGCGGGGTGATGTGAAGTTTCTTTGCCAATGGCAGTAGCGCGGGCTTAAGCCTTTCGATAGCCTCCTCCAGTTCATTCCCATAGGAAACTTGAAAGGAGGATCGGGTCGGCTCCCCCAATAGAGCTTGTACTTTTCCCAGAATCACATCCCTGGAGCGGGGATCGGTCCCATTCACCCCAATGAGAGGTAGTTGGAGGTGCTGCGCCAGATGATCCAGATCGATCCGAATCCCCGATTCTTCCGCAATGTCCATCATGTTCAGCACCAGAAGAACGGGAAGCCCCATCTCGATGAGCTGGATTGTCAGGTACAGGTTCCGCTCGAGATTCGATGCGTCCACAATATCGATGACAAGGTCCGCTTCTCCGGACAGGAGGTAGTCCCGTGCAACCCGTTCATCCTCCGAAGTGGCCGAAACGGAATAGATACCGGGAAGATCCACCAGGTTCACCACCCGCTCCCCGCATTGAAAAGTGCCTTCCTTCTTCTCTACCGTCACTCCGGGCCAGTTCCCCACCCTTTGATTGGCACCCGTTAATAAGTTGAAGATCGTGGTTTTACCGCTATTGGGATTCCCCACGATAGCTAGCGTATAGTCATACCCTTGGTTTTTTTCACCCATACAACACACTCCTAAGAATTAGGAAGTCAATTCTTAATTAGGCAAGACTAATTTAACCGAAAAAGAAGCTGCCAATCAATACCTCTAGGCGAGGATATCCTCCCACTGGATCCCTTCACCGGCCTCCACATCTCGTACCACCCGTTTACCCAAAACAACTTTCCAGAGTTCAGGGCTCAATCCGGGCTTCAGGTTCTTTTCTGTTCGCAGGAGGGCACAGTTTTCTTCCGTAAGTACTTCACCCGCTTTTAAGTCCCGAGTGGCATGGATCGAGCGATTGGTGGTAGAATAGTTCCCCATCTCCGAGGGAGCGAGGCGCTTTACCCCATCTCCCAACACTTTCAACACTCTCTCTTTCCCGTACCGTGCCTCTAGAGCCTCCACTACATGAGCTCTCCTTCCCGCCTTTACTTCCAGGAACGCCGAGCGTACTTCCATCACCATCGTTTGGAAGTCCCCAGGATTCAGTGCGATAGGATCATCCAGACCCGTTCCGTTTGAATCGAGGGTAATGTGCTTCTCGATTACCCTGGATCCTTCCAGAACCGACAACACCGGGACCAGCACTGGATCCCTGCTATGATCGGAAACACCTACGGAAACGCCAAAAATTCCCTTGAGATTAGGCAGGAGGGAAAGGTTGTACTCTTCCTCGGGAGCTGGATAGGTCGTGATACAGTGTAAAAGAGTTAGGGGCGGAAAGGGTGTTTTGGCTGGTTCCCCTGCCCCCCTTACTTGCCTCGAATCCCCGGCATGATCTACCCCTCCTGAATGCCCTCCATGCCCTGCACGCCCTGCATGCCCCAAGCGGGTGCCTTCCCGAAGAACGGCAAGGGCCCGCTCAATATCCCCTAAGGTAGACACACCAGTAGAAACCAAGAGGGAAACAGGATAGGTGGCCACTTCCTTCAGAAGAGGGTAGTGGTTCAGTTCCGGAGAGGCTATCTTAATGACCAGCGTTCCAATCAGGTGCAGGATTCTGGCACTGCGGATTCCAAAGGGAGAGCAGACGAACCACATTCCCTTCGCTTCGGTTTCCTCCTTCAAGGCGGCATAGAACTCCTGGGGGCGTTCCAGCTCCTTGAATCGGTCATAGAGAGGAACCCTACCACCCGGCAGATCCACAAAACCGCTCTTGGGATGGAGGATTTCCTCCGCATACACCAACTGGAACTTGGCCCCGTCGGCTCCCGATTCAGCGGCGGCGGAAATTAGCTCCTTTGCCTTTCCCAGATCCCCCCCGTGGGAAGTGCCGATCTCTGCCAGAATGATTGGTCTTTGCATGCCGCCTCCTGGGCACCTGCCCTCTATCCTACAGGCCGTTTCATGGATACACCAGGCCTATCCGAAGCCTCCATCCACCAGCCAAGTCTGCTCCAGGTCTTTTGCCTATTTTTTGGGGCGGATCCGATCGAACCCCGTGTAGGGAACGAGTCGCTCCGGAATCCGTACCGACCCGTCCGCTTCCTGAAAATTCTCCAGAATCGCGATGATCCCCCGGGATACGGCAATGGCCGTTCCGTTCAGCATATGGACGAACCGATTCTTGCCCTCTTCCTTGTATCGGATACCGAGTCTGCGAGCCTGGTAATCGGTGCAGTTGGAGGTACTGGTCACTTCCCCCCATTCTCCCCCCTCTCCTCGACCGGGCATCCAGGCTTCCAGGTCGAACTTTCGGTATGCGGGCGCACCGAGGTCTCCCGTGCAGGTATCCACCACCCTGTAAGGAATCCCCAGTCCCGAGAAGATTTCCTCTTCGATGGCCAGAAGGCGCTGGTGCCAGCCTTCCGAGTCTTCTGGCTTACAGTAGACGAACATCTCCACTTTGGTGAACTGATGAACCCGATAGAGCCCCTTGGAGAACTGGCCGGCGGCTCCCGCTTCCCTTCGGAAACAGTGGGAAAGGCCTGCCATACGGATCGGCAGGCGAGGAGGGTCCAGAATCGTATCCGCATAGTATCCGCCGAGGGTGATCTCCGCCGTTCCCACAAGACAGGTATCGGTTCCCTCGATGGTATAGATGTTGCTTTCCGGGCCACGGGGGTTGAACCCGATGCCCTCCACGATTCCCTCTTTGGCGATATCTGGGGTGATAAAGGGTTGAAACCCATGTTTCATAAGGATGTCGAAGGCGTACCGTACAAGCCCCAGTTCCAGGAACACTCCCTCGTTCTTCAGGTAGTAGAACTTCGTTCCTGACACCCGTGTGGCTGTATCGAAATCAATAATATCCAGGAGTTCCCCCAACTCCACATGATCCTTTGGTTTAAAGTCGAATCGGGGGATCGTGCCTACCCGCCGGATTTCCAGGTTGTCCTTGTCCTCTTTCCCGACGGGAGCCTCCGGGTGGGCCATGTTGGGGATCTTCGATGCTTCCCGATAGAGTTCCTTTTCCTTCTGTTCCAGTTTCTCTTCCAGTTCGGCGATCCGAGACTTCAACGCCTTTCCCTCTTCGATTAGCACACTCCGTTCCTCAGCGGTAAGTTTCCCCTTCATCCTCTGGGCATTCTCGTTCCGCTGGGCTCTAAGGGAATCTACCTGCGCTATGAGTGCGTTCCGCTCATCGTACAATCGAACTACCAACTCCGCATCGGCTTGCATGTGCCGGTTGCGAATGTTCTCCTTCACTGCCTCGAGGTTCTCTTTTATGAATTTCAGATCCACCATGTCTGTTACACTCCTTCCAATTCCTCTGCCCTTCTGCTGGCCGCTTCCACCGCTCCCATCACGGATGCTGTGAATCCTCCCTCCTCCAACACCTGCAACCCTTCTATGGTAGTTCCCGCAGGGGAGGCAACCCGGGTGATCCACGCAGAAGGAGTTTCCCCTGTTTTACGAAGCACCTCTACGGCCCCCTCCACAACCTGCAGAGCGGTTTCCAGGGCGGAGGGGTACCCAAATCCTGTCTTTACCCCACCCAGTGCCATGGCATGGACGAATTGGAACACAAAAGCAATGCCCGACCCCGAAAGCCCTGTCATCATGGGCATCAGTCGTTCGGGGATCTGAATCGGTTTCCCCACTGCTCCGGCGATCTGTAGGCACTGAGCTTTGAAGGAGTCCATATCTTCCATACTCGGCGGCATTTCCCTTGACGGGACCCCTGCCGAGCCCTGTTGCTCGTCAAGTCCTTGGGGCTCGGAAAATCCTCGCTGCTCGGTAAGTGCCTGCGCCTCGGGCAGGCCTTCCGGGAAGGCGACCCCTACCGCTGCTTTCCCATACATGGCAGCCAGATTCGGCATGAACCGGCAAAGATAGGGGGTATGGAGATACTTTTGCAAGAGTGCAATCGGTTTTCCCGCCATGATGGAGATGAACCGTTTTCCTCGGGAGTAGGGAGAGATTTCCCGTAAAAGGGGTTCGGCATCCTGCGGCTTTACCGCCAGGATCGTAACTTCTGCAAGGGAAAAGAATTTTCCCCAGTCACCGGTACAATCGAGGGCCCCGTAGCGGTCTTTCGCGATAGAAGATCTAGGGAAGAGTTTCTCCACTACCGCAAGCTTCACTTCGGGAAGTTTTGCGCGGAGTCCCGCCGCAAAGGCTTCCCCCATGTTCCCAAAACCGATGATTCCGATGTTTTCCATGCGGGTATTCTACCGGAAACAGGGAAACCGCTCAATCGCGCCTAGGGGAACTGGATTTTAGGTAAGCCCCGGGAAGCCCTTCTGCCGGGCATACTCGTAGGCCAACACGGCCGCCGCACTGGACAGGTTGAGAGATCGGACACCCGCTTGGGTGGGAATGCGAACCACTCGATCGGGAAACCGGTCGAGAATCTCCTGGGGGAGACCGGTAGACTCCTTTCCTAGAAGAAAATAGCAGGGATCTGGGTACCGCACCTCCGTGTAGAACCGCTTCCCCCGTCTTGAGGCAAGGTAGAGATTCTCTGTACCGTACTCCTGGAAAAATACTTCCAGGTTAGGATGAACCCGCACCTGTACCAAAGGCCAATAGTCAAGACCTGCCCGCCTGAGGTATCGATCCGCTAGGGAAAACCCCAGGGGTTCGATCAAATGAAGTACAGCCCCTAATGCGGAACA